>QGNH01001823.1_pt1 | contig 10569 bp, 16 predicted proteins | sample 1735481 | NCBI WGS metagenome assembly QGNH01 (sample SAMN09239004, study PRJNA386568) | Viral metagenome, whole genome shotgun sequencing project. | reverse complement strand
AAGTAAAGTTGGCTACTAAAGCGGGCGAGCCCCCCAAGGCGAGCTGTGCTCTTTGGGGAGGGGGCCGCAGGCCAGTGTTTACATTTTGTAATCATTCCGCTACGTCTCACAAACTAAACATGTTGACACCCTTGCCCCTAGGGGCGCTCCAGCCAGAAAGTGCTTGACTTCTCCCCGGAGAAAGAGTACACTTATAACAGGTAGCAGTGTATGCCGTCTACGATGAAAACTCGCACAGAGAAGTCCTCCTCAGGCACTAGGGATGGTGAACGGGACACCATCCCTAGTAATGAATCAGCAGCGAGTCCCTTAGTAGAGAGTCTCCGCACCCATCTCTCCAAGTGGTATGCCACGCCCCTTAGGGGCGCGAGGTTAAACGAGAAGGACGCACGCTTACTAAACGTCGTTCTAGAAGGTGAGTGTTTCTGTGGCTAACCCCAACGCACAAGGCGGGCCGGGACACACACCGGGAGTTTCCTTTACTACAACAAACTCCCCAGATCGCCAGCGATGGAAGTGGGAGCTTGCTATACGTTTTCAGTTAAAGAATCCCAATGCAAAGCAGTCTGAAGTAGCGCAGCACATTGGAGTAAGTCCCGTTACTTTGAGTCAGTGGCAGGGTACTACGGAGTGGCAAGACCTCCATAATCAGATAACTACGGGCATCCTGTGTACCATAGATGCGGAACTTGCAGAGGATATAACACACCAGAGGCTCACCCTGAAGAGACTCGTTCCTACTGCGTTACAGAATCTAGCCGACCTTGCTATCCAGACAGCGAATCCATCCATACGACTTAAGGCAACACAGGAGATACTGGACCGGGACGGTCATTTCTCCAAGGTACAGCGCATAGGATTGCCTAGTGAGGCACAGGGCGGAGTAAGCGACGAGAAGGACGAGAACGTGGCGCGCTCCCTTATCGAAGCCCTCTTAGTGGCGAAGAACAGAAACGAAGTAACCGGCCCCAGTATCGAAGCGCCCTCTACGACGGAGAGGGTACAATGACTATCGCGAACGCGATTATTGAAGTGGCTAGTAGAACTCGCAATAAAGAGTGGACAACCGTTGATTTCTTGGCGGGGGCCAACGGCCACGACCATTGCGCCTCAAGCTACTAGCCATTTGAGTAATCGTGCGACGTTCTTGAGGACAAGGGAAAACGCCCCCCGCCGGTTTTGGTTTTGGGGTTGCTTTTGGTTTTGCTTTTGCTTTGTAGGGAGACGTACTAAAGGAGAATATATGCAACACGGTGGAAACATATGTATCGACTTTGCCTTTGTCCTAGCAGTAATTGCTACCTTCTTTAACTACGACTACAACGGCCAACCCGGACCTTGGTATCAGGGACGTTTCTACGTCCACGCTGGTTGGGGAGCTGTAGCTCTGTGCATTGCATCTATTATCTGGTAAGGAGACGTACTAAGTGGCAATGGATACTGCTGTTAAAGTAGCACTCATTGTAGCGGTGCCGGGGACTCTTGGAAGTCTAGGAGCGATTGTTTTGGGACTTATTAACAAAAATAAACTCTCTGACCTTCACGAAAGTACAACCAAGCTTGAGATCAATGTAGATGGCAGGCTGTCTCAGTTAGTAGATGCACAGCGAAGGTTAGCTCGCGCAGATGGACGTAGAGAAGGAATAGAACTAGAACAGGCAAAGTTGCAGCAACCACCACAAAANNACGTAATCAGGGGAAGTAATGAATTGGTCCATAGTAGCAAGTGGCTCGTCCGTAGCTACACTGCTTACGTTAGTTAGACTAATTTATATGGCTGGTAGATTAGTTAGTCGTCTTGAGCAAGTAGAGAATGATGTTAAGGAATTAAAACATCACGTTTTTCCTTATAAAGAAAGACGTTCTGGTGCANNCAATATCGAGCCTCTCATTGACTTCACAGTTCCTAAGCTAAAGGACTGGTCACAAGAGTGGCAGATTCTCCCTATAGTAGATGGGATGGACCCTAAGACTACAGACTGGGTTCACAGGTTGAATTCCCTAGGAAGCTTCTACTACTTCGCCAAAGTAGTTCTACGCAAGCATCGCTTCACTGAGCATCTTCATAAGGCAATATGTGACTCCTTGGAGAAAGATTGCCTTGCTGAATTGCTTGAAATCCCCCGCGATCATTTCAAATCTACCATCTGTTCCGAAGCATTTCCTATGTGGCGCTCTCTTCCTTTTACTACAAAGGACGAAGCATACATGCGTTCTCTAGGTTACTGCGACGAATACATAGGATGGATGTACCATGCCCACTCACAAGATACACGAAACCTACTCGTTAGCGCCAATATCACCAATGCGGCTAAATTAGGTAGGAGAATTGATTTTCACTATAGCAATAACGCTCTATTTAGAGGACTCTTTCCTGAGATTCTACCGGAGAAAAGTGATCTGTGGTCTTCTTTCTCGATGACACAGAAGCGGAGCAAGACAAGTCTAAGTGCTCAAGGAGAAGGTACATACGACTTTCTTGGCGTAGGTGCGGCCCTCCAGTCCCGACATTACGACCTTATTATACAGGATGACCTCGTAGGCTTGGACGCTCTTGACTCCGAAATCGTCATGCAGGGTATCATNNTTCGATTCCGTAATGGGCCGGGCGGACTTAACAGGCGATGAGATTGTAGTAGGCAACAGGTGGCAATATGAAGACCTCAACTCCTATCTCCGAAAATTTGAGAAAAGGTTTAATATTAGTAGCCACAGTGCTATTGGTGGTTGCTGTGACGCTCATGCTTATGGTAAGCCAATCTTTCCCGAAGAATTTAGCATTGATCGTCTCAATCTCATACAGCAGCGTCTTGGTTCTTATTTTTACTCTTGCCAATATCTTAATTCACCAGCGCCCCCCGGAGAAGAGAAATTTAAGGAATCTAACTTGCGTTGGTTTACATTCGACAGATTCCTGGATAGACCCGCCGCAGAGGGACGTGCTAAATGGAACTCTAGTGGAGCCGAGTACGGCCAACCTAAGGACCAGTGGAAAGTAAAAATAGTTCACGAAGTACGTAAGGGAGAAGTTATCAAGGACATTCTCCCTACACACTTAGAGAGAACCATGATAGTTGATCCATCCCACGCGGGCATAGACGGCAGGAGCCGCCACGCGATCATCATACTTGGTTTCTCTAATATGCCGGTGCGGAATTATTTGTTAGAAGTATGGGCAGAAACTAACGACTATTCCGCACTGGTTAATAAGATGTATGAGCTAGGGGAGAAATGGAAGATTCGGGTTCCTTACTGTGAAAGTGTAGCCTTTCAGAACTTCCTCAAGTATCACTTCGAGACTCTTAAGAAGTATCGTAAGAAGGATGGTAAATGGACATTTGACCGTGTAGATGTGGAGACTCTTAAGACGGACAGGAGCAAGGATGGAAAAGAAAAAAGAATCGAGTCCATGTCCCCTGTGTATGATCGAGGAGAGTTCTGGTGCTGCAAGGTCGGCTGTAATCAATTCCTTGAGGAGTACAGAAAGTATCCGTACTCTAAGTACAAAGATGTGCTCGATACACTTGGCTATAGTTTGCAAATCTGGAAACCTGGCCGAAAGACTCAAGAAGAAGTAAAGGCGTGGTTGAATAAAAATAACTCATACAGAGAATCCATGTCGGCTGACTCAGCGACGGGATATTAAAAAGGAGCCTCACTTGAAACTATCACTTGCTGTGTTTCAGAATAACTTAACTACGATCTTCGGTGTACTAGCAGGATTGCCAGTTCTAGTAATTGCATCCTGTCAGAGTGCCGGAGTCGTGCTCACTGCGTCTATGACGCATATTCTAGGTATCACAGGTGCCGTAGGACTTATTGGGCTTGGTATCGTGAGTAAAGCCTTCAATGTTCACTCCACAGTGGCTCAGGTGGAAGCCTCTACCGCTACTGTAACCGGCGTTCCGAATGCCCCCGCTCTTGTAGCTGCGGCGGATAAGCAAGTAGCAGGAGGGAAGTAATGAAGAACTTTATCCTATTAGTCGTGCTTGCACTGTGCAGTCTTGCTACTGCACAGACAGGGAATGATATTACTGTAGCCTTCGGTCTTACTCCAGTCACCTTGCCGGGAATTGGTTCTTCGGCTACTGGAGCAGAATCAGATACATTACTTCCCTTTACTACGTATAACTGGATTGGTCTTACTACGATCACGTCTACTAGTTATACTTACTTGGCACCGCGTTATACACGTATTATTCCACAGATCGGGACATTCCTTAATAATCATTCACAGACACTTGACTTTTCTGGTAGTGATGTAGGAATTACTATGTCTGCGGGTCTTGTTAGTGCAAATGGTAAAACTCATTGGGGAGAGAGTGCAGGTATTTCATGGCTCCAGAATATCAATAATACTTGGGGCATGAACTTCAATGCTGAGTGGTTTAATCCTGTTGGCTATGAACATAATACCTACAAAGTATCTGTCGGGCCGACACTTAAATTCTAAGGGAGGTTTTATGGGTTGGGGAAACGAACAAATGAAGCCGGGAACTACAGCAACAGGGCAGGCTACTCTAGCCACAATTAACGACATGCCTATTCACGCAGTTCCTAAAGATGCGCCTATGAAGGAGGAGACTTACGATATACACGGTAAGCCCTATACTCTTGCACAGGCGCAGGAAGGACTTAAAACAGGTAGATTTACTCTCTCCCATTTTGGGGATGATCTACTCAACGCACTCAAAGCCATTGGCGAAGCCGTTGGCGTTGGTGCGATGCAGGGAGCAGCTACATGGAATAACTCCGGTGTGGNNCTACATGGAACAAGGGATAGTAAATAAGAAGTGTACTATCTGCGAGTTCCTTAGTCTTATCAAGTGGTTTATTGAGCACAGAAAGGAAGTAGAACAATTTATGAGTCAAGTTCAGTTTACTCTTTCTCTAGTAGTTAATCCTGTGGGTTCTTCGCTGGCTATCACGCCTACGAGTGGTAGCGCATCTTTCACACAGGGAGTGGCGGGGTCTTCGCCGCTGGGAGCAGTTAGTGGTGGAGTTCCGCCATATACTCCTAGTGTGGATGCTTCTTCGCCGTCGCAGTTGCCTCCGGGTCTTGCTCTAAGTATGGACTCGAATAATAACCTTGTTCTTTCCGGTACTCCCACCGCCGCAGGTTCAGGTACGGTCCTTATTGACGTAAATGACACTGCCGGGAATACTGCACAGCTTAAGCACTTAGTTACTCCAGTTGGTTCAGTATCATCGAGGTAGGCGCATAACCATGATAGTGACACCCACAAACGTAGACTTCGGCACCGACGAGAACAAGGCGCTAGAAGTGTATGTCAAGGAACACATTCAAGCCCTTAAGGATGGTCTTAGGGACTTGCATGAGTCTAAGCTTCCGAAGTGGCGTCGTCTTTATAGAGGCAGACCAAAGGAGGAAGTTAAAAACTTCCCCTGGAAGAATGCCTCTAATATCATTATTCAGTTAATTGGTGAGAACTGTGACATTATACGAGCACGTATTTTAGGAACTATCTTCGAGATTATGCCTCTGTGGAATACACAACTAGTAGGAGACTGGACACAGGAAGCGCATGGAGGAGAACAACAAGAGGCAGTCCAGGAGTTTATGAACTATGTAGGACTTGAACCTAATGAGCTTGATCTCTATAGGGTGGAGAGTCAGGGTGTAGATGAGTGTGTCAAATTTGGGACAGTCATGTATGCGCTGCCTTGGGTGCAAGATGTAGAATGCGATATAGTAGGTGAAGTAGAAGGAAAGACTGCATTTAGGGACTTTACTAAGTACGAAGGTCCACGTCCTGAGAAGATTGAGTTTGAGAAATGGGCGGCTACGCCCTCAGCATCTACGATAGAGAGTGCGGATTTTAAGTATCGTATTATTACATTAACGAAACAGAAACTCATGGAGCGGTTTCATAAGGGAATCTATAAGCTTAAAGGTAAAGAGAGCCAGAATAAGGAAGACGCTGAGACTGCTTTTCTTGCTAGTCCTGACAGACCAGGGCCAACGCATACACAGAGAGAACGTGAGGAAGCTACAGGAGCTAAGACAGCAGATGGTTACGGAAATGCGGAGTGGGATATATACGAGTGCTGGTTTCCTTATTGGCACAATGGACACAAGCATAAGTTGATATACTCCTATCATCTTGCAAGTAATACCGTGATGAGGGCTATTTTCAATTTCTATCCTAAAAATGAAGAACCTTGGGAAATGTCCCGCTTCGGATATACAGATGATGGACTCTACGGGTACGGGCTATGTGAGATGCTGGAATACTACCAAGCTGACGTTGCTACTGCTTATAACCAAAAAAACGACAACAGGACGCTTGCTAATACCAGTATATTCCGAATTGACCCGAACTCTAAACTTGATGCAATTTTCTCGATATATCCTAACGCACTTATTCCCGCAAGCGAAGGGGAACTTGAAAAAATCCAACTTGGTGCTAACTACCCGTCAAACATGGATGAAATAGGTATGACATTATCACTCGCTAAGTCTAGGGCTGGTACAGATGACCCTGGTTTTAGTGGTGCAGGAGGGGGAACCCAGAATGCTAAAAAAGGAATATACTCAGCTATGGGAACCTTCTCAGTTATGCAAGCAGGAAATAGGAGAGTTAATCTCAATATTACGGACTGCCGATACACTCATCATAAACTCGGACGGAAGTTTCTTAATCAATACGCCGAGTTTGGAGTTGGAGAACGGCTACAAGCTTTCGGAGAGAGAGCTAAGTTTCTTAAAATGGCTCTTGATAATGTTAAAGCAGGGAAGCTTATACTGCCGATCAGAAGTGCTACTGCGTCAATTAACAAAGAGCTAGAGAAACAGAATGATATGCTGCTTACACAAGTAATGCAGCGGCACCATATGGGAGTGAGTCAGATACTACAGTCCGTGGGTAATCCGGGACTTCCTCCAGAGCTTAAGGATTTCCTTATAGGATGGATTGATTCTTCGTCTCTCTTAATGGCACGGATTCTTCGTAACTTCGGTCACGATGATATAAGTAGAATGCTTCCAGAACGGAAGATAATCGAAAAACAAGGAGCTTCAAGTGGACAACAAGGGGGAGCAGGACCAACAGGCGGTGGAGCTGGAGGAGCTAGTCAAGAAGCAGAGGGAGGCGCAGCCGTGGTTCCGTTTAATAGTCCCACAGGCGGGAAAGCTACTGGTGTATCTGTCCCAGCCGGAAGCCGCGATCCTACAGCAGTTCCAGTCTGAGCTAATTATGGCGGACTTGAACAGATTAGCGACGGGGCCACGGGATAAGAATAACAACGATCTTTCGGATCTTTACAGGGGACGGATTGCAGCCTTTAGAGAAATAGCGAATATGAAGGCACAGCTAGAACAGTACATGAAGAATGAGAAAGAAAAAGGAGCTTAGTATATGACTTGGGGTGAAATGAAACTTGAAGATTTTAAGAAAGCAGGGCTTGATCCAGAAGTCCTTTCTAAGACTGCGGAAGCAGTGGCAGGCTTGGACGATAAGATTAAGAATGCTGTGACGGAGGCTACTAAGAACATGGCTTCGTCCGCATCCATTGATGAAATGAAGACGCAGCTTACTAATCTTGCGGCCAAGTTTCAAGGAACAACGAAACCGGAGCCATCTACATCGAATGTAGAGGAATCTCCAGATTGGATTCTTGATCCAGAAGGTGCGACTAAGAAGGAAATCAATAAATCCATTGGCGGCATTGCCGTGACAATGGCTACTATGCGTGCGGAGAATAACTATAACAACTTCAAAGCAAGTGGTGCGCGCGCCTTTTCTAAGTACGAGAAGGATATTAAAGAGATGTGGGATAAACAACCACTTACAAACAGGCAAGATCCTGAGCTTATTAAGAATATCTATAAGATCATAATTGCCGATCACGTAGATGAGATAGCGAAGCAAGGAGAAACATTCTTTGTAGAGCCGCAGACTAGTGGAAATGGGCATTCTAATACAGAAGTAAAGAAGAAGCCCGAAGATGTTCTTTCTAAGGACGAACTGGAACTAGCTAAGAAGTGGGGCATTTCTCCCGAAGATTATTTGAAGGAGAAGGAGCTTCCCAACAGCACGGCGGTGACAACTTATGCCTAATAATATGTTTACAAAACCTACTGCTGGTCCTGTGAAGCCATCTATTGCAGCACAGGCTACGAGTGCGGTGTTTGATGCAGAAGCTCCAGAACTTAAGAAGTCTACTGTGCAGAGCACTACGTCAGATAAGATCAATCTTGACGACTTGGACGAGACTACGTTGATGAAATATCCCATCGTAGCTAAGTCACTCAATGACGATGCGGCTACTAAACTTAAGCCAAAATCTTCATCCATCGTGCTTCGTTGGTGTTACTACGCTAATGGGCCAGTTAAGTCTGCGAACTCAACTAACGTGAACGCATCGAACATAGCACGTTATAGACATTGGGGCTTCGACTTTGCTACTCTTGATGACATAGAGGGTGGTGAAGATGCACTTACAGAAGGAATCATTGATGACGGTGGGAAGATACTTAACTACGATACCGTCTTGATGAAAGTGGATAAAATTCGGCTTATGAGTCACTATAAGCAGAACCTACAGACCTCAATTAGCATAGTGGATAATGCTCTACGTCATGCTGTGAAGGGGGCAGAGAGCGAAGTGTCTTCAACGCCACAGTATCGAAAGGCAATGACGACACATCCGGGTGCTAAGCTTGAGTTCTTTAATCCTATGGAGAGCTAAGAAATGGCAGCGAATCTTTCAACGCATCTTATTATTCAGGCTTATCAGACTCGTTCTGGTAATACTGACCGGACGCAGGTTATTCCAGAAGCAAACGGGCAGACATTTCTACAAGGTAATCCTCTTACTCTTGTGAATGGCTATGTTACGGCATGGACTACACCTGTTCCATCTGGCACGCCACCGGGCAACACTACTGGCTTGGTAGGCTTTGCCAAGCAGAATGGCCAGAATCTTAGTGGCACCGTAGGTGCAAGCGCACCCGCGCAACCATTTGGTTCTGTTCCTCAACCTGGAACGGCTTATACCTTTGGTAATCCACAATTTGAGCCATCTGCTGTATTTATTGCAGAAGGTTCTCCATTTAGTGACGGACGTACTATCTTCACGGAAGCAAATGCAGACACTATCTTTATTGGTCAGTTTGACAATAATACCGGTTCTAACTACACTCCAACACAAGCAATGCTAGGAGAGTCCTTTGGGCTTACTGCGGATGCTAATAACTACTATTATGTCGATGGTGGAAAGACTTCCATAGGTACGTCTACCGTAGTAGTCATCGTTGGTTTTGATCCAATTTCTGGAGCAGGTGTGCCAAACGGGAATGTTCTATTCCAAGTGCTGCTTGGACAGGAGCAGTTCTTGCACGTTTAGTAATGCAAACTGGTGGGGGCTTCGTGCCCCCACTTTTAATAAAGGAGATTTACTATGACGATGGTGAGGGGCCAGTATCAGCAACTATTAGCTCCAATTGGAAGAAAGGTATTTAATCAGTGGATAGATACTACACAGCGCGAGTTGGAGTACCCTGCCATCTTCCACATTGAAAATTCAACCAAGGCATACGAGGATGAACTCGAATTTGCTGGTATGCCTCCTGCACCGGAGAAGCCGGAGAATACGCCTGTAGCGTACTCTCAGTTTGTACAAGGCGGTACATTCCGGTTTATTCACCTTACTTACGCTTTGGCGGCTCGTGTTAGTTATGAACTTTACGATGACGACCAGCTCGGAATAGTAAAGCAGATTCCAAAGGCACTAGCTCGAAGTATGCGCTTCACGGAAGAAATGGTAGCATGGAATGTCTTTAATCAGGGCTTCGCTTCTGTGAAATCTATTGACGGTGTTCCTCTCTTTTACAATCAACATCCTCTCTTAGGTGGACCAGCGGTTACTAATTATGCGCCGGGTGTCTCGAATATTATTTCCGCACCGGGTACGTATCCTAATAGACCCGCTGTAGATGTTGACCTAAGCTTCGCGGCTATTCAGTTAATGACGAATCAATTTGAGCGTCTTATTGATGGAATGGGTATGCCAATTATCTACAAGCCGAAGGCTATTCTTATTGCTCCGGCGAATAGATTTCTTGCCCGTGAACTGTTGGGAAGTCCGGGGAAACCGGGAACTTCTACCAATGAGATTAACTCTCTCCTTGGCGAAGATCTCGGCTATATGGAGAGCCACTATCTTACTGCGGATACACCGTGGTATGCTTTGTGTGATAAGTCACTGCACCATCTTAAGTTCTATCGCAGGGAAGCTATTACTACGGACATGGATGATGATTTCGATACGGATTCTCTCAAACAGAAGACTCGTACACGATTCAGCGTCGGACCTGCAAATTGGCTAGGAACGTGGGGCAGCAACGGTCCTTAGTAAGCTTCACTTCTTCGAGGTGCCGTAGGGTCGCCACGAAGGACGGGTGGTTAGTATGGTCGGAAGCTCCTTTCTAGCCACCTGTTAATAATTTAATAATGGAAAGGCGCTTCCCCTTCGGGGTTCTTATATGGCACCACGCGGAAAACGAAGCTGGCACTTTGGACCGTGGCATACGTGCTCACGCTGCGG
>QGNH01001771.1_pt2 | contig 10572 bp, 11 predicted proteins | sample 1735481 | NCBI WGS metagenome assembly QGNH01 (sample SAMN09239004, study PRJNA386568) | Viral metagenome, whole genome shotgun sequencing project. | reverse complement strand
CATCCACCATTGCCGTCCAAGTCAGAGGCAGTCCGCCAGTGACATATTCCGGGGTTAGGACAGCCGAACCCGCCTCAGTCGCCGATCCGTTCGTGTGAGTCAAGGGTACAACGATGGTCGTTGATGTTGCGCTCGACGTCGTGTAAACCCCGTTCAAAAAAGTGCTGGTGGTAAATCCCGATACGGTTATAGACTGTCCGCCTCCCGTGGTTAGGGAGTTTGCCGCCGTCAATGTCAGAACGTTCGACGTAATCGACCATGCAGTGATGGCAATTGGCGTTGCCGAAGATGTGTTGATCGCGCAAGTCCCATAGGCAAGCTCTCGACGCTGGGTTTCGTCCTGCCCCTTTGGGAAGGCGTTAACGGTAAGAAGTACGACTCCGGTTTGTGCCATTGGTTTCCTCCTCGGAAACAATTACAGGTTATGGCGCTCCTCGCGCCGGTGTTAGAGACATGACCAAGAGACTGCAAAATCTTGTGTCGCTTCTGAGCCAAACTCCGCCCTCTGGTTTTCCTGCGATTGCATCTGACGCACAACTTCTAACTTCAGTTTCGCCATCTGACGAGCTTCCTCTGAAACGCACATCTGGTAGAGGTCTGGAGCGAATCTCATCGCGTAGAGAATCCTCATCTTCGAGACAATGGCGTTCATTGAATCAAGAATCGGAACATACGCAGTTGAGAAGTTCAGGCTCACCGGACTAAGCGGCATCGGATAGCCGATCCTTGCCCGCAGGCGTAAATCGACTTGCTGAAGGCACCCCGGCATCCATATCTGGCCTTCGCGCATCTCATAGAAACCCATATTGGACCCCTGCTGCGCGCCGGGAAGCCCAAATGGTGCAGGTTGCATTGGAGTGAAGTCATTGCCGGTATTCGACGGACGCTCCCACATCGCAATCAGTTTCGACATGCCGATCGGTAGAGTCCACTGATTCGACCAGCTAACCCCGTTGAAATACCCGGCATAAGCGAGTGAGACCTGCACGGTTGGGTCTGCCTGGGCCAGCGGCGGAATACCTGTCAGGATGTAGTTATCGACAATTAGTTCAGGGTCTCCGATGTTACGCAGATCGGAGAATGTCTCATAGACCGCCGATGACATAAAGTTCAGCAAGTCGGGGTTAGAGTTGGGCATGATTAGCCCAGCCTGATTCCCTGCGCCCGTTCCATAACCCATGGTGTTGTTCGCAGTATCGTTGATGCTGCTGCGGAATAGGTCAGCAATGCCCTGTAAGTTGGGGTAGCGTATGTTTCCGCCGACTACTGCTTGCATGGAGCGTTCCTTTCATCGTCGGGCTGCTTTCGGAGTCATGGCCGAGACATGGAGCCAATCTGCCAAAAGCAAACCCGACGAAGTTCTACTGATTCTGTGGCGGACGACCAGGCCCACGCTTCGGAATCAAACTCTCAAACTTTTCGCGGTCAATCGCTCCAGCCTTCAATGCGCGTTCAGGGTCGATGATGCAGAGCACCCCAGCGGTTGATTGATGGAAGGCGATGCCCTGCCTGATTTCGTCGCCGCAATTCGGGCAACTCTCTTTCACTTCCGCCGTCTGGTGCCAATCCGCCCTTAATCCAAGAGAATCCATCGCTTCGTGAACGTCGGGATGATCCACCAGATAATCGTTCAATTCTTTGCGCGATTTTGAGGCTAACCGGATAGCGTTCTGTGTCATTGCGCGGTAACGATCATCGCGGGCCTTCTCCGCTCGTTTGATCTCGTTTTCGGGAGGAATCTTGTTGAGCGACGGCCAAACGCCCTGTGCAATCAGGTCGCAGCCAGTAGATGTTCCCATGTAGGCGGGAACCGATGCCGCGTTATTCCAGTAAGGGTCGTTTGTTGGGTTATTCGGGTTCAGCAGGTCAATACACGAGCGCCAAGCATCGTGCTCGTCAACTCGCGTGCCGCCGCGCTCTTGGTCTGGGCTGGCCTGTGGAATCGGATCGCCAATCGTTGCGCAAGTCACATACCGCTCTCCACCAATGCAGCCGGGTAGTGTCAACTTGGGAAACAGAGTATGCGCAATAGGGCCAAATGACCTCTTGGCTACTGAGTGAATGTAAATCAGCCGCTTCGGATCGCGCACCGCATGGCTATTGAAAAACACGTTGAAGTTCTCAGGATTGGCTTTCCTCATCTCGCTCTTGGTTAGACCGCCCCTGAAGCCGGAATTCGTTACGCTCGGTGTACTCATGTCTCTCTCCTGTTACGCGCTCACGCGCATTCCCAGCCCTGTGTGGGCCGCCACTGCCATCGCCTGACGGAATCCTCGGTCGATAATCTCGGCTCGTTTCTGGACTAACTGCGAGCCTCGCATTACACGTCCCAGCTTGGTTCCATCCAGCGCATCCTTCGTCTTGCGGATAAAATCTTCATTGCGAAGCTGCTCTTCCTGCAATAGCGCCTTAACCTTTGCTTCATCGCTCAATCGACGCCAGCGGATCAACATCGGCAACATTACGTCCAGCATGAATCCGCACGGCTCCATGCGGTAGGTAACAAACTCTGCCGCAGAGATCACTTCACGCCTGACTTCGTGGCCCACCATGAAACAGCGCTCCTGGGCCTTGCGAACCATTTCGCGGTGAATGAAACGCTGGAGTAATCGGTATCTCCCGTGCTTTGGATACCCGCCACATTGGAGCAGCCCGGTTCCCTCATCACGGTAGTCTATCTCCCAACGGTCAGGGGAACCGAAGACCTCGCGCGCTTCCCATACCATCAGCGCCCAACACGGAACGCCGGATGCCGCAGAAACTTCCTTGTATCCGACAAAGCCGTCTTTCTCCCAGTGGCCGCCAATTACCTTGCGGGGTTCGGTGCTCCAAAGAAGCCGGAAAACAGGTTCTCCATAAGGATTCAAGCCTCCAATGCGCGATAACTCATCCTGGAACCACGCCGGACAATCACGCATTGACTTGCACGCCTTTCAGATCACCCACCCGCATCTGGCTGTATTTCGGAAGATCACCGCGATGCTTGTCAGCCGGGTTTAAGTACACCGGATCAGCATCGAACGCGATGTCGTCAAAAAACACGGTATCTCCGACTTTCACTGGCATCGGGAGAATAACGCCGCCCATTGGCACACAGTCACCAACAGCAACGACTACACCACGGTCACTTCTTACATTGAATTTCGACTCTCCAATTTCACCCTTGCCGGGTAGCTTGAACGTCGAGTTATCCCAATAATCCGAGAGCGGAATCTCGCGAACGATGATCCTGTCGAGAAGCGGTTTACGCGGAAATGTCTCTGGCATGTCTCTCTCAATTCGGGCGGATTACGCGCCGCCCACGCGGTTAGAGGTTAAGCGCTCTGCGGAATCGGCAAGCCCTGGAGGTAGAACTGCCTCTTCGGATCTTGACAAATTAAATTGAAGCCGCGTTCATATGCGAACATCTGGCTGTCATAATAAGTGGTCAGCCCGCCGCCGTCATTGGTCGGAACGGCAGCAATCGGGTTCCCCGGCGTCCATTCATGCAGACGGGTCTGGAACAATTCGCCGAAGTACCAGACGGACGGAATGATGAGGTCCATGCGGCTCGGTTCGGCAGTTGAGGACCACTCGATCTCGCGCCCTCCCCAGGTTTTCTGCATGTATTTCTTGGCGGTATCCGGTACACGATCGCCGCCTTCATCCACGCGGGTAATTCCAGGGTTGTAATAGTTGTCTGAGAGCGACACGCCCTGCATCGGGTTGGCGTACCAGAAGCCCTCTTCGTTCTCGTCGTATTCATCACCCAACGCCCTCATGCGGATAGATTCAACCCGCTGCGCAGTGTTGTTGGTGATAACGCCAGAGCCGCCGAAGTTGATGGTCGGCGTCGAGAAACGGCCCGGATAGCTGGACTTGGCAATTCCGGCAATGGTGCCCGTGTTGCCGTTACTGATCCAGTAGTCCTTACCGTAAATCGAACTGCCAGCCGCGCCCGTTGCTCCCTGAATGACAAGCAGATCGCCAACCGCAGCCGATCCACCAGCCCAAGTAAGCGCCTGCGTGGAATAAATCGCCTGTGCGGCGGCATCGACGTAGCTGATGGTGAACGAGCCGAGATTGGTTCCGGCAACCGCGGTGAATACCTGAACCGTTTGCTGGTCCACAAAGCTCGCGGCGTTGTTTAAGCCAACGATGGACGAATACGTTGCTCCACCCGTGGTTCCAGTAGCGCCGCCACTGGTTACAACTGCGGTACTGGGGATGGAGTCAATAGTGCCCGAACCGTCACGGTTGATAATTCCCTCGACGCCGTTTTCAAAGGCAAGAAGGGATTTGTCCATCTCTTCGCGGCTGAACTTCACAAGCCCGCGCTCTTTGCCGCTGGTAGCCTGCTGCGCGAGATTCGAGATTTCGCACACATTAACCAGCCGGACTGGAGATGCAACAAACGACGCGAACGATGAGCCCGTTCCGCGAGGCCATGCAGCTGCGGCGGTGGAGGTATCGGCCGCGAACTGCTGAATGCCCGCTCCGCCCTGGACCCGTACCGGCACCCAGAAGGGCGAACGCTGAGAGGTTCCGCGCTCTGTCATGTTCGAGCACTGAACCTTTTTACCGCCTTTTTCAAGACGCGATTGAAGTTTGTCAAAGTGAGCCTGGAGGTCTGCAATTTCTTCAACAAACGCTTCCAGTTCGATGGACTGTACTGCGGTTTCTGTAGCTAACGGCATATTAAATCCTTGGAATGAAGTCAGCCGCGTTGTACGCGCTGCTCTGATGTCTCTTCATCCTGCGGATTCACGGCAACCGAATTTATATACCGGGGCGGCCCGGAACGCGAACCTTACTGTCTTACCTGTACAACTTTGCCATTTGTCAGTCGATACTTTCTCTGGTGAATCCAATCGACTGGCGTGTTCTTGTGGTCAATATCATTCATTGCAGGCTTGACGCTGACCAACGTCACCCCCGGAGTTACCGGCGCTTGTCTCTGTTGCGTCGCCGTTGTTTGTGTCTGCTGCTGCGACTTGCCACTCAAGAACGGCTTATAGCGCTCATTGATGAGCGTGTCCATCACCGTCTTTGCGTGCTTGTCAAACTGAACCTTGGCGTAATTCACAATCGTTGCCGGGTCAGGATTCCTTTGCCCTCGATAGCGTCCAATCTGGGCGCTGTAGTTCTTGTCCTTTGCCGCTTCCGCCGCTACGCGCTTTGAAAATTCCATCCTTAGCGCAGTAGTTGTTGCACCATCAAGATGCAGCCGCTTATCAAATGGGCGGAATAGCTCTTGAAACTTCACTCCCGCATGGCGGTCAACCTGTGGCGTGATGTTCGTGTTCCAGTGCTGCTCCTGCTCGCGCTTGTTGAACTCCTGCTCACGCTGCGCCTGCTTGTCAACGCCCTTCCCGCCTGCCTGACCTGCTTTAACGCCTTGGGCCAGCTTCCCGGCCTTGTCAGCTTGAGTATTGAGCCAGCTTCCCATCCCGCCTGCCATTGCGGTGATGCGCTTCAGGCGATCATCAGCCCATGCCTGTTTCTTGTCGTCAGGTAACCACGCTGGCATCTGTTCGTTGAGAACATCGACCATCGCGTTGTAATTCTGCACCAGCGACGAACTTGCGAGTGCCTCGACAAAATGCGGAAGCACCGCATCTGCATACGCTTCGGGATTCGAGGCTTTTACCCGGTCAAGGATCGTCGGAGCCAGCTTCGCCAGACCTTCATTGAAGTCCTCGCCAAACGCTTCCAGCGCCTTCGGATCGCCCGATGCGAGCATCTCATCAAACTGTGCAACTTCTCTCGCCGTGTCTTGCAGAGCCGCAATCGCATCGGCCCCCTTTAGTTCTCCACGCTCAGGGTCAGTGTGGATCACGGAGTCAAGAACGGAATACCTCTCCCTAACACCGTCAATACCCTTCGGATCAATCTGGCTTAGTGCATATTGCCTTGAATATGCGTCCTTCGCCATACGAACGAACTTGGCTGTTTCTGGCGAGGTTTCTCGCAGTCCCTTGAGCCATTGACTGAACTCGCGTGAGGTCTTCGGGGAAAATGGGCTTTCAGTCTCCTGTGCGCCATCCGATTGCTGCGTCTCTTGCTGCTCTACAACTTCGCCGCCTGATTCCGCGCCGGAGCCTAGGTCAACTTCCATTACCGCTCCATCTTCTGCCATGTCTCTCTCCTGTCTCTGTTAATTCAACGGCTTGCCAACAACCGATACTTCCTGCTTCACGGGCACGCCGTTTTCGTCAACGCCTTCTTTAGTCTGCTTTATTTCATGCGTCTGATCTTCCGGTTCAAGCGCGAATGGAGGAACTTGCAACCCCATCGCCTCAAACATCTCGGCCTGAGCTTGTGGAGGGAATTTTGAGGGATCAATACTGACATTCCCCTTGAATTCCATTTCCTTTGGCGGCTGAAGCTGCTTCAACATCGCCATGTGCTCTTGCCAGTGAAGTTTCAGGTTTTGCCAAATAGCCTTTTGCTCGTCTGTGCCGAACTTCAACTTCCTTCCGGTCGGAGAGGTCAACATACCCAGCGTAATCGCTGCATGGATCATGTGATTTTCGCTCGTATCCTGAGCAACTGGCACCGTGGAGACTTGTGGGGGCAGGCTTTGGCCCATTTGCTGCAACTTCTGCATTGCCTCCTGGCCTTCAGGAGTCTGTGCTTCGGGATGCGTCTGTCCTTCCTGAATCTGCTGCTGAACCTGAGCTAATTTCGGGTTATCAACCGGCCCAGAGCGCATTAAAATCTCAAACTCGCCTTGCTGCGCTTCAACTTGATCCGCTCCCGGAATATCAAGGCTTGACAGTGATGGGAACTTGTTGAATACGCTAAGATTGCGTGGGTCCATCATAATCTGCTGATAGAGCGCAACATTGCCAGACTCAGCCAATAGCGCGGACATCTGTTCTTCTTGCTCTGCAAGCGTCTGGGGTATTTCTAGCGACTCAGGCTGTACCAACACCGAACCGCGGAGTTTTGACAGTTCAATCTTTAGCTTTTTCTGACCCGGAAGTGATGCAGAGAAGTCCGCAATACGATTCTCTGCCGCCGATTCCACCGCTTGCTGTGAAATAGCACACACGGCCTCACAGATTGCCGCATAGGGCATCCCGTAGACCTGCATCGCCGCATCACGCTTCAACCTGGTTGTCTTGTAAACGCCTTGATCCTGTGAGCCGTCCGCATCGCCGAACGCAGCGGCACTGCCGCCGTCCATCGCCTCTGGGCCGCCCTGGATCAACCACTGCACAAACTGGAATATGGCGTCATTGGGCGTTGGAACCTGTTCAACTCCGGTCAAGTCTGCAATCTTCAACAACCCGTTCTCAGGGAGCGTTACCGCCGTCACCTTCGATGGGTCATTCGACTGAGAATTGAGGAGCTGCGTATCAACGTACGGCTCCATCGCAAAGCGCCGTGGAATCGCAGACCTAAAATAACGGTCAATCAGCGATATATTTGCATTCAATATCTTCTGTAGCGGGAGGTAATTTGTTAGCAATGCTTCGCGGTTCTGCCCGTCGCCTGGACCGGGATGCACAATCTTGACGTGCTTTGACATCGCGGCGTTACGAACAAACGCCAGTTTCCCGCCGGCGTGCCAGACTTCTAGTCCTTCCGGGAACGTCTCATAATAGAGATTCCGCACGCCTTCATCGTCGATACCTTCGTACTGAGACGGCTTAAAGAACGTCACCGATTCGGTCGAATCGTTCTTGTACGCCTCACCACTGCTTGAGCTTGCCTGAACCGCCAGCCTAACATTGATCCTAGCCATGCGGTCAATTTGTTGCATCGCGTCACCACTGCCACCTTCGCCGGACGATACTTTGTCTTTAATCCACGGGTACTTGGCGCGAACAGTGTTGACGCTGCCTTCATGCGAGTAGCGGACCCAGCCCATCTCGTCCTCTTCGTCGCACATCAGAGGTACTTTCCATTCCAGTTTACCGCCAACAAATGTTACTTCCCTGCGGGCGGGAACTTCAGATGCTTCACCGACCTCATCCTGCTCGGTTTCTGGAGTTACACCTTCGGACGCTGGAGCTCCGTAAGTCTCGTCTTTTCGGTTAGGTATCTCCGTTCCCCATCGCGTTTGGTCTGCTACCGTATACGTCAGCAACCCTACCCGATCATCGGTGCAGAAGTAGCCCGCCGTGCGCGTGACTACACCCTTAAGATTGCCTTGGTGCAGAAATACCTTGAGGAACTTTTCGGCTTCTTCCGCAGCGGCCTGATCCATTGGGTCTTCATCGTCAACTGGGGCAACTGTGGTTCCAGGCACTTCTCGGCTCAAGAGCGCGGTAATCTTCTTGTGCCGCGCCCCTAAGACATTGCACGAGAATAGTTTCATTGCGTTTTGCGTCTGAATGATCGCCGCGCCTGACGTGCCAGATGAGCCGCCGAACATTCCCCAGCCCTTCCAGCCAGCCGTTAGGAACTGGTAATTCCTACGAAATAGACGCATCTCCCAAGCTTGCAACACTTCCCACGTCCGCGCCGCAGCATCGCACTTGCTGACGTTCTGCACGAGAGCTTCAACCCCAGATTTATACTCGCCTAACTCATCGGGTCCGTAGATCGGCTCAGGTGAGCACATCCAGGGCGTGTACTTTCCCGGAGTGTAATTCCAATCAGCAAAGTTTAGCGGAGTGAGCGCTTCAGGCTCTTTGGACTCTTGCCCTTCGTTCTCAGTTGTCAATGTTTCGTCGGGCATCCTATCCTCCAAGCATGACGCTTACCGCGCTGCGGGGCGCAGTGTTCTTTGGCTCTGGCTTCTTTGCAACACGTTTGGGAAGGCTCTTGCCCTTGGTCGCACTATTCCATTCATTAACACCAGAGTCTCCGAGGGCACGATGACCAGATGGACTATTTCCCCATTTCTGTTGCGCTCGACTCATCCACGGCATCAGTAACCGCCTTCGCCGCCTTCATCTTCGCCCTTTTCTTGGCCCTCTTCCTCAAGAAACTGGTCCATATGCTGCTTCAGGGCTTCAATGTTAGCGTGGTCGTGTGGACCGTGTACTTCGCCAGACTTACTGACGTGATGAGAGGTGTGCGAGCCATCATCGTGGTGCTCGACGTGAGTATGGGCTTCGCCGGTCTGCTCGTGCATAGCTTGAAGGTGAGCATGGATTTGTTCATGATGAGGCTGCATCTCCCCTTCTTGGCCATCTTCTAGTTCAGGGTCGCGCGTCTGGGCCGAACTATTTCCGGTAACCGTGGCCTTCGCTGTTCGCCATGCGTCGGCGTTGGTGAACTTCTTTCCTGCGTGTTCAAGTGGTTTCATGACTACTCCTTGTTGGGATCGTGTTCCAAGTTGTACGCAGCGATGGCTTGAACTGCATCCCAATCAAGCTGCGGTGGGGTGAATTGCTTCGCGGGGTTAATGTGTTCAACCGTCATCTTGGCTTCAATCCTGCCAAGTGCCGCCATGATCTCTGTATGTCTCGTTCGATTCGCCTTCTCAAGCGCCTGTATCAGTCCGCTCGTGGCCAAGTTGTCAACGCCCAGCCAGTGCCGTACCCAAACGCGTATCCTTTCGATCATGTCCCCACCTCACTGCCAATACTGAAGCGACTCTTTTGCTTTCTCGCGACGCGACGTTTCAGCCAGCCTCATGAAGTGACGCTCCATCGGGTCTGGAGTCGCCGCGATCTGCTCCGCCAGTGCAATATCTCTTGGCTTTGCCGAGCTATTCAACATGTCCTGAAGGCCGTATCTCAATTCGTCTCCCACATCGTCAAACATGTGATCCGTCTTGAGAATGTCTTCGCCGCCCTTTTCGGAATCGTACTCAAGAGCCGGTATCGCATCCAGCGCTTCCGGGCATAGCTCCGAGATAAACCACGCATCGTCCTGAATTAGTTGGTACATGAAGCGCCAGCCAACTACTCGTGACCCAGCCGCCATGTTAGATCGCTGCGGTGACGGGAACCAGTATCCCTTCGCGTCCTTGACGCCGCTCTTCGCGCCACGCGCTAGGAGTTGAGCCGCCGTGTTCTGGCTCGTTTTCTCTCCGAACGCGTCTGAACTTAGAATCCACGTCTTAATTGGCTCGCCGCAAGAGTTCGCCCGAATCGTGCCGCCAAGTTCCTCTTCCGACTTTCCAGTATCGGCGAGCGATACGACCAGCTCCCGATAGGTGAACACGCAGCGCTTTGGGACTGTCCAATCACGCCCTAGAAGTTTCGCTTGTTCCGGCATCACATTGCCAACAGCGTGCCAATGAACCGGCGTGTGATGCTTAAATCCCCAGTCCTGACTGATCCAGTGCGGCCACCACGGCTGTACAATCTGCGAGATCACAGACGGATGCGCTATCCGTTCCCGGCGCTCAAAGTTGGTGAAGTATTGGCCCTCTGGTATCGTCCAATCTCCCTCCAGCAACGCGCGTCGCTTCTTGTCCGGCAAGCCCTCAAGCGACTGTCGGTAAGTGACGCCAAGGAAAGGGTTATCGTCCAGCAACGCAGGGACGTAATGAAACTCATGCTTGAGGTTGTCTAGCTCTGGCGGAAATCGCCGATTGATCCAGAGCGCCTTAATCCATTGCAGGCCAATGCCAGTTGGGTTAGTTCCAGCCAGAAAGCACGACCGCTCAACACCTGGTGTTCGCAA
>QGNH01001073.1_pt1 | contig 10581 bp, 15 predicted proteins | sample 1735481 | NCBI WGS metagenome assembly QGNH01 (sample SAMN09239004, study PRJNA386568) | Viral metagenome, whole genome shotgun sequencing project. | reverse complement strand
CCACGGTCAACGCATCCCATCCTCCAGACATTCCGCCCACCCCACCCTACCCTACCGGCGGACGGGTGCCGTTGCGGGTGACAGTCTTCATCGTTCCAACGGTTCTAATCTGTCTTTTCTTTTCAATAACTTACAGATAACGTCAAAAACAGGCCGCCACTTTCTACGCCCGCCACCCCGGCGAACGATCCTAGACCCCTTTCCGCCCTTCCTGGATGGGTCCGGCAATGAACACCAGAGGCGTTATGAGGGGTCGGGTAACCTGCCCAAGATTTCCTTCAGGTGCCGGCGGACGGCCTTAACGTTAAGCCCCCAACCGAGCCGTACCCCTAACCCTACGACCACCAGAACGGACGCGCGCTCGAATCGCCATACCTCGTACCGCACCGACCCTACAGGTCCCACCCCACGATGATTCCGCCCTTGATGTAGACTGTCTTGTTGTTCCCGCTCCCGTCCTTGACCACCCGTGTAGTGAACAGGCCCGGTTCACTCTCGTAATAGTAAGCCCCGGTGCCAACTGGAATTTGATGGCAAACAAAATTCGCCGCCGTCACCTTACCGGGGGTCACTAAAATGTTCCCACCGTTGGCTAAGGCGATACCGCCGATCCCGGAAAAAGTGAACCCGCCACCCCCGACATCGATGCTCGCATGAGCCAACCCAGTAGCTACCTGCCTCGCAGTTGATTCTGGCAATTGACTCAGCCAGTGTGCCCCGCAGTGGTCCAGTTCGATAATCTGATCCGGCCCACCGATTCGCGGGTTGGCCGCTTTGAGTGCAGTTAAGAATCGGCGAACCACATCCACCGGGTCATCTGTCCAGGTGCGCGGGTCTTGCGCAATGTGCACCACGGGTTCCCCCGGCCTCACCCACATCAGCCGCTTGTCTCCTGGTGGCCGTGTATGAATCGCGTCCGATTGTTCCCGCCAGATATATCTAGTCAGAATAAATCGGGAGGCTTCCAAGACTGCCTACTCCCCGCCGTTCCCTCTTGCCCAGCGCCGAGATATACAGACGCATAAGGGAGCGATCCCCATACCGGCTGCACCCCCGGCGGGCCTCGAAGGTCAGTTCATCGCGGTCGAGTTCGCCGATACGCACCCCCTCGAATTTACCGGAGCAAATCCGGTGTCCGCCAATACCACCTTTTTCGTTAGTGTTCATGATCGATCAGCAATTCAGGCCCTTTACTCTCCCCTAGATTTAAAGGCGCGGGGACCGCCAGAAGCGACTAGCAGTCCCCGCTGAGTCAGCCAGTAAAGGAGCCCCTGCCCCTGAAGATGAGGACAAGGATTGCGCGGCCCATGGGCTGATGGATGTTGCCGGCGCAAATTCGAATGGAGCAGCTACCGGGACACGCCCGCTTAAAACTCGTATCCCTCGGACTTGCAGGCGGACAACCAGGCCTTCGCTCCACCGAGGTCGGGGATCTGAAGGTAACCGACAAGAGCCACGTTGACTCCCGCCCTGTTGACCACAGACAAGACTTCGTCCTCTTCCTTCGCCGCCGCCTCTAACTGCCTGAGCGCCGCGGCAATACGCACGATTATCCGCTGACGGCACGGCCGTAGGTTGCGACGGACTTCTCCGCAAACGGAGAACATCACCGATTGGGAATCGCGCTCCTGGATCTGAATAGCCCCCTCTATGGTGCGCAGAGCCTGCCGAGCCTGCCGGAGTTCATCAGGGGTGATTAAACTTGGCACCTCCCCTTTCTTGATGAGTGCCTTTGCGCGCTCGATCATTTCGGCTGCTCCTACGGAAGCCTCTTTTTCGAGCGCCTCCAGGACGGCCGATGCCTTATTGCGCTGCAAACGGAGGGACTCCAGTTTCGCTGTCGCCTCCGCAAGTGCCGCGCGTGACGGAGCCGAGTCCGCCGCCCGTTGCGCCTCCTGTAGGAGATTCGGTTCGGTTTCGATTGTTTTCATGGCTAGTAGACCACCGCAGTCAGAACCGCGATCGCTTCGTCCCGGCGCATTCCGATATCCGATTGAAGCACCACCCGGATAATCGTAGTGTCCTGGGAGAACGCGGAAATCGTGCTTCCGCTGTCCGTGTAGGTGCCTTGCCCGCTCGCGTCGATAATAACCGGGAATTCACCGATGACCACGTAGCCGAAATCGGCGAAGTAGATCTCGGAAGCCGTGGTGATCTGCGATCCGCCCGAGGGGGTCGCGGTGAGGTTCGTCGGAACGTTGGTAGACACCGCAAAGGGATACCCCTTGAGCATCCCGTCTTTCGTCATCTCCGGGAAGGCTCGCGCCCCGGAAGTCGTGCGGAGGGATTTCAGGGCCAACGCAGTGCGCGGCGAGAGAATCCAGCCCGGACGTATCATCTTCACCCCGGCGCCCACGAGCGCTAATTCGAGTTGCGAGAGGCTCGCGTCAACGCTCGCGACATCGGCTTCACCCAGGATAGATCCACTCAGTGCCGGGGCCGTGAATACGTTCGAGGTGGGCACCCAGCCCCGGAGGCCGCGGGGTGTGTTGTTGGTTCCATCGCCGCGCAAGAGGTAGTAATCCTCTGTACTGGCCAGCGCCGCGACCAAGTCCGTTTTAACAATTACGTCGGCGGACGGGCTTGCACTGCGGATCAGCGTGTTCGAAACCGGTACGATGGCAGCCAGCTTTTTGGCCGTCAGGTTGACAGCGCCAAATTGTTCCTGGGTGCAGCCGATGATGGCGTTTTCGCTGATATACCCGACCGTCGCACCGGTGTTGATGCGCGGCCAGTAAAGGTTTCCGTTGCCCATCGGGACGATGATGGGATTCAGCTTGCGGACTGATACCAGTGGACGCAAGGCTGCGATCACATCATCCGAATACCCCTGCGGGACCGCGAAGCCCCCGCCCGTAGCCACCGAAGCGGACAGGGCGCGCGCAACATCCGGCCAACGACGCGCCGAAGCGTTCTGGACCGCCGCTTCCAAGTTATTCCGATGCCCGGCACAGGCGCGAACGCAGCGCGCAAAGACCATGCCGGATTCCCCGCCGTCGCGGTTCAAACTGATATAGCGCCCGAGTGTCCGATCTATCTCGCGGATCTTCATCTCGATTGCCGTGACCTCGGCATCTTCTCCCGGACGCAAGGCGCGGCCCTCTCGCAGAGCAGTATCGACGTACTGACCCGCAGTGTTGAGTAGACGTGAGCGCTTTTCTTCGAGCGCAGTTGGGCTTTCCATAATTCTCCTATGTTGGTTTGCTGTGGTTTGGCGCCCGCGCCTCACGTAGACGCGAGCACGGGGCACCGGTCATGCGGCCAGAGAGCCGCGGAAATCTGAGCGCTATTCCAGATCAAAGAGCGCCTGCCGACGCTGGTATACGCTCAAGGGTGCGATGGGATAGGCCGGTTTCGGCGCGCCGCCGGATGCCTGAGGCGGTTTCGCTGAGCGGTTCCGCGCCTCGATTGCGGTCGCCGTGTAGGCGGGATCGGAGACAACCGACAGGCGCCTCACAAGGATCTTCGACAGCGTTCGCACCTGCTGCCCGTTCTCTTCGGTAATCTGCTGGCCGCCGGGCAGCACCCGGAACGAAAAACTCCCCTGGTCTATGTCGCCGCGTTTGATGGATGCCTGCAAATCGCGCGCCCAGCTCGTAGCCGGCGGAATGGCGTCCATGTACACGCCTTTGGAATCGATGGATACCTTGAGCGTGCCCGCCTTAACCCGCCCGATGATGTAATCCGCGCTGTGATTAAAATCAGCCCTCACGTCATCGTCGAGCGTTACGGCATTCGGCAGAATGCGCTCGCGGAACCCGCCCAGGTCCTCGGATAGCCGATTGAACACAATCGGGTATCCCTTGATGTGCCCATCTGTCTGCTCCCGAACTTCAAGCCGGCAGGACCGCACTTCATCTTGCCCTGTTGAATTCTGTTGTTTTCCAAACGTCCCCATCTACTCCCCCTTGACCACCCTTCGAGCAAAACCACGGCTGTGCAGAACCCTGGTCACATCCACAAGCCTTCCGCGCTTTGACACGCGGCGTAGAACTGCCTGAATATCTCCGGAAGCCTCCAGCCGGCGGCGCGTGGCTCGCACCAGCCCAATTTCGACCCGGAGACAGCTATGAAGCGCGTTATTTGAGAGCGCCGCCACGTCGGGATTCCGGAGTTCTTCCTCGACCATTGCCCTCCGCTGGGTATTGCGCTCGCTCATTGTCGCCCCACCAGTCCAACCCGGCCGCCGTCCAGCATGATGAAGCTCCCCTTCCATTTACCGACGGTGCGCTTGATTGTGTCGGCCGTGCTCTGGCACTCCGCCGCCGAGCTATTCCGCATCGCCCTCTCCTGAATCGTCGATCATCTCGAACCTGGTCTCCGCTTTTTGGTGCCAGAGCGCGATACAACGACCCTGTTCGCCGTAACGGTTCTTGCCGATCTTCAGCCAGGCCTTCACCGGTCCCTTCGTGTATCGCCTCCCGCCATCGACCGAGCGCGCGCTTTGCGCGTCTTCGTGATCCTCGAACAGGAGTAACACCGCGGCGGCGTCTTCCTCGATAGCGCCAGACCCGCGAAGGTCCGACACGTCCAACTCACTACGGCGCTCGCGTGAATTCGCCCGGCTCGTCTGGGAATTCAATAGCAACGGAATGTTCACCTCGACCGCGGTGTGTTTCATGGCACGCGATATCGCCGTGAATTTCTCGTACTCGCCGCGCGTGCCTTGGTCGGCGCCGCACAATTGCATGTGATCGACGATCACCAGATCGATAGTGCTCCGGCTCGCCAGGCGCTTTGTCTCGGCAACAATGAATTCCGGTGTGATCGATGGTTTTGTTGACACCCTCAAGTTGCGTTCGGCAATTTCCCCCGTCGCGCGGCTCAGCCGCAAACGATCCTCAGCGCACGGCCGCTGCTGACGTTGAGCCTCCCGGAATGCGGCAAGGTCTACGTGAGCTTGGATGCCGGCCATCCGCTGGAAGACCGCGCGCCAGCCCATCTCCATCGAGAACACCAGAACCCCGAACCCCTGCCTGAGTGCAGCGAGCGCGAATTGCAGGGCCAACGAGGTTTTTCCCGCGCCCTGATTCGCGCCGATGACGTACACTTCGCCGTTGCGCATCCCGCCTGAAAGCGTCCATGTCAGTTTCGGAAACGGTGTGGGCAGTCCGGTGAACTTCTCCAAGTCCCAGAACGCCGTGAGCCCGCCGGCGGCCTCCACCTCCTGCCCGATGGTCCGGATATACTTTTCGCTCTCCACTGGCACATCGACGACGAACTGCCATTCCGGTGTCCATGGTTGAGCCTTGCGATACAGTTCGCGGACTTCATCGAGCGTGCCGCCAACATTCACGAAGTCAGTTACATCGCCCTTCGCCGGCAGTCCCGGCAGTTCCACTACCTTGAGCGACTTCGCTACGGGCGCCAGAATCGCAGCCACCTTGAGCGCGTGCTCGCGGCCCGGCTCGTCATTGTCGGCAAAGATTGCGACGTGTTTGCCGGCGAAATACGGAGCGAGTTCCGCTTTGAAGTTGCCGGCTCCGCCGTTGTTGCAAGTGGCGACCATGCCGATGCGCTCAAGGGTAAGGACATCCTTTTCGCCCTCACAGACGGCGATAAACTCCGCCGCGGCGAACTTCGGCAGACGATAGGGCACGAGATCCACGCCGTGAAGATTCCAGATCCAGCCGTTACCATCCGGACGGCGCTGCTTGAACTGCTTTCCGAAGTTGCGAACGACCTGGAAGATCAATTTCCCGGTGGCGTCCACGTAATCGTACAACGCCTCCGTGTTGCGCTCTTCCCAAGGCACCCGCGGGCGGCCGACCAGATCGAACACGCTTTCTTTAGCGCGCACGAAATCGAGCCCGGAAACCTCCATTTCGAGCGACACGATATCCCAACCCCGGCCGCACTGGCTGTGACACTGCGCAAGGCCGGTCGCGGCGCAAACGGCGAAGTTGGGGCCTTTCCCGCGGTGGACCGGACACGGCCCGCGCCATTCGCGCTGGCTGGTGATCTTCAACGACGGCACCCGCGCGGCGTAATAGATTCGTACCTCTGATGGACTGAAGATCATGCCATGAGCCTCACGGGTTCTTTCCTGCCTGGCTCGGTGGCCTCGTCCGCCCACCTCTCCTGGGAGAGATAAGTGCCCGGATAGCATCGGTACTGCGGATCTTTGGAAAACTCCACTGGCGCCTGTTGTTTGGTGGCCGCCAGGATCTCTTCGAATAGCCCAACAGTCTTAACCTTCCGTGCGAAAAGCTGTCGAGCCTTTTTCTTTCCCTTGCGAGTCCAGAACACTTCCCACCACTGGGAGAACCAACCCTCCTGTGCGGCCGACAAACCGTCAACGGACTTCGCCGGCTTTTTTGGTTCAGCCGACTCAACCGGAAAAAGTGCGTCCGGTTCCGTGCTTTCGAACGGCGGAGCATCGATTGAGGAAAGCGAACCAACCTCAGGTGCATCGCGAGATGCACATATAGGTTTACTGTCTATGTAACTGTCTATGTATGCGGAGCTTTTTCCCGCGTCCTGCCTGAAATCTGCCGGACCACCGGGATTTTCTCCCGGCATCACGGCAGAGAGTTCCCCAGTATCGGGAATTTCCTCCAGCCATCCGGTATCTATGAGCCGCGGAATCGCCAATTCAAACAGCGCCAGTGGTAGGCCAGTCTTTAGGGACAAGTGCCGAGTTGACAGTGAAATGCCGCCCTCCTGGAGCGTACCTCTAACTTTGCATGTGGAGGCTATCTCAACGATTACGATCCACGCGGCAAAATGGGCCGCGCCGTCCGGATGATCCACCAGTAGCCGGTACTGCAAATCTAAGAGGTCATTCGGAATGCTAACCCAATCGAGCCGCTTAAGTTTTCTGCTCTCATGTGTTTCAAAGTTGGCGCACCAGTTACGAATGCGTAGCACCTCAGCGCCCCTCCGGGAGTGACTGCCGCCAACAGGCAAACTTATCTTTAAGCTGCATGCCCTTTTGTGGTTTCCCCCTCTTCCCCTCAATTCACTACGAGCACACTTCATCCGGCTGAAAACAGCACGCCAACCGCAACACCTCATCCGTCGCCATGGCGTAGTCGTGAGTCGAAGTTGGCGGATACCAGGTGCGCTCTACAGCCGGCCCCGCGACCCCAGCACAAACACCCGCGCCACAAGGCCCCGTATCGCGCGCCACCGCCACGGTGGCCGCTCCCCGCGCATGTCGTAGCGGGAGGCTATGTCCTGCCAAAGCGACTCGAGGTTGAGCCGGCCGGGTGGCTCTTTCGTCCGGGCGCCGCCTGCTCGATTGGCGACCATCACGCCGCCTGGACACTTGGGGGCGCCGGGGTAGCCGTTTTGGCGAACGCTTCCACCGCGGAAGCCGGGTAGCGGTTTCTCTTGCCGACGCGCACGGCCGGTAAGTCCTTTGCGATTGTGCGCGCCATCTTTTCGCTTACGCCTAAGACTCGCGCCATTGCCGTTAATGTGAGTAGCATAGTTGTCTGTCCTTGAAAACCGGGAGGATATCCGGAAATTTCCTCCCCTTCACTTGCTGTACGCAATGTGGAGGTCAATAACCCCCGCTCGCCTGATAATATTTTTTGAAGACTCGCGAGCGCGCGACATCCAAGGTTCTGCGCCGCCTTCTCCGTGCATCCCATCTCCGCCGCGACTTCCGAGTATTCCAAGCCCTCCCAGAAGTGCAGCACAATGGCGCGGTACTGGCGCGGGGGTAGGGCCTTGATCGATTCCCAAAGTCCCAGGTGATCCGGCGCCGATCCGCCGGCCTTTGACGCCACAAACGATATCCTGTTTTCTTCCCGCCATTGACTACGGAGCGCATTCCTACACTTCCGCCGTATCTGGCTTTCCGCTTCCTCAGCAGGTAGCCCGCCCACTTCCGCCTCAACGAGCGCGAGGAAAGCTTCCCCGAGCACCTCGCTTTCGTCATGACATCGACCCTGGCTCAGTCCCTTAGCGATACCAGCAACGCTCGCTATGCGCTCATCCGTGATATTTAACCGCACTTAGGTCACCGCCCGATCTGTCCGTCTGGAAACATGACGATTGAGTTTCTCCAGTATCTGCCTCTCCGCCTGGCGATCCGCCGCGATCCGAGCGCGGTTACGCGCCGCCATGTCGCGGTACTCCGTGGACCCTGCGCACTGAAGCACCGCCGATGCACACACCTTCCTGAGGGCACGCAAAAACGGGGCGTACTGTGGCGATCCGTAGAGGTCCGCCCGCGGGCAGAGCGACGCCGCCATCCCAACGTGCCCGGACATCTCCTCAACTCCGGTAGATGGAAGGTGGGAGAAGTATGTTGTCTCTTCTGTCTCTGTATTTTCTGGCCCCAACTGAACACACCTCGGGCTTTGGAATTTTTACGGTTCTGGAGGATTCAGGTCCCCCCCCCTGCCACCCCTCCTAAACAGGTGTCCCGCTAACTACTGATATTTATCGGCGTTTTTCGGTGTTTTGTTTCGAAGGTGCGGATTACCTTGAAAGGACAATTCGGGTAAATTCGTCCCTTTTCACCTACATCCCTAATACTCGCATACGATTTGCATACGACCGTTTACGAGTTCTCCGTTGAGATGTCTCAAGTCATAGAAAACAGGCTAAATAGGTAATTCGAATGTTTGCGTAATGTAAAGTCAAACCGGTTTACCCCGTAAACGCAAAAAGGCTCAGACCTTGGATACTTAGGTCTGAGCCTTGGTACCGGAGCGGGATCTCAACACCCCGCAGCCGGAAACGCAACACGTCGATCATCGCCTCTCGGTAGACCGAGCTTACGTGGATCGCCGCGCCGCAGTTCAACATCAACGGCCACCACTATTTCGGCGTCGGTTTGGCTCATGCTGTCCTTACGCGCGCGCCATCTCTTGCCACCATTACGCCCTTGCCCCCGCCGCGCGCCGATGGAACCTACGGGCCTGGCTGCGCTGCTGTGGCCACATTGCCGGAGCCTAACCACATGCGCCTGAAAACGCAAAAAGGCCCCCGACCATCAACGGTCGGGGGCCTAGTGTCCGCGGGGGTCTAGCAGGCTGGCCGCGAATTCATCTCATGGTCTTGCCGTGGGAGCTTCGCTGCTTCGCTGAGCCAATTATACCGACGAATCGACTTGCTCACACGATTTCCGCAACGCTTGCAATAGGGGGTGCCGGCCACCCATACCCGCGCCGCAGCCATACAGGATTTCTCTGCGCGGTTCGCGCAGTACATCGGGCTGGATAACTCCGCCACAGTCATCGGGCGTATTGTGGGCGCCACAGCCTTCCCCCTTCAGGAGGCGTTACTGGTCGTCCGGATCGCCGAGCGTTCAAGGTGCTCGTCGATGAGATCCCGTAAGGCAGTCGGCAACGAAACCGTGAAAGTCTCGGGATCGGCTCGGCTGACCCGAAGCCCTGCAAGCTCAAAGTTCCAGTTGCCGGAAAGTGACTCATCGAGCGAGAGGCGTGTGTCATTCTTCAAACCCAGTGGACCGCTTTCGATAGCGGCGCCGGCAAATATCCGTTTCCGGAGATCGTACGCCGTGCGCTGTACTTGGGCGTCTTGGTTAATGAGGGCCTGAATCTCGGCCTGAGTGATAGTTTTCGGCGCGGCGGCCGACTTGCGGGCGGCTTTACTCATGTGACATCGGACCTCCAAGTCCGAAGTTTTATTTTGAATTAGCGCTACATGAAAGTCAAGGGTTATTTATCGGTGGTCTGCGCTTTATTCTGCCGTCGAGCAGCAAGGCCTTTGGCCCGTATTGCCTCTCTCTGCTCTGGTGAGAGTTTAGCAAGACCCTTCGGCTTGTCGGTTTTCTTGCTGCCCCCAAGGCGTCCGAGAGCCACCGCCGCCGGATTCTTGCGCTTTGCCATTGAATTCAGCATAACGGATGTCTCTGCCTTATGGTGGCGTTCTCGCGCTCCTCGCCCGAGCGCAACCCCGGCGGCGCTCGAATGGACAACAAGTGGACAACAAGCGCATCGGTGGCACTAAATGCGCGCGTTTCGTACCGTTGAATCAACGTGGAATCAGCAAGTTGCGCTATCGCGCTACAATCTAAACTTACATGTCCCTCATCGTGGTTGGATCCGTTGCCTATGACGGCGTGGAAACGCCCCATGGAAAAGTAGACCGCATGCTCGGCGGAGCGTGCACGTACATCTCCCTCGCCGCCGCGTACTTCGCGGAGGTCAAAATCGTCGGCGTGGTGGGCGAAGATTTCGCGCAGCAGGACATCGAGTTTCTGGCGTCGCGCAAGATCGATCTCGCGGGACTCGATCGCGTCGCCGGCAAAACGTTTTTCTGGGCCGGCAAGTACTCGCCCGATATGAACGATCGCGTAACCCTGCGGACCGATCTCAACGTTTTCGCGGATTTCAATCCCCAACTGCCGGAGAGCTACCGCGCCGAGCCGTATCTTTTCCTGGGCAACATCCAGCCCGATTTGCAGCGCAGCGTGCGCCAGCAGATGAGCCACGTCCAGCTCACCGGCGGCGACACCATGAATTACTGGATCAACGATTTCCGCCCGGCGCTGCTCGAAACCCTCAAGCAGTGGGACTTCCTGCTGATCAACGATAGCGAAGCCCGCCTGCTTTCGGGCCAGCACAACCTGCGTCGCGCCGCCGCCAAGATCATGGCCAT
>QGNH01000370.1_pt1 | contig 10582 bp, 18 predicted proteins | sample 1735481 | NCBI WGS metagenome assembly QGNH01 (sample SAMN09239004, study PRJNA386568) | Viral metagenome, whole genome shotgun sequencing project. | reverse complement strand
TAGAGCCTGTCAAGATCCTTGTCGGTCATCCTTGACATTTCTTTGCCAAAGAAGTGGGTGTAGATAGCGTAGCGTAAGGCGTCGCAATTTTTGACCACTATGCCGTTAGCTATGAAATTTCCGTTTTTCTCAGTCGCTAAACAGTAGACATCTTCATTGTTTCTTTTTGTGATTCCCCTCACGCCAACTAAGCACGGCTCCGCATGATATTGAACAGGTTGTTGATTTTGCATACCTATTTTTCCTAAATTCTTTTTTACAATTACTGCATTGCACAGTTACGTCGTCTAGTCGTTGTGCCCGTCTCCAAGCCGATTTACATTTGTTTGAACAGAACTTAGAGTGATAAGTCAATGTAGAAAATCCCTTACTACATTGACAACAGACAACGCTAATCGGCTGACGAGTATTCCAACTATCAATACCATGAGCTACATGCCATTCTCGTCCTTCTTTCGAAGCGTGCCATTCCTTCGTGAGATGGCGATATTCTCCAGCCATCTTTCTCGCTCTTTCTCTCTTGTCGTCTGTCATATGCATGCTACCGTGTTCACGAGCCGATATCAGTTCAAGATTTGAAAGATCGTTATTGCTCTTGTTACCATCCCTATGATGTATATGAAATCCCTTAGGAACTTTCCCGTTGCAGGACTCCCAAACCACGATATGCATTCTTTTTTTTGGAGTGGTTGTGGTAATCCAATATCCTGTTCCTTTATCTAAGTAGAACTTGAATTCGTTGAAGAATTGATGCTCCATTTTATTACCTTATCTGATGGTTTTAAGTTCTGTAACATTTTATAGCCATCAGAAGTTAAGATCAAGTGATCTCCGGTAGCGGATAGTATCGAGCCATCGTCCAATTCAAGATCATAGATTTCCGCGTTTTCTCTTGTCACTGAAACAGAAGTAAAAAAGTCTTCCTGAAATATGCCCAGGGCTATGTTGAAGTTGTAAATCTTTCCAGAATTTGGAAGTTGATCAATTCTGATCGGTCCTCTTTCCGTCAGAACGAGTGTGGAACCCACGACACAAGCGTGGTCCCTGTCCTTCAATGGCTTATCCTCGCCAGTCTTCGCACATTTTGGGTCCCACACATACCCCTGAATCTCTTTAATAAGAGCATCGCACTTCCTACAGATCTTGAGAGTTCCGTTAGACATGAATTTGGATACAAGCCTGATCCCATCCAGGACTTCGTTCTCAGCATCGATTAGATTCATCACGCCTTCTCTTCCAAGCTCTAACTTGAACGAAGCGGCTGACGGATCAATGTAAATGGCTTTTACTGCCCGTCCCTCAATGAAATGCTTAAGGTCATCGGCGTATTCTGAATCCGTCTTTTGACGTTGCTTGACCTTGCTATCCCAGTAATAGCAATCCTCCACCCATATGTTAGGATATTTCGACCGATTGATGCCTATTAAGACAAATGAGCATGGGTTCGTCGTGCCATAATCGACGCCAACAATATAAAATTCTGCATTACTGGGAGGAAAGTCGATGGTATGAAGCGAAGTGTCAAAGAAATCATAAATTGCTCCTTCTGCTTGCACCCATCGACCTTCGATGAATCGCTGAAACCAAATGCCCTTGTACTGTCTCTTGAGGTAATCTCGTTCATCGTCAGTGAGCTCTGGGTTATCATCTAATGTAAACTTCCAGCTCTTGACGTCTGGGTTGTCTGTTAAAAAGTCCTTTTTGAGCCAATGGTAGGGCGAATCTGGGTTAGTGGTTGCAAAGATACGAGCGCCCTTCATCGCGCACCTACTAATGAGCATCCTAAATACACTCTCAGGGATTATTGTAGCCTCGTCTACATATGCGCCTTGGAATGTAGGCCCTCTGATCTTACTCTCAGCCCTTTCGTCATCAGCGCCAATGATGTGTATGGTCTTTTTGAATACGACCATTTCCCTTTTCCCACTCCAGTATCTGACATCGCTGCCAATCATTCTGGTGAGTTGTGGGAGGATGTTTCTTTTGAATGAATCATATGTCCTGGCGATGATGCAATATTCGCCTGGAAGCCCATAGGTGAGCTCCTTAAGCCATCTCCAGAGGCTTATATATGTCTTACCAGAACGAACAGCCCCCTCCCATATGTTGATCCTTGCATCAGAATCTGAAAGGGAAAAGAGCTGCTTGTCTGAGAGAGTTGTCACCTTAAGAAACTATCTCCAAATCTACAGGACCTAAGCCACACGCCTTCGTAGGCTTTCACGCCCTTAATTTCAGTGTGGTAAATTCGCTTGCCTTCACACCAATGATTAAATTCTCTAAAAAATGATATGCTTGACTTCTTTTTCATTCCTTTTGCACGACACCAAGTTTCATATTCTTCATAAATAAGTCTTGATTCAGTTCTGCCTGGGGTAAAAACGATACAATCATCAATAAATTTGTTTACCCATCCATGATAATAGTGTGTTTTTTTTGTTCTGTAGTTTTCCACCCCTCTTTTCAATGTTCTCGCAAAAGGCTTTCTACGCCTTTTCTCTTTCACTGTGCGGTTTTTAGGATTGGTTATATTTTCGACGAAGACGCCACCTGCTCCAAGAACATTATTGTGAACCCATTCATCATTCTCTTGCTGTCTTGACTTTACGATCCATTGATCGTTAAGAATTCTTGGCTCATTCTTAAATAGGTATTGGACCGGCTTCTGAGGCCAAAACAATCTTTTAAACTTTGCCTTGATCCATTCAAATAATTTCATAAGGGTTGTTTGGTTGTTTGATTTAGAATGGAAGTTCGTCTACTACAACAGCCCTTCCAGCGTTGGTAGGAGCCGATTTATTTAACCCAACAGTTGATAGAATTTTCTCTATATTCTTTGCAACGGAGGCAATTGTTTTAAGACTTTCAGACATCTCCCTGATGTTCCATGCCATGTATTTTTGTGACAATTCAACTGATGGCAACGGTTTTCTATCGTCTTGTTGTGCTGACATTTTGTTACTTCTTTTTTTTGATTGATTTAAGTTTTTTTTGTTCAAGACCTGCGATCTTTTTCCTCTTCTTTGCAAATGAGAAGGCAATTTTTGCCTCTCTAGCACTATCCTTAGCCATTTCTGGCGCATGCTCCTTGTGCTCTTGCTTTTCCTTCTTCAAAGCATATTCACCTTCTCTTCGAGCTAAAGTTGAATATCTTTTTTGTCTTTTGACGACACCTTTGATGTCTGATGTTCGTTTCATTTCTTCTTTCCCTTGACAGGAATCTTTGCTCCAGATTTCCTCGCTGTACTCAATGCCGCAGCGACCGCCTGGTTCTTAGGATGGCCGCTCTTGACCATCTCAGAAATATTTGACGAAATTGTTTTTTTACTTTTTCCTTTTTGAAGCGGCATCTTCTTCTCCTTTTGTTTGTGCCCTCACACCTATGCTAAAGACATCTTTTCCTATCTCACATAGGGCCGTTATCATCGAGAATTTGTCGAGCAAATTCGACAATTCTTTCCTTGTCAACGTGATCTCGAGGTAGTTCTGCCCCTCCATCACTTCGAAAATTATGTTCATCTTCTTCTAGCTCATGCATCTCATCGATTTCATCTTGATAATTATTTTTTGTAAAAGGCTTGATTCTAATAAATGTTGATGGATACGAGCTGTAGACCTTCCGAACATAGAGCGTGCAGATCTGGGCATCGTCAACGAATACCAAATCATTCATCACATCGAGGATGAACTTCGTTAGGTTGTCGACGTCAGGCCTCTTCATATGATGAATCATCCCATTCAACATCTGGTTTCTAAGTGGTTTAGAAGTCGATTTTGGTATGGACATTCTGAATGTGATGTCGACCAATAATGGGACAGAAAATTTCTCTTCTTTGAACTGTCCCTTGATCTGCCACCTGATCTGCTCTTTTTCTTTTTTCTGGCGGTCGTAGATGATGACTTCGTTTTTATCTTGTCTCTTGAACGATCTATGCCCTGGCCTCTTCCACGCTATTGGAGGGCCATCTATCTGTATATCTATCATCTACACCTCAACATATGTTTTGCCAACACATATGTAATGGAGATTTATTTCACAACAGTTTTTTTCTTATGTCTATTGACGATAAATACATACATGCAATATAACTGATCTGGAAAAACACAGAAGAGGTAAAGAAATGGAAGAAGACATAAAACCAGGCTACACGAGGGTGACGGAGATGCTGTCTCCTTGGAATAACTTCGACGGCATTCCGGCAGAAATACTAGAGGCCAAGAGGGTCTTAGGGACTGAAGTACACGAGCTCATTAGGATGTTTAATGAATGCATACCAGTCGTCGTCGTCTCAGGAAAAAAAGCCCCTTATTTTCAAAGTTTCCTTTCGTGGATGCTTGAAACCAAGGTTAGCGTAAGACAAAATGAGCAACGGCTATATGATGATCAGCTTATGATTACTGGGCAGATAGACGCTCTTGTTAAGTTTCCAGAGAAGGATGACTTGATCATTTTGGACTGGAAGACATCGGCATCTTATAACAAGAAGACAGGCTTGTCATGGGCGTTGCAGGGCGTTTTTTATCATTATCTTCTGACCCAAAACTCTACCTCGAATCTAAGCAATACGATTATGTTCGTTCAGCTCAGCTCGAAAGGGGAGATGCCAAAGATTAGAGAGTTTGAATACTCAACAGAGCTTATGAGAAAAGGGACAGCCGTCCTTGAGGCGTACAGATATTTTAACCCACCAACAAATGAGGGATAATATGGAGATTACAGTTAAGGTCGAATCGTTCAAGGGCAGGACTATATATAGGCCGGCCTGTGATCTATCGAAGATCATTGCTCAGATAAATGGGAAAAAGAACTTTACAATATCGATGCTCGAACGAGCTGAAATGCTTGGAGTCAAGATTAATGGAGCTTCGAGAGAGAAGAAGTGGTAGAAAAAGTCTACAGGGGCACCTGATATACCCCTGTAGATAGCGACAAGCTATAAACATCTAAACTTGGAGGTAAAGATGAGTACGCCACCTAATATATCCACGCCCACACTTTCTGACACCATGAATCTTGCTGCTCTTCAAAAGAAAGTCGAGCAGTTTCAGGAATACGCCGAGAAGCTAAAAATTTTAGTAGCAATTTATAAACGTCTTAAACATAAGAAAATCTAATCAAGGAAAAAGGAGAGATAGTATGACAAACACGATGATAGCAAGGGCAGCAGGGGATTATGTCCTCAATATGACGGAGCAAGAAATTACTCTGATCAAAAATACAGCTTGTAAGGGCGGGACTGATGAACAGCTAGCCCACCTGATCTATATGGCCAAATCAACCAGCCTTGATCCATTAAAGGGCCAGATTAGGTCAATCCCAAGAGGGGCACAAAGATCTGTCCAAATCGGTATTGATGGCTTTAGGCTGATAGCTGAGAGAACTGGTAGATATGCTCCAGGCAAAGAGGCTACATACGAATATGATGAAGATGGAGCTCTTACAAGGGCGACGGCTTATATCAAGAAGATGACGGCTGATGGGACTTGGCATGAGATCACCGGGTCTGTAAGCTGGGTTGAGTATGGGGCAGTTTATAGCAAGCAGTCTCCTATTTGGAAAGAAAAGCCAGAGATCATGCTTAGCAAATGTGCTGAGATGCGGGCACTGAGACGAGCATTTCCCGATCAACTCAGCGGGATGTATGGCGATGATGAGATGCCGCCTTCTGCTGAAGAGAAGAAAGCGTTTACCATCGAAACCAAGGGAGAGGAGTCGACTGGCCTCGTAAGACAAGAACTGCCCTTGAAGTTAGATAACAAGGAGCTCCAGTCTCTTGCCCACAAAGTCTCTGAAACCTTAATGGATGACCAAAATTTAGTGTGCGCGATTATGGAAGAAGAGATGGCGGAATATTTGGCCTTTTGGCAAACTAAGAAGCCTCTGAAGCCACAGATCGACGATTTATTGGTTCGCGATCGGAAAAGTCTTCTGAATGCTTTCACCATGTGGCAGGCAAAACAAGCCGCTTAACCCTTTGCCCTTTCTCTCTTTACCCCTGACCGATACGAGTTATTTTGGATCTCAGGGGATTGGACGGTCCAATAGAGAGGAGGGGCTTTTTTTATGCCCTAATTCGGGCTACATTCGATTTTCATGTTTAGATGACTAGGAACACCAGTGAGGATACGATCGCGGAAACTAGGTATGGTTCTGTGCGTCTGGAGTGCGTTTTAAAGGGTTGATAAAGAAAAGAGAAGTGGACGGATACTATCGCCCACCCCCCAAATCCCTCTTGTCAAAAAATCTAAAAAACCTTACAAGAGAGAAAACCCATAAAACTCGAGATAGGAGATGTTGCTCTAGACGGGGCGGCTCTCCTATCTCCATACTAAGGATTCGTATGCCAGGCTATTATAGACCAATCCCCGAATATATCGCAACCTCTCTTCTTCTTACAGCCGAAGAAAAGCTCTTCTACGGACTAATCGCCTCTCTTGTCAGTGAGAAGGAACGTGGTTTCTGTTGGGCATCCAACGAATTTCTCTCAGAGAGAGAGAGAGTCAATCCTCGTACGATCCAGCGATGGATTCGCAAGCTAGTCAAGCATAAATTCGTAATCGTCGAGCTTGTGCATAATCGAGAGAGGAAGATGTGGACTCCTGAAACTTGGGGCAATCGTGAGAATCTTCGTAGGGCTTATGGGTCGGATTCTATAGACGAAACTGAGAATTTTCAAAAAAAGATCGACCACGACATCAGCTGTGTCGTGGCGCCACGACATCAGCTGTGTCGTACCAGTAATGAAGTAGAGACTAAAGCTATAAAACACATAGAGGCCCGGCCAACCAAATCACCCCCCAAGGACAAGTGGCCAAAGCGCTGCAAAACCCCAGCCCTTGAAGCGGCCAGGCCATCTGGAGATATGAAAAAAAATGAGGAGAAAGCCCCCGCTCCTGAAGTGAAAGTTCTCAAGCCTTCCATGAAAGGCGCTACTCCTACCCCAGGCTCTGACAAGATGGTTGAGGAAGTTATCGATATTTTACGATCACCTCATCGACTTGGGACACAACGAGTAATTCTGGCGAAGGGCGATTGGGAATATCTCTTCGGATTTAGCCCATCGATCATCGAAAAAGCATTTGCAAGAGCTCATAAGGCTTCACAAAAAGGGGAAAAAATCTATAATCTCACAGCATGGTTGTACACGATGTGTTCTCAAATCAAACTGGAGTAAAAAATGGAATTGTCAAGTCCAGAATCTGAGCAAATGGTTTTAGCCTCTATGTTTTCAAATGAACAAGCTTTTTGTTATGGTATTGAGAATTTAGAATCAATAGATTTTACAGTTGAAGACTATCAAATCATATTTATTTCGTTTAAAACAATTTATAAATCTTCTAATTCAATGGCAATGGATAAGATTATTGTCGAATTACAAGAAAAGAAAATGCTCGATAAGATTGGTGGACTCACTGCGCTGGTGGCAATAGTTAATGTTCCTAGGTTAGTGGGATTCGATGATTTCGTTTATTATTTTAAAATTGTAAAAAATAAATCTACATATAGGAAAATTGTAGCAACTTTATTTAACTTATCAAATTCTGTAAAATCCGCAGATGGCGACAATCCTTCGGAATTCTTGGAGACCTGTAGAAAAGAACTTTTCAAAATCAATGATTCACAACATGGCGAACTTGGGATTGATCTCAAGAAAGAATCAGAAGAAAAATCAGCCCCCCTTCTGAAGCTGAAAATGCAGGACAAAAGAGAGGGAAAAATAGTTCTTTCCGCTATATCAACGGGTATAGCTGGCTTGGACAAGTTTGTGGGAGGATGGGGCAAGGGTCAGTTGATCACGATTGCCGCTCGAACAGGGATAGGAAAGACGGCTTTGGCTTTGAATTCTGCTTTGAGTCTTGCTCGGTCTGGATTTCCTATTTATTTTTTCTCTCTGGAAATGTCTTACGAAGAATTGAGGACACGGATCTGGTCTCAGATGACTCGAATATCGTCTGAGAAAATCAAATCGGCAGATTTAACTGACGAAGAGTTTGTTTGTTTACAAAATGAATTGTCTAGATTGAATAGTGGTTGCTTGATTATTAACGATAAAACCTTTATGAAGATTAATGATGTAGTTTCAAAAGCTCGAAGATGTGAAAAACAATTTGGGATTTCTGCTGTCTTTATTGACTATTTGCAATTAATTAAAAGCACTTCTGCAACAGAGCACAGGTATCTTGAGATCGCAGAGATGACCAGAAGTCTTAAAGGGCTGGCAAAGGATCTCAATATTCCAGTGATTTGTCTAGCCCAGCTTTCGAGGAAAGTGGAGGAAAGAGATAATCATCGCATCCATCTCTCAGACCTCAAAGAAAGTGGGTCTATCGAAGAAGATAGCGACGTTGTGATTGCTCTTTCGAGGAGAGATACTTACGACGAATACGATCGACCGGGGGAAGCACTCGTCGAAATCTTAAAAAACAGACACGGGCCTGTTGGAAAACTCCGCCTCAATTTCGATAAAGAAACCATGAGGTTCAATGAAATTGAAAGATAAGAAAAAGCCTTCTGGCTGGCTTGAGAGGGCTATTATCAATTTGGTCAAGGTGAAGCTTCAAGAGAAAATCTTAGCCTGGGAAAAAGCGAAGACCAAAAAAGTGTAGCACAAAATTCTGACTTAAGCATACCCTCCTTGATTTGGCAAACCCGTCTCAAGGAGATTGTATGTCTAGGGCCTTGGCTTTCCTCCTGTGTCTTTTTTTCCCACTCTTCGCTGTCGCTTTCGAGCCTCACGACCAAACCCTCCAAAGAGACTATGTGATTACATGGAATATTTCCGAACACCCAGGTGGGATATACAGCGTCTACATGTTGTCGCCCCCAGCCTTCAAATGTTTCGATTTCGCAATTTATAGGAAATTCAAAAAACGTATATCTAAGATAATATTTCTTGATTCTCAAAAATGTAATGTAATTAACAAAAAAGACTTTAAGAAAGGATCGATGGCGCGAAGGGTGGGGCTAAATCAGCAAGCCAAAAGAAAGCGATCGCTGAGGGAAAATACCAGAGACGGGAGAAGCCCAAAAGTTAACCCCCCCTAACTCTCTGAGTTTAACCCCCCCTAACTTTTTGCCTATTTTAGAGAGAAACAACATCAAAAACAGCCAACGGTAAAAGTTGTGTTAAACATTGTATAAACAGGGAAAAGAAATGAGCGGACAATTTGAATATGTGTCAACAGCTGATTTGATGGATGAGATTCACGGCCTTATGATTAAGGCTCGTGAAGAACAGATTAGGGAGGGAGATCAAGTGGAAGAGGACGAGCGGGTTTTTTACCTGCAGTCTAGAGACGAGCTCTACCCTTTGTGTCTCATTAAATCTAGAAAGTGAGCTGCAAAAAAGCTTGCATCCCATTAATGAGATGCAAGCCAAGTAGGCGGGGGCTTTCTCCTAGCCCCCTTTCTTTCAGTTCTTGTTCCCCACGGTTTGCTGTATGTTTATGGGGATTGGGAGTGAGAGGATTAGCTCGTCCATGTCTATACCAAGATCTGGATCGGGTAGTGGGATGATTTCAGGAGAGGGCACATACTCAAAGGGCGAAACTTCTCTTACCGGGTCCATGGTTTTAAACTCCTAACGCTTTGTTGTAGTCTCTGGATTGCACAATCTTGACCTCATGCCCTAACGCCTCAAGCCAATCGAAAACTCTCTCAGCCATAGTTTCGCTAAGGACACACGACTGCCCATTTGGCCTTAGAAACTCGAGGAGTTCAAAGGCGACTGGGTTGACGGGCTCGTAATATACTGAGCCCATATGAGTATACTCTTGACTGAATTTTATTGGTTCCATTTTTTTCTCCAAGTTTATTGTTGTCATAGCATGTTCAGGGATTTTTGTTATTGCATTTCTCTAACTTCGTTTTTCCAATCGTCAAATACTGACCACCCTCCCTCCCCTAAATTAGCCTTACAGTCGCCGTAGCAATACGATCCGCACCGATCGCACCAACCAAATCCCCTTGATATCTCTTTTTCTTCGTTCTCTTTTCTATTTTTTTCCCGAAGTTTGTTTTTTTCGTTTTCTAGATAATCACAGACTCGATTTAAAAAAATAGAATATGACTCCTTGTCAGGATATGTTTCCGTCTCTCGTCCAGTAACTGGATCTAAATATTGACCTTGATAGATACGCTGTCCGTTCGTCAAGTCTTTGTAGCTGACATCGGCTAATGAGTCCCAAAGATAATGACCGTCTGATAGCGTCCTTGCTCTACCGTTGATATCTGGGGTCATCTTAAGATCATCCATTTTTTCTCCTTTTGCCTTATGGCTGTTTTGATTGCATATCAACAATACAACAGGTTAGCGATTTAACACAACACCATTTCTCGCGTATCTAGGAAAAAAAGAAATCCTTGACATAATTCCATAAACCTATATCATCACAAATATAACCTGAGGATATAGTATGAACAAGAAAGGCGCAGGACGTCCTAAGAAAGAACTTGATGAAGAACAAATAAGGGAGCTAGCGCAGATTCAGTGCACAGACATCGAGATCGCAGCTGTGATGCGCGTAAGCGTTGATACAATACAGAGAAATTATGCGGTCCTGGTAAAAGAGGGCCGTGAGC
>QGNH01000070.1_pt1 | contig 10584 bp, 6 predicted proteins | sample 1735481 | NCBI WGS metagenome assembly QGNH01 (sample SAMN09239004, study PRJNA386568) | Viral metagenome, whole genome shotgun sequencing project. | reverse complement strand
TGTTATGTCTTCAATCTGGCTCTCAACGTCGCTTTCCGTAATATACTGCTTGCGGAAGAGTGTTATAACCCGCTCTTTTTCGGCATCCTTTTCGTGGAGGTTTTTCGTCAGTGCTGCCATCTCTGCTTTAATGTTCCGAACCGGTGCAGGGTGCCCCACCAACGCCGACAGCGCTTCCTGGGGGTTGGTGATAAACTGAACGCACATGTCCCAAACATAGCATTCAACATCTTCTTGATGTATATTATTGTTCTTGCATTTCTTGAACGCGATGGCTTTTGCGCGGTATTGCGTCTTACCGCCACATCGGTAGTAGCCAATGTTATATTCTTTGTTCGTGGTGCCAATATACGTCAGGCCGCAAACGCTACAATGAATCATGCCAGATAACAGGTATTCGTGCTTGTATTGCCGGCCAGTGAACACCTTTTTTCCGGCCAACACTTCATGAGCCAGTTCCCAGGTTTCTTCGGATACAATTGGTGGGCAGGGACGCGGAATAGTATCTCTACCGAGCTTAGAATCGCCACAATAGTATGTGACACCTTTGTAGCAAGGCTCATGGACAAGATTGCGTATCCTGCCTGTTTGCCACACTGTAGCCGTATCCTTTTTTCTTTTCCCTGACCCCGGCGCAATGCTTATAGGAGATACACCCAGCGCATTCAGATGATCGGCTACCAGGCGACAGCTATAGTCCCGCTCCACGATCAATTTAAAAATGAGCCGAACAGTTTCAGCCTCCGGCTCATAAATGACAAGGTATCGATTGATGACTTGGTAGCCATATGGCACGATACCATAAAGCCATTTTCCTGCCCTGGCTGCACGATCCATCCCCTGACGAAGCCTTTCCACGATAACGTCTCTATCAAGCTGGGCCTGGCCGGCCATGATAGTAACCATAAATTTTCCGGCAGGCGTAGACATATCGAAAGGCTCAGTCATGCTGACTATATTGATGCCAAGGGCTTCCAGCGTCCAAAGCGCGCCCAAAGTTACCTTGGTGATACGGCCCAGTCGATCCATTTTGTAGATATAAAGAGTCTTCAATTCTCCGCTGGTGGCATCGTCAAGTACCCGTTTTCCCTCCGGGCGATCTTCCAGTGCTATTGTACCAGTCACTCCATTTTCAATGTACCACTTGTCACACTGAATTTTATCTAATTTGAACCTGCCCGTAGCGTATTCAATCTGATTCTCAATCGTCTGCTGTTCTCTCTGCTCATCGGTGCTGACACGAGCATAAAAACCAATGCCTGGCATTGAGTTCCCACCTATTTAATCTTTTGATTTCATAAGTTCAATTATGACGCTATCAATTCCTGCTGGTATGCGCGTACCACTTCAATAATGTTGCCTCCTGCCGGCCCTCTTTCGTGGGGTCGGCCTTTTTATAAAGCAGTCTTGACAAAAAAGACATACCTGTTATATGATTGCACTAAGCCATATTCCGACCTTCTTTAACAAATCCCATTTGCCCGTAATCCTACTCAAGTCCTACGTAATCATACCAAAGTCCTATAACCCGGCATGCCGGGTTATGTTGATCGTACTACACCCCTTTCGGCCCTGGCCTCTAAATGAGGCCCGGGCTTTTTTTATTTACAGAGAAAAAAAATTCACCTTCGAGAGGGGTACAGATCACCGTGGCAAAAACAATGGCAGAGACGCTGCATGCAGCCGGACAGAGAGCGATCATCCGGGATCAGAATTCAATGTACAAACATTTACCGAATCTTGCAGCAGTTGCGGTCGAAGACAAAAAAGCTAAAGAAACACGGCATATTATTGTCAGACTTAAAGACGTTAACAAAGCGCCATTTGTCCAGATTTTGAGTGAAAACATCCATGCTCTCCGCGCGAAGCAGATCCTATCATCGGCAGACGAACTGATGATGCACAAACTGGCTACTCTTGTGTCGCTCAGGTCAAATGAGATCGTCATTGGCGATGAAAGACACACGCCAACAAACGGCGAATTGGCCGCCGCTCTGGGTTACAGCGAACGGCAGTTCCGAAATGTGGCCCGGTCGCTGCTGGAAAAAGGAATCATCTACCAAGTGGTGGACGCGGAGGAAATCAAAAAATACGGCCAGGGAATAAAAGAACGTATGTTAATCATGAACCCGGAACTATTCGTCGCCGACGACAAGAACCACCTGGAAATAACCCTGCTCAGGCTGCATTTTCTTTGCGAAAAATTGGAGCGTATTTACAAGGTGTTTTTGCCGTGGAAAGTCTGGTATGCGCCGGGTAATAATCATGGCCGGTTGTACCTCCGGGAAACATATTTGCTGAAGAAAAAAGAACTGAAAAAAGAACACATGTTGGTGGCTAAAAATAGCCACCGTGGTGGCTAAATATAGCCACCCTAAAAATGGCCTCTAATGCCTGGTATGTCTCACTTTTTGACTCACTCACCACTACCGTTTCCTCTCACTCTAAGATCTTGTTCAATACGGATTTAGTCCTATATTGGCTGAAAGCCTTGCGGTGGGCGGTTTTTCTGCCAGGAGGCTTTCTTCGGCGATGGTCAAAAGCTGTCTGGAAAAAGCATTTGCCAAGTTCTTTCAGGCATGCCCTTTCTGCCGGGAGGCTACCACTGGGGCCAGTGGCTAAAAACGTATCTGAAAAAGCATATTCAAAAAGTTCTTTCCAGTCACAGCGTCGCATGCAATAGGGTACCGTCAATCGGCGGTACCCTAAACTGGCATTAAACCCTTAGTATCACTGGAGTAGTTGGTTCTTGATTACAAAGTGTGTTCCCGCAGGGGCTACTTTTATTGCATGAAAGGGGCGAAGCAAATGAGTATGGCTGCCACAGTAATAGGAAATGGAGTATCCTACCAAAAAAATAAATGGGGCTGCCGGGAAGTGGCCCCTGGCAGTTTCCGGGCAATAGAGAGAGACGGATACACTGTTGTCCTGGAGTCCAATTTTGCCGACAAGGACATTGTTAGGGAGTCCGGAGCACGCTGGCGGCCAGAGCGCAAGCGATGGGTGATCTCCATCGACCGGCTTCCCAAGCTGCTGGGGAAAATTCCTAATGCAGAGATCGACAGCGAAATATACCAGCTAGTCAATGGAACTAATGAGGCCCTAAACGCCAGTATTGCCACATCATCGGAGATCGCTGTTCCTGCGCCGGAGGGCCTTTCATACCTGCCCTACCAGTTGGCTGGGATACAATACGTTGATTGGCATAACGGCGTGGCGCTGATGGGCGATGAAATGGGTTTGGGCAAGACCATTCAATTCCTGGGATACGCCAACTTGCATCCCGAGATGCGGCCCATCCTGATCGTCTGCCCGGCCAGTCTCAAGCGGAACTGGGCGAATGAGACTGAGAAGTGGCTTTTCGGTGCTAATGTCCAGATCCTCAAGTCCAGCAGAGAGATCCAGCCATTCAAAAACGTCGTCATTATTAACTATGACATTCTGAGATCCCGACTGGACGAATTGCTAGAACATAAATTCCAGCTAGTTTGCTTTGACGAGGCCCATTACCTGAAGAACAAGTCTGCAATTCGGACGAAGGCCGGGTTGACGCTTATGAAGTCCGTCCCGCACAAGATCCTGTTGACAGGGACACCAATTTTGAACCGGCCAATGGAGATATTTCCACTGGCAAATGCCTTGTGTCCGGCTGTATTTCCTAATGAGTTCCAGTTCGGTCTACGATACGCTGGCGGTCATAAAGACACGATATACCTGCGCGGCCAGCATGGTAACACCAGGGAAGTCTGGAATTTCGACGGGGCATCTAACCTGGCAGAATTAAATGAACGCCTGCGGTCGAACTGCATGGTTCGTCGTCTCAAAAAGGATGTTCTCAAGGATCTGCCTCCTAAGAGACGCATTTTAGTGCCCTTGGAGTCCAGCGACAGCGGTGTCGTCAAACTTTACCAGGACGCGGAGAAGGCGCAGGCCAAGGCCAAAGCCAAGGCCGAAAAGATCAAAGCTAAAATTGCAGCAGTGGTGGACGACGATGAGAAAGCCAAACTGATCGCGGAACTGGACAACTTCCTGTCCCGGTCGGTTGAGGCGTTCTTCACAGAGATCGTGAAGCTACGCAAGCAGGCTGCGCTGGCGAAACTGGATCATGCGCTGGAGATATTCGCAGACGCAGCGCAGCAGGGTAAGATCGTTATCTTTGCGCATCACCACGAAGTCGTTGATAAATTAACCGAAGGCCTTAAGGAACGCGGCTTCGGCGTGGTGGCATTGACAGGAGAGACACCACCTGACTTGCGCCAGGGCATCATCGACAGGTTCCAGAAAGACGACAAGATCCAGGTGTTCATCGGATCTCTCCATGCAGCCAGTCAAGGCATTACGCTTACAGCAGCGTCCAACGTCTACTTCCTGGAGATCGACTGGACGCCGGCCATCTGTATGCAAGCAGAGGACCGCTGCCACCGGATCGGCCAGAAAGACAGCGTTAGCTGCTATTACCTGCTGCTTGCCGATACTGTTGAGGTAAATATTGCCATAAAGTTGGAGAACAAGCTGGCTGTCATCGAGGCGGCGATCAGCGGGTGCGATCTGGATGAAGTTGGTTTTTTGAAAGAAATGTTCGACGACTAACCACCATACGTAGGAATGTGCGGCAGTGAAAGTTGGAATTGATTATGCAATACGTTAATCAGTACGCGCGTGCGCATTAGTCAAACCCTAAAAACATGCCTGGAAGAGCATTTTTTTAAAAAGTCTTTACCAGACAAAAAACCAGGCTGACAGTTACAACGTATCGAAGGAGCGCCCTGGCGGGGCGCTCCTTCTATGCTGTCCGGTATGCGGGTGTCACGTCGGTAGTGCCTGTTCATCTTATGCGACGTTTTTTCCCAGTCTTAGCACCCTATTTTGAACCAGTTATCCGCCATTATTGGCAGGATATTGGCAGATAAGGATAGTTATGTGACGTTTTGAACACTCCCGGAACTGGTTCCGGAAGTGATTTTTTAAGGAGGTGCAGCCATGAACGCGGACGCTTTCAAAAGCTATCTTCGTCAAAAGGATGCCAGCGATGACACCATAAATGCATACCTGAACGATGTCAAGAAGTTCAGCAGATGGTATTCCGCGACCATCGGTACCGATGATGTTTCTCTGGCCGGCATCGGGGCGTTAGATATTGCTGAGTTTAAAAGATACTTGCAGAATGTCGGCCAGAAGCCCGCTACGATTAACCGGGCGCTCGCGTCATTAGCAAAGCTCTTCGCTTGGGCGGTAGAAACCGGGCAGGCTGCGTCCAATCCTGCTTCTGGGATTAAGCCAGTCCAGGAAGTCCGGTCCGCGCCGAAGGCCCTGGGGCGGCTTGAGCAGTTGGCTCTTATGAGGGCGGTACAAGCCAGGAAGAAGCCTCGGGACGTGGCTATCGTAACTTTGTTAATTCATGCTGGCTTGAGAGTGTCGGAATGCTGCGGGTTGGATATGGCTGATGTTGTTATTCGTGATCGGAGCGGGGTCGCCAGGGTGTTGGGCAAAGGCAACAAATACCGGGATGTGCCCATTAACGCTACTGCCAGGAGCGCCCTTCGGGACTGGTTAGATATTCGTGGAGACGCACCAGGCCCGCTGTTTACCAGTCAGAAGAAAGGTCGAATTTCTACCAGGGCAGTTGAACACATGGTTGAGAATTACTCACGGATAGCCAAACTGGAGGGCGTGACGCCACACAGCTTGCGGCATTATGGTGCGTCTTATAAAATGGTGAGTGGCGACAGCAAACCAACCAAATCAGAGGGTTGCCCGTCGATTCACTCACCATTTGATCATTACCGTCCAAGCGAAACAAGGAAATCCATCAGGTTTTTGTCGTCGGACCAATCCGGCAGTTCACTTGTCGGCAGGATGTCAACATATGCCGCCTCCAGCGCTTTTCGCCGCGTCTCGGTGTCTGCCCTGGCATAGATCTGTGTTGTGCTGCAATCGCTATGCCCAAGAAAGTCCCTGATGTAGATCAGGTTGACGCCGGATTGAAGTAAATGGACGCTTTTGCTATGCCGAAACAAATGCGGCGTGATGGGAAAACGCACATCGAACCCATCGTGCAGGCTTGCCAAACCGACATACTTATCGATTATGTAAGATATGCCCCAGCGTGTAAGTTGCTGCTTTCTCTGGTTCACAAACACATACTGATCGCCACCGCTGACCCCGTTGTTGCCTGGACTACACCGCAAATGCGATTCCAGGAGATTTTTCGTTTTCTCCGTGATTGGAACATGGCGAGTCTTTTGGCCTTTGCCGTGCAAAGTGATCACGGCCGGTTTATTCAAGCGCAAATCCTTAACCTTCAAATCTATGATCTCCTGAACTCTCGCGGCGCTGTCGTACAATACAACCATCAGTACCATATCCCGAAGTCCCTTTTTGGTTGAGGGGTCAGGCATCGACAGCAGTATTTTCATTTCTTCGCCAGTCAGAAACGGCACAACTGTTTTCGCGCACCTCTTGTCCGGGATGTTCAGGATCTTCTGGAACTCAAACAGGTTCTCCGGAGACTGCTTCTGCACAAACCGGACAAACGAATGGATTGCTACCAGCCGCTGGTTTCGGGTCGTTATCCCGCAATCCCGTGCGGATTCAAGCCAGTCCAAGAAATCGACGATTGTGTCGCGGGTCAGATCCGCCATGGACAGGCGCTCCGGCACAACCGCCTTTGCCTGCTCAAAGAAGGAGAGCAGTAGCTTGAAGGTCACGGAATAAGACTGGATGGTATGGCGGCTGGCGTTCTTTTCGCCGGGCAGGTATTTGCCGAGAAATTGCGTAAGATAATAGGGCAAATCAGCTTTCATCATACACGATCTCTCCTTCCGGTATAACGTACCCGAACTCGGCCTCAACCCGCCGCACGATCTCAGGATACAGATCAGAAGTCAGCCGCAGATAGTATTGGGTGGCGCGGAAGTCCGAATGCCCCATGTACGCCGACAGGTATGGCAGCATAACGGTCAGGTCGTTACCGGCCAAAACCCATTTTTTAAGGCATTTGACGGCAAATCCGTGGCGAAAACTGTGGATTCGCGGGCCTACAGCCGTGTGAGGGATGTCGGCCATAAGCAAATAGTCTCTGAAATGGTTGTAAGCAGTGCTCTTGTCCATCTGCCCCATTCTTCCGTTGTGGTACCCTGGGAAAAGCCACATACTACCGTCGCTATACCGATGGAATTTATTCATTAAAGCGAGAATGCGTTTTGTCAGACTACCAGCCATGGGAATCAATCGGTCTTTCATATTTTTCGCGGCCCGGATTGTGGCGGTTCCGGATTCCAAATTTACATCATTGAGAACGAGATTCAGCGCCTCGGAAATTCGTACGCCTGTACCGTACAAAAATCTGAACAGTACCGGATCGACCGAATTCCTATATGACATCCGTGCCTGCGGGTAATTATCTATGGCCGTGAACATCCGGCAGGTTTCGTCATCCGTGAGGATATGGGGGATGAATTTGCAGCGTGGAAGCACGGTCTTGACTTCTGCCACATACACAGGGTGGCCTCTGTCAGCCAAATACAGCGCGAAGTCTCGCATCAGCACTTCTTTGTTGTGGTGCGACACTGGCCGTTCATTTAGGTCATAGACAAAATCGTTGACGATTTCTTTTGTCAGCGTGCTATCCTCAAAGCCGTTGCTGTAATAAAAGGTATCGAAGTGCCGCAGATAACGTTCCTGAATTTCGAATTTCATTCCGGTCTGTTGCTTGAGTGAAATGTAGTTTTGCGCGGCTTCCGCAAACCCGCTTTTCCATTCATAGGCTGTTTTCACTGACAAATACCTCCTCCGGATCGAGCGCGCATTTGCGTAGCCCTTCAATGTCGATCTTAAGGTATATGCTTGTGGTGTTGACGGACTGATGCCCCAGCGCTTCCGATATGATGGGCAGCGGTGATTTTATTTCGAGCATGTTCCCCGCCAATGTGCTTCTCAGCGAGTGCATTCCATGCCGTTGGTCTCCGGATATGCTCAGGCCGGCTTTCAGAATATATCGATGAAGATCTTTATTGAGGGCGTTGCGGCCGCCAAACGCGTTGAAAGGCGCTCTGTGCCTGACAAATAGACATTCGCTGTTTGTGACGGGGCGACCGTTTTGCAGATAGTCGATGATGGCCCAGCCGATATCTTTGAGTAGCGGCAATTCAATCGGTTGACCGGTTTTGGACATTTTCAGATTTATCGTTTTCCGGTTCCAGTCTATCGACGATTTCTTAAGGCTCCTGATGTCACCAATCCTGAGACCCAGCCGGATAGCAATCAGCAACATCGCATAGTCCCGCTTGCCTTTGGGATCGTCGCGGTCAATTGCGCCGAGTAGCTTTTTGATGTCGGTTTTTGACCAAACATAAGGGATCGACGCATTGCGTGGTGTGCGCACTTTAGGGAGCATGAGAGCCAAATCATGCGCCGTATATCCTCGTTCATACAGAAATGAGAAGTAATTTCTGAAAACATATAAAAAAACGCCGATATACTTGACAGCCTTGCTCTCAATGGTTTTCAAGAAACTCTCGATGTGCCGGATGGTAATGTCCGCCGAAGACGCAACCTCTTGTGCCGCCAAGTGCGCTATCAGCGCCTGCACCTTTTGGGTATTGATGTCTATCGTCGCCTGTCTGTATCCGCGATAGATCAACTCTTCACAGAAGGATTCATATTCTGACTCGTAACATGTCGGGCAGACAAAAGGTGGTTTTGTTCTCCGGATGTCACTACAAAACTGTCCGTCTTTCAGATAGCGCAGCAATAGCAGCAATGGCCGCATTCGGTAGTCGACCTTGGCATTTGACGTGACACACTCGAAACGCTCAAAACGCTTGCCGGTTTTGGCGTATACGTATTCCAGACAGATGCTTTCATCAATCTGGGTAATACTGTTGTCCGACAAATAGCGCTCGAATACATTGTAAGAGTTCTCGGTGTTCTTGAGCCTGCACGGCGATGTCCCCTGGCGCCTCATCGATTCCATGATAGACAGTATGGCACCATGAATGTCTTGATTTTCCAACATAATCATCCTCTCCATAAATAATATTGGTAATGCTTGTCTGGTAAGGATGATTATATAGAAAATGGTGAGTGTTTTTCCTGCGCTGCTATATCAAATGCCGGTATCTATAGTATTACGCACAATCACTCACCATTTTATAAGACGCACCATAATGGCGCAAATGGGGAGCTCCCCATTTTCGCCACACGTTCTGCAAGACGCTGATCGACGATGGAGAGAGTATCGACAGGGTAGCGATGTTGGCCGGTCACGAAAACCTGAACACCACGGCCAGGTATACCCGGGCGACAGAGGCGGATCTGCAAAAGGCAGTGGATAGGCTGGCGTGGGAATAGCATTGGAAAAGAATTTTTAGTGGATGTTCGGTTCTAAAGCGTCTGAGTTTCAGGCGTTTTCTATTTTAAGAAGGAAGGTGATTGGTATGGCAACCCAGCTTCAGAGGTTAACTGCCGAAATTTCAAGGGCCAGCGAATTTTTCAGCATAAAAGAACTACAGGCCCAGACCGGCCAAGCAGTGGAAAACTTTGCGACTGTGATAGTCAAGGAATTGTTAGACAACGCTCTGGATGGATGCGAATCTGCTGGAGTACAGCCAGAGATATTTTTCGATTGGGCCGGTGGCGACAACGGAACATTAACTCTGTCTGTCGCTGATAATGGCGCGGGTATTTCTCTAAAAACGATAGAACGAATTATTGATTTTTCTATCCGGGTTAGTGACAAGCTGCTTTACCGCAGTCCATCCCGGGGTGCCCAGGGAAACGCCTTGAAGACAGTGATCGGTATGCCTTTCGCTTTAGGGAGCGATTCCCCGGTTGTGGTAGATGCGAGGGGATTAAAACACATTATCCGCGCTTGGGTGGACCCGCTTGGAGCAGTGATGGTTGACCATCAGCTTGAGAATAGTAATGCTGCCGGAACTAGGGTGACGGTCGAGATCCCAAGTGGACGTCAGAGTATCTCTCCTGAGTATTTAGCCTACAACTTCGCGGTTTTTAACCCTCATGCCCAAGCAAGAATCCGGCAATTTGAAAAGAATGATTCCGAAAATTACCTAGCTAATTTCCCAGATGTCAATTTGCTAAAATCCGATGAATCATACCAACCGACTGTGAATTTCCCTGGGGAGTGGCGAAAATTCTTGCCAACCGATCTCACTTCACCGCACTGGTACTCCGCTGATAGTCTGGAGAGATTGATTTATGCCCACGTTGCCGGGGGCAAAGATTTAACCCTGCGGGAATTTATTAAACAGTTCAGAGGATTGTCCCCGAATGCAAAAGCTAAGTCGGTGTGTGCTTTATTTCCGAAGATCTCCAGGCTGAGCGATGTTAAAGAACACCCCGATGTTGTCGCTGATCTCCTGGCGGCCATGAAAGATACGGCGCAGCCACCGAAGCCCGAGACCCTTGGGTATGTTGGAGAAGAGCATTTTCGGCAGCTATTAGACCATTTATATGGTGTCAAGCGTCACTGGTATAAGAGATTGTCGCTGGAGTTGGATGGCATACCTTACTTAGTTGAAGTCATGGTCGCCGAAACAGAAAAACCTGGCGCTCTTTATCATG
>QGNH01001072.1_pt1 | contig 10585 bp, 15 predicted proteins | sample 1735481 | NCBI WGS metagenome assembly QGNH01 (sample SAMN09239004, study PRJNA386568) | Viral metagenome, whole genome shotgun sequencing project. | reverse complement strand
GTCTGCGCGGTCCGATGGACGTCGAGAAGATCGGCGAAGCGGAGGCAGCGGAAGGTGCGGCGCTTTTCTTCCAGCGTCTGCCGGTAGTCGCCGGGCAGCGCGGAGAGCGCGAAGAATTTCGTGAGGCCGCCGCGCACCAGGCGCTGCTCGGCGTGCTGGATCTTGCGCAGCCCGAACGCGCGCGGCGTGATCTGGAGAATGGTCGACCACTGACGGGCGGTGAGAGCTTCGCTCTCACGGAGGTCGGAGGTCAGAGGTCGGAAGTCAGTGTCGGCGAGTGCATTCATATTAGTTGAGCGTTTGGAATTCAGCGACGCGGTCGGTAATGCTCCAATCCAGAATCACGACCCGCGCGAGACGCTTGGTATCGTTAGGCGCCTGGCCGGCGTCGTTCAGATCGACGAGCGCCTGCTTCCAGTTTTTCGGCGGCGGCTCGATGTCGGCCAGGTAGATAAAGCTGTGCATGTGGCGGAACTGCGTGCCTGGCTTGATCCAGCGCTGCGCGAGCTGGCGGGTAAGCGGACCTTCGAACGGCACGTGGACCGTGATGCGCACGCCGTCGACGATCGTCTCGCAGCTCGGCTCGCCCATGCCGGCCGCCATCGCCGCCATCGCGTGAATGTGCTGTGTGGTCGGGCAAGCGGGAGTCATTGCGTGACAAGGAACCGGCGTTGCAGCGCGGTGGGGGCTTCGTATTCCTGGCGGATGCCGCGCTTCTCGCAGCACTCCGCGCAGCGCTTCAGCGTAATGAATTCATTCCGAGACCCGATTATGATTTGATGCCGGCGCTCATCCATCCACCAGGGCGAGCGATGCGTCCCGCAATCGACGCAGCCATCTGCCGTGATCGTGATCGTCGCTCTCCCGATCGTGCGAACGAGCTGCGTGCTCATCGGCGATTCCTATCTTTCGCGGCCGTTTCAAACGGACCGCGCCTTGCCTTGCCACGCCGTGCCAGGCCTCGCCACGCCTGGCCTTGCCTGTCCGAGAGAATCATTATGAAGCCCTCCAATTCGTGACCATGAAGCGACCGAACGGGCCTTTCCGTTCGGGACGAAAATCGAGCAGGCCGACGCGCAAGCCCGCGTCATCTACAATCCGGCGAACTTCGCTCTCTTTAAGAAGCGTCTCATCGTATTGGATCGTGAATTCGACTTCCCAACTATCGAGACGCGGGCGATGTCGGACGATGCGGCCTTTCGTTGCTGGAACCACAACTGCACGGCTATCAACCGCGAACGTTTTCGTTTCGAGAGAAAGCTCTTCCGGGGCGATGATCACGCACGCCGCCACTACTTTTTGAAGACTGGCGCGACCCTTGCCTTTCGAAAAAGTTGCCGCGCTGACGAGAGCGCGCTGCAAATTTATTCCAGGAACAAATAGCCCTCCGTCTTTGCTTCGGTAAGCGGCCTGCTCTGCCTGCTCGTCAGCCGGTTTTTTGGAAAGGCCGTCGACAGCCACCAGCGGAAAACGGTTCATAAGCAAAGGCGAAATTCCTTTGATTGCGCAGGTCACAGATTTCATCGGCGGGCGCCTTTCTTTGCGATGACGCGCTTCGTCGGCGCCGCCGATGTCGGGTTCCGGCCAGTCGGTCCCAGATTCATTTCGCGGCAGCCTCCAAATACTTGGCGCGCCGAATCGCGTCCTCGATTCTTTCCAGACGATCTGGCGAAATGAGGCGCCCGTTCAGAATCCCAGAGACGGTCGGGTAAGGGATTCGCGATGCCTTGCTCACGTCCCCGAGAGAAAGATTCTTGATCTCCATCTCGGCCCGCAATTTCCGGATTCCCAGAGGCGCGATTACCTTCATAACGCTCGTTTGTAGCGTTATGAAATCAGCTTGTCAAATATATTTTGCTATCTTTTTACCGCTATTTGTCGCTAGGATGTAGCGATGCCAGAGCCGGACACACCCTTGTCGATCAGATTTTCGCCGTCGACACGAGCGCGAATGAAGGAAATCAGCGCGGCGCTGGCATATTCAGAAAGCAATTTCGTTAATCTGTGTGTAGAGGCGATCATCGAGATTGCATGGGCCGGTGAAAACGCGCGAATCCCTCAAATTGTAAAACTTCTTAGAGCAGGAATGGAGGACTCCATTCGATCTGCGCGGACCGCCGAGCAGTTTGAGCCGGCTACTGCTCGCATTTTTGAAGTGGCAGAGGCTGAAGGCGCAAGCGAGGAACTAAAAAAGGCTCTGCAAAAATTCGTTTCGGTCGCCCAATCAGAGAGGCAAAAGACGTCATATTCAACAGCGTCCGATAAAACTGTCAGGCGAAGGAGGAGGCAATGAACAAACCGACCGTTGATATCGAAGAAGAAGCGCCTCCCCGGCCGATCGCCGGAGTTCTTTGTCAGATAATCGGGTGGGTCTCGCTGGTGCTTGGCGTCTGTCTCTTCATGTTTGCACTCGCAGAAAAAAGCGCGCCAGGATCAGGGGAGGTTTTCGCCTCTGGTATAGCTCTAATGTTTTCTTCCGCGCTTTGGTTCGCGATCGGTCGCGGCGTCCTGCTTCTCGCCCACATCGAATTCAACACTCGCCGCCAACCATGAACGGCGCCCCCATCTCTGAAGAATCATGGTGGGCCGGCTATCGCTCCGGTTGGAGAACTAATTTCTATCCGCTCCTCGATCGAAAGGAAATTCACGCGGAATGCGACAAGGAAATTAGCGCCGGCAATTACGATAAGCCGAGCTACGACGAAGGTTTCGCGCTGGGCAGTCATGACGCCGACGAATTTGTTAAACGCACACCGGGCGAAATTCCTTTTGAGCAGGTCCGTGCGGAAATGCATAAACTTATCGACTCAATGCGCGACCGCTTTCGCCAAGTTACTCGTTAGGCGCGTTCCAAATCACCTCATCGCCCTCGAATTTCGCGCGATCCCCAAACGCGATCTTCAGCAGGTTGATGAGCGGCTGGCTCAGGCCCTGCGTGCTTGCTTCGAGGTGATCGTTGAAGTCTTTCTCGATCGGCTGGATCGTCTCCTCTGGTGTCGTCAGCCCCATCGCGTCGCTCTCGGCCCGGCCCACGTCTTCCACGTCCATTCCTGTATTAAACCCATAAGGTCCCCAGGGGACACCGAAGCCGCCGATCGCGGGATCGTTCATCGCCAGCCAGAAACGGAGATCGTCTTTCCGGCGCACTTCGTTCCGGTTCGCCTGGTGAAGCGGGCGCGGCTTGCGCACGGCCGCCACGCGGATGAAGCGCTGCGAGGGAAATGCATCGAGCACGTCGGGATCCTGGCCTTCTTTCCAGTAACCGTAGTCTTGCGCGCTCTTCAAATTAGTATCGAAGATGAGGCCCAATCTCGTCTCGCTGGCGATGTCGCGCATGGTCCCTTTGATCTCGGGATCGAGTGAGCCCATGCCTTCGCGGAGCGCGAATTTTTGCAGCTCTTCGATGAACTGCGCGCGCCCGCCGGCCTTCAAATAACTTTCGCCGTTTTCATTCGTTAGGCGCGTTTGCGCGATGAAATCTTCCAGGAATTTCTGGGCGCGCTGGAGGAAGCGGACGTCCTCGATCGTCGCGGAAAAAAAAGAGCGTTCCCGGATCGCGGTCGGGACTCGAGACCAATCGGCCGAGCGCAAAATGGAACCGACTGGCGAACGTTCGCCAAGTTTTCTCAGGGCCTCTTCGAAGGTCTGGCCGTAGACGAAATCCAAAATCGCTTGGCGACCAAGCTACTGAAAAACTGAAAGGCTGAAAGACTGAAATTTCGAGGCGCCCATTCCTATTTCAGTGTTTTAGCGTTTCAGAGTTTCAGCTTTTCCCTTGACGCACTTTGCGTCAAATGCGAATCGGTGAGCTAGCAATGCCATCAATCACCACGGGTAGCGCTCTCCAATTTCATGCTTTCGGCGGTAACGCCGGAGCGCGGCGTCGTTCGCTCCGTGGTGTTGCTCGCGGCGTCGCGATCTTTTCAAACGATAGTTGATCCTGGCGAAATTCAGAGCCTTTCGGCATCTGAGAATCGCGGCCACCGCTAGCTTCGCGCTGTCCCTCAACGGCTGCGGCCCCACGGGCATTTCCTACCTCCATTGGTGGGCTGAGTTTAATTCCGGGCAGCTTCTCCTGGCTTTCCTCATCGTCAACATCATCGGGCTCGCCGTCTGGTCCATCCTCGATCCAACTACGCCGGCTGATAGGCGTGATACCGCCGAGGCCGACAAGAAATGAATATCATCCCGCAAAAAGCGATCGACTTGATCCTGAACGCGGAAGGAATCGATCAGCCGTGGCAATGGCCGGGCGGCGCATCGGGGATCACAATCGGCTACGGTTACGATCTCGGTTACGAACAGAATCTCGTGCGCGATTGGGGTAGCTATCTGGCGCTCGATGACATCGTGCGCCTCCAAATGGCGCTCGGGAAAACAGGAGAGGACGCGCACATTTGGGCGCCGCGATTCAGCGACATCACGATCGCGAAGGACATCGCGCTCGCCGTCTTCGCGGACGTCACGCTGCCGCATTACGCGAGCGAAACGATTCTCGCTTTCCCAGGTCTCGACCGTTTGCCTACCATCGTGCGCGGCGCGCTCGTGAGCCTCGTTTTCAATCGCGGCACCAGCATGATCGGCCCGCGCCGGTCGGAGATGCGCGCCATTCGCGACGCGGTGGCGAAGGGCGATCTGCGCGAGATCGCGCGGCAATTGCGCGCGATGAAACATTTATGGGCAGGCCAGGGCCTCGATGGTTTGTTGAAGCGGCGCGAGGCGGAAGCGCAGCTCGTCGAGGAGGCGATAGATGGAGCGTCCGGTGCAACATGATCGCACAATCCCTCCCAGTCGGAGTTTCGCCGGCGGAGGTCTACGTTTTTCTGGCCTGCGTCCTTTCGGCGCTGGGCGTGTGGAAGCTGGCCCTCGGCATCCAGGTGGATCGGAAGAAGCTGGCGTCGCCACCATTGCCGACCGGGCAGCAGCCGCAGCCGTTCCTCACTAAGCGCCATGAGGATTACGTCTTGAAACCGGAACTCGATAAAGCGATCGGGGGGCTTAAGCAAGAAATCGGCGACGTCGAAGGGCGCATCGATAAAAAGCTCGACAACACCGAGCGCATTATTCGCGACCGCCACCATAAGCTCGATAACGATCTCAACGCGATAAAGCTCGAAGCCACCGAAGGCCGCGAGTGCGCCACGGAGCAGTTCCAGAAAGTCGAAGGCCGCCTCGGCGAGCTAAAGGCCACCAGCGAGCACACGAACGCGCTGGCCGTGCGCACCGATCAGCGCGTCGCGAAAATGGCAGAAGATTTACCCGAAAAAATTGCGGCATCGCTCGCGCGCGGCCGCAGAACCTAACGATCCGCCTGCGCCGGGCTACGGCGTGACATGAACCAAAAAAATATGACACCTGAAACACAAAAACTATTCCGCATCAACATCCTCCTCCAGCTCCGCGCAGCCGGACGTCTCGGCCTAACGATCAATGAGTTGGTCCTCGGCGCCAAGGCGCAAGGCCACTCGACGTCCACGGCTGACGACGTTCGTGAGGAGATCGAATACGTCACCGACAAAAAGCAGGTCGAGAAGTTGCCGCAGGAAATCTCGCCGGAAGTCGAAAGCTTCCGTGTCACCGCGAACGGCCGCGACTGGCTCGCCACCCAGAATCTGTGATGCATGATCTGCGCACTCGCTCTCGCACTTCTGATCGGAGGATTGTCTGATGGCCGAGATCCGCAAGGTCCGTGGCGAGGCGGTGCTGAATATCAAGCTCACGCCGGAGCAACGACAAATATTCTTCGACGTGGTCGAGAAGAACACACTCGATTACGCGAAGGAATTTCTCTGGGCGAACCACGAGATCAATCTTTCTATTCAGACGATCAGCCGATGGGCGACGAAACGCCGGCAGGCGATTCGGGACCTGGCCTTCCAGGAACATTTGATCGAAGTGGCCGGCGCGACTGCGACGGCGGAAAAATTTGGCGAGCAGTTGAAGAATTCGTGCGCGATCGATGCCGCGAACATCGCGCTTTTGCGCAAGGCCTATCACAGCGCCCTGATCTTGAAGGACGTTCGGTCGATCGAATTCTTCAGCGACAAATACACGACAGCACTCAACTCCATCACTTCGAAGCAACGGGCCGACGCTTCGCTCATGAGCGCGGAGACGAGCCGCGAAGCATTGAAGCTGAAAGTGACCAGCGCGATCGATACGGGCCTGGCCGCGCTCTTCGAGGAAGTGAAGAGCAATCCCGAAGCGACCGAGCTGCTCAATCGCGTCCGCGAGATCGTGAAGAAATCGAAAGACGAAGCATGAGTTCGAGCGCGCTGGAAAAGATCGGCGCAAAGATCGATCGCAAAGGAACGCCCGCGACGAAGGCGCCAAAGGTCGCTTCGTTCCGTGAGTTTCTCGAAACGCAGGCGCAGGTCCGGCTCGGCAAAGGCGAATACGGAGCTTACAGTTTTCAAGGCCGCGAAGCGCTCATCGAGATCGTCGATACGATCGATTTGATTCTCGGGTCGCACACCGGCAAACCGCTGAAGGATTCGCGCGCTGCGATTGCCGGCGGCGCGCAGTTTGGCAAGACGATTCTAGAATTGAATCTCGCGCCGTATCTCACGGCGTGCCGCTTCCTGAGCATGGGCATTTTTCTGCCCGATGACGATCTCACGCAGGGCGTGGTCGACTTCAAGTTCCGGCCGGAAGTCGTCGATCAATTGCCCTGGTTCGCGGAGATGACGCAGATCGGAAAGTCGCTCAACAAATCCGGGCGCGCGGTCAACCGCAAAGGCGGCTTCCTGGTTACGGATGGAACGCACAGCGCGCAGGGAATGATTCGCGGGCTCGGCAAAGTGCCTACTACATTCAGCGCCGACGTCGCGGCGGAAGATGAAGTGGACGACATCAAGCCGGCGATGGAAAAGTTTGTCGAAGGCCGTCTCACGGGCAGCGACATCCGCGCGATCTTCCGTTTCGGCACGCAGCGGATCCACGGACGCGGAATGCAGAAGGCGTGGGAGGACGGATCGCAGGGAGTCATGTCGATCAAGTGTCCTGATTGCGGCGCCGCGCATAATCCTGAAGAAAATTTCCCCACGATCATTCGCCTGGCGATCACCGGCGATCGAAAGCACGACGATCCGGTCCTGACTTATCACGGCGACTTTCGCAGCAACGACCGCGCGGTGGCCACTTACAAGCCGGACCTTCCTTTTTATCTTGCCTGTCCCGATTGCGGCGCCGCGCTCGATCGCTACAAAGTTTACTGGCACCATCGCCAACCGGAGCGGATCGAGTTGCGCAATTGGAGCTGGAGAATTTCGCAGCTCGGAATTCCGGCGATCGATCTCCAGCAAATCGTTTACGCTTATGCTAGCGAGAAAGGCGCAGTCGATGATCCCGAGAAGATGATCGTCTTCCGGTGCGATCGTCTCGCGCTCCCGCAAAGCGGCGCGCAGGCGCTTACCACTGCCGTGCTCGATCGCGCTCGGGATGTTGATCCATACGAGATGACGGAGCGCAACACGCGTGGGCTGACTGCTTACGGTGGTCTCGACATGGGCGATCGTTGTTGGCTCTTCGCTCGCGAAGTTGAGCCACGCACGAAAACCAAACGACTCCTATCCGTCGATCGAATCGCGGCCGGCGACGTCGTCGCGCGCGTCAAAGCGCGCTTCGCCGAGCTGCAGCTCAACGCGCTTTTCATCGACGAACGCCCGCTCGTGAATGAGGCGCGCACGCTCGCTCTTATTCTCAATGGTCTCAATGCGATCACGCGTTGGCCGATCATTCCAGAGAAGCGCGAGGAGGCCTACATCGCGCTGCCTGGCGGCCTGGCCTGGGACGGCCGCGATGAGCGCTGGATCAATCTCCGCTGCGCGATCGTGCGTTTCAGCAAGACGAAGCTCGGCGCCGGCATCACGCAGGGCTTCGCGGAATTCGAGGAAGGCGGCCAGACGAAATTCGTCCCGCTCATCGAATGCAATCGCTACGAAACGATCGACCGCGTCGTGCGCGAGTTTCTCACTCCGAAAGAAAACGTCGTCGAGATCGTGAACGGTGAGGCGCGCGAGACGCCCGCAATGCTCTTGCCGATAAAGAATCCGGAGCACCCGCACCTGGAGCTTCTCGACGCGCATCTCATCGTAGGGAGCGAGCGCGAGAAAGAAGATGACGGCTCGTTAGGCGACTACGTTGATGCGGTCGATAACCATCTCCTCCTGGCAGATAGCTACAGCGCCATCGCCGAAATTATTTCAGATCGGCGGCTGCCCTCCGGGACTGTCCACACCGTGCGCGGAATTCGCATGGGCGGTCAGCGCAATCGCTTCGGGAAGGTATTCATTCCGCGCCGGCTGAAGAGAGGGGGCATGGCCTGATGGCTGCCAAAAAGAAATCCGGTCCGAATAAAAAAGCTGTCGTCCAGAAAGGACCGACGGCGCCGCCGTCTTCGCTTCAGATCATTCTTCGCCCCACCGCGCGCGATCGCTGGTCTGGCGCCACGTTGCGCAATCTTACGCCGGAACGCGTCGAGAATATCCTGCGTTCAGCCCTGGTCAGCGGCCAGTTCATCGCGCAATGGGAACTGTTCGATCTCATGGAGGACACCTGGCCGCGCCTCAAGAAAAACATGAACGAGCTGAAAGGTCTCGGCCTTTCCTCCGACCTGACCGCGCTGGCCTACGTCGGCACGGGGAAAACACCGAGCGCGCTCGCGGAAAAAAAGAAGGATTTCCTTTCCGCCGCGCTCGGCTACGCGCATCCCGATCCGGCCCTGGAAGAAACCGGCTGGAGCGACATGGTCTACGATCTTTGCGACGGGATCGGCAAAAGCATTTCCGTGCTCGAAATTCTTTGGGAGACGCGCGTTCTCTCCGGCGATATCTCCGGCGCCGCGATCATGCCGCGCGCGTTCCAATGGATCTGGCCGCGCCACTATGGCTATTGGATCGATGAGCCGCAGCTCAAGCTCAGTGTCACCGGGTTCGGGGGCGATTGGCAGGATTTCCCGCCGGAGAAATTCATCATCGCGAAATACAAGACGAAGACCGGCCACACGCTCACGGCCGCGCTTCTTCGCTCGCTCGCCACCATCTGGCTCGGCGCAAATTTCTCCTACGATTGGGCGCTCAATCTCGCGCAGATGTTTGGTCTCCCGATCCGCTGGGCCACTTACGATCCGTCGAATCCGAAGCTGCTCGATGACATCGTGGACATGCTCGAAAACATGGGGAGCGCCGGCTGGGGCGCGTTCCCGGCCGGAACAACCCTGGAGCTGAAGGAAGCGGTCAAAGACGCCGCGCATAACCCGCAGCATTTCCTCATGGAGCTGGCGGACCGTTCCGCCGATATTTTGATCCTCGGCCAAACGCTCACGACCGAACAGGGCCAGCGCGGCAGCCAGGCGCTCGGGCGCGTGCACCAGGACATTCGATCGGATGTGGTGAAGCGCGTGGGCAAATGGATCGGCACCACGCTCACGGAACAATTCGTGGCGCCGCTCATGCGCTTGAACTTCGGGAACAACGACGAGGATCCGAAGCTCGTCGTCGAGATCGAAAGCGGCACGGAAGAATCGGACCGGCTGACCATGGCGGAGCGGGATCAAATTATTATCGGCATGATGCAAGTGCCGGTGCCGGCGCAATGGTTTTATGAGCGGCACGAAATCCCGATGCCGGAAGCGGACGACGATATCCTGACCGTGGCGGCGCCCGCGCCGGCGGGCGGTGGCTTTGGCAAAGGTGATGGATCTGGCGGCGGTGGATCTAGTGATAGCGCGAACGCGAAACTGATTATCGCGAAGTCGGCGAACGATCGCTTGCTCGATCATGTCCTGGAAGATGTCACTGGCGTCGCGGCGGAATGGCTCGGGCCGGTGAAACCATTCTTCGCGCGGCTCCTGGAATTCGCGCGCAACGATAACGTCACCGACGTCGAATTGATGGCGACGATCGAAGAATCCGCAAAGGTCATGCCGGAGCTCGCGTCGCAACTAAACAAGGAAGCCGTGAGGGCCGCGCTCGAACGCGGAATGAGCTCGAGTCTCATCAATGGGGTGAGTCGCGGCGTGCGCGATAGAAAGAAGGCGGCATGAAAACAGAAGGAGAAAACGCCGAACGGCCGAACGCCGTAGATAAGACGGGGCCTCGGTTTGAATCTGGCGGGCGAATTGAAGCGGCCAAATCTCGAACGGCTGACGTAAAGCCGGAAGACCTATCGGTGAGCGCGTTGGTCGTTTGCTGTATGTGCACGGATGGCAGGACGCGCATGGTCGCTTTTGACGATGGCGGCAGGCAGGCGAAGCAGGTCCACGGTTACATTCGCCACATTCTCGGTGGCAAACTAACGCTGCACAAAGAGCCGGTGGTTATCGTGCAGCTCGATCAGATTACGCCTCCAGTTCCACCGCCGGAAGAACAGACCGCGCGGCCTTCCTGGCTGCGTCGCTTCGCGAAAATTCTGAAAAACTGAAAAGCTAAAATCATGAAATTTCAGCGTCTCAGCATTTTCCCATTTCAGCTTTTTGTATGCTAGAGATCATCCTCAACCACAAAACTACCACCGAAGGTATCGGTGCGATCGCCGATCAGGTGCGGAATCCGGTCGCGATGCTAAAGGTGGTCGGCCGGCGCGG
>QGNH01000208.1_pt3 | contig 10598 bp, 18 predicted proteins | sample 1735481 | NCBI WGS metagenome assembly QGNH01 (sample SAMN09239004, study PRJNA386568) | Viral metagenome, whole genome shotgun sequencing project. | reverse complement strand
AACCCGCATTCAGCAAGCTCCGCAAAAAGTGCGTAAGTATGGAAGCCCGGAATACTGGTTGCCCTATAACACCTGGACGATCAGATCGGAACGCACAAGCGGAGCGCGAACAGAAGCGGCGAAAAGACAAGAAGCCTTGCGTGAAGGAGGGATCTGCCCTCATTGGACGCTTCAGGGATACGTCCCTACCTTTGATAGCTTGATTGTTTTGAGTATCGGGATTGCGGAGACTGAGGCTGTCTATTGTGCCGTTGATGCCGGGAAATGTTGGGAAGAAATCAATCCGGCTGATGGCAACAAATTTCTATGCGTAAAGTGGTCGGATGTGAACTGTGAGATTTATCGGCGAGACGTTGGGATTTGGTTTCCGTCAAAGGGTGCAGTGAAAATTCCAGATTGAAATAGAGTGCCGGACCGGTCCCGGCCTTACCAGAAGGGAGCAGTAGGATGACACGAGAACAGGAAGCAAAAAAGCTGACGGAGAAAGCGAAGGAATTGAACCGCAGCATCGGCCGAAGTTCGTTGGCCTTGGGCGGAGTTTACAAGTTGGTGGATGAGGGGAAGCTGTTCAAGGAGGCCGGGTTTGATTCCTTTGAAGAGTGGCTGGCAGAGGTTGGCGACCTGAAGCGGAGCCAAGCGTACTCGCTGATCGGCACCTATCGGGAACTCCAGGAGACGATCCCGGAAGAAGCGATTGAAACGATGCAACTGAACAACGCGCGGGATCTCGTCAAGGTGCCGGCGAAGAAGCGGACGGCCGCACTGGTGCGCGCAGCCTCCGAAATGTCGAACAAGAATTTCCGCGAGGAGGTCGAGAAGGTGCAGCCCGGGTTGGCGCTTGAGGAAAGGGGCTACAAGGGTTTCCAGTTGGATGCTTCGCAACGGCTGGTCGTCAACCAAGCAATCAATCTGGCGCGCCAGAAAGAGAATCTGGAGACGGATGGAGCGGCACTTGAACTCGTCTGCTCGCAGTTCCTGGCAGCCGAGGGTGAGACGCCGCAATACGTAGCGGCGAAGACGGTCGCTGATACGGTTGAAAGCGCGATTGACACGGGGGATCTGGCAAAGCCTCCGGAGCCGACCATGTGGGGCGTGATCCTCACGGCGGTCGAGAGGATGGAAACGGTTTTCGGCTTCAAAAAGCGAAGTATGCCGAGGGGGCCGGCGAAGATTGCGGAAGGGGCGCGAGTGCAATGAGCAAAGCGGACGTGGCGGCGAGGGGGGTGGATGCGGAAATCTTCGGAGTCATGCTCAAGCACCGATGTGAGTTATCCGGCCCACACCACTGCTGCTCGTGCGGGATGTATTTCAATGACCTCTCGGGAGCGCTGGATCAGCAGGCGTGGTTGAAGCATCTGGCGTCGATGATTGCGGCGCGGCTGCGGGAGTTGGGTTGAGGAGAGGGAGACGATGAGCACACCAATAACAGTAGCCCAAAAGAACTGGATTGATAACGTATCGTATCGAGACTTGCTTTACAAAATCAGGTTCGCCCCTGTGGGGGATCCGATGGTTGACGGGGACACCGGAGAGTATCTGCTCAAGGTGCAGCGCGAGCGGCGCGCGGCTCCGGGCGGAGACGTGGAGCACGTCCGCGCCTCAAAAGATATTGGGGATGAAGTTTATCGGGCCAAGTAAAACCAGAGAAGATCAAGGAGTAAAATGAAACCTATCTGTCCGGAACATCGGCGTCCACTTCGCAAACTCGGGTCGTGGCTGATCTGTATCGTGCATGGCTGCTCCTGGCGCGTTGCTGGAGAGGCGCCACGGCCACGCCAGCCGATGGCTCGGCAGGGGAAGTCAAAACCCTCACACGTGACGAAGGGAGGGCGAGTAATGCTGTCACGGCATCATTATGTCGGGCTCTGCTATGAGATTTGGATTGCGACGGGGAAGCGGTGCTCAATATGTGGCCGGTCACTTCCGGTGTTCTCAACCGGGCTCTTCGATCACATCCAGAAGCGTTCTCAGGGCGGGGGAGACACGAGGGAGAATTTACGGCCTGCCTGCTGGCAATGCCATGACCGGCTAGACAATCAGGGCGGGAAAGTTTCACAGAAACTTCAAATCATAAGGGGGATGGAATCCAATGGAAATCACAGACACGCGGGCAATGACAGTCGAACAAGTTCCTCTGGCGGCGCTGGTGCCGTCACCCTTCAACCCTCGGGGAAAGTATAGTCGCGACCCCGAAAAACTGAAAGAACTCTCCGCGGACATCGCGGTCCATGGCGTTCAACAGGCGATTCTCGTCCGGCCGGACGGGGCCGGGAAGTATGAGATCGTCTTTGGGACGCGCCGCGCTGAGGCGAGCAGGATGGCGGGGAAGGAAACCATCCCCGCCGTGGTACGTGAGATGTCGGCAGAAGAGGCTTTGACGCTTGCGATGGTTGAGAATCTGCAACGGGCGGACATCCATTTCATGGATGAGGCGGCGGGCTTTAAGAAGCTTCTGAGCGGCGGCGTCGCTCCGAAGGTCGTCGGGGAGATGGTCGGCAAGCCGGAAGTGTACGTTCATCTCCGGATGGCGTTGAACAACCTGAATCCGAAATGGACGGAGAATGCCTACAAGGGCACCTTACTTCTCGGGTCGGCGCTGTACCTCGCACGCTTGACGCCGGGAGCGCAGATGGAGGCATGGAAAGAATTAAGTCAATACGGCAAGGAAGATGATGGCCACTTCAGCTTTCATCACCGGCCGGGGATGTCTGTCTTGGAGCCCAGCGCGGGAAGAGGCGACTTGGCTGATCATGTGAATGTGTCAGGCGTCCGTCTGGTTTGCATCGAGCAAGACCCGAAGCTGGTCCGCGCGCTTCACGAGAGATTTGGACACCAGGAAAATAGCAAGCGTGCGAGCGTCACGATCTTGGAAGGTAACTTCCTCACCTACTCGTGTCAACCAAACTATGACCGCGTGCTTATGAATCCGCCGTTTATCCGGCTTTCCGAGATCACTCACATCTTGCACGCCTGGGATTGCCTCAAGCCTGGGGGTTGGATTGTTTCTGTGGCAAGCTCCAGCATCACCTTTCGCCTGGAGCCGCGGGCCGTTGCGTTCAGGGAATTCGTGGAGTCTCACGGGAGGATTGAAGAGATTCCGCAGGGATCTTTCAAAAAGTCCGGCACGAGGGTCAACTGCGTTCTGGTGATCTTGAATAAGAGGGCTTCATGAAGAAACAATCACCATCACCGTTTCCGAGATCGTTGACTTGGCTGGTCAGTGAGCTGTCTCTCGCGTATCACGACAAGCGGATCGTGCTCGCCTTGATCGGTGACTTCGCTCGGCTGGTACGCAAGCGCAGAAAAGAGAAGCGCGGGCTTTCCAACACAACCTGCATTGCCTGCGGCGGATGGATTTCAGTCGAGCGGGAAAACCGGGGGCAGCATACTTGCTCAGAGCGATGTCAACGCTGGTACCGGGCGCTGATGCGGGCAAAGCTAGCGGCAAAATACTGCCGCTACTGTCACCGGCCCGAAGGGCATCCAGAAGCCATAAAACGGCGTCGGCCGGGGCGATTAAGGGTAATGCCACGGACAGTGAAAGCTGAGGTCAGCGCAAGCCGTGGCTCAGCGAGCCACAGGATGTTAAAAGTGGTCCCGCCTGGCCTTTCTATCCTTTTGCGCCCGGATAAGCCTCGTGGAGTCGAACTTGGTGATTTAGAGACGGCGGTTGAACAGGCATGAGACGCAAACTTTCACTTCGTCCGTCCGCCTACCAACGCGATAACATAGCGTCAGGTGACGGAGTAGTTAGTGCAAATCACTAGGGGGTTCGCTCGCCAGGAGTTGAGACTTGGCGGGCGGACGGATGGAGTGAAGCACAGTCCGTTATAACGGAGTCAGAGGGATGATTATGAAGGTCATTATTAGCAATATGGTGAGCGTCATCGTGGGGGCGCTGGTCGGGATTACGGTCGCGTTCAGTCGGATCAAGTACGCGAAGAAGTTGGACAAGATCAAAGCTGTTTTGGAAAAGGCCGAGACGGCCTTGAACGAGGAAACTCGAAAGCTGGCTGCTGACATCAAGGCCAAGCTCTGACAAGAATCGGCGGCAGGTGAATGAGGCAGGTTGCAACTGGTGATAATTGCGTTCGCTATCAGTTGGATGTCGGTACACCTGCGGAGTCCGGCCCGGGGTATGTGTTACGGAGGACGGGCACGCCGCCGAGTAATTTTCTGAGGGGAAAACGAAATGAAGAAAACTTTGACCAACTATAAGGAATGGATCTTGCCGATGATCGGCATCCTGTCGCTGGGCTACACGTTCGGGATTGACGCCTGCCGGGAGCATACCATCCGGGTGACGACCACGGCGGCCGACCAGCAGACAATCTCGCAACTCCAGAAGGACTTGGAGTTCGTGAAGGCGAAGCAAGAGAGTGGCTTCGTGCCTCGCGGTGAATTCGAGCGAGCAATCAACGATCTGCGCGATGACATGAAACGATCCGCGATCATGAGCGTGCTCGCCAAGAATAAGGCGACCAGCTTGGGCAGGCTCGCCGCACCGTATCTCGGGATGCCTGCATCCGCGCCGGCCGAGGCGGGCATGAAGCCGAAACTCAAAGATTTTTCAACGCTGACGAAATAGAAAGGGGGATTAACCATGAGTGACCCGATTCAAAGCCTCTGGTGGGGCAGCTTATCTGTGATGGAACGGCTCTGTGCTGCGTCATACGTTGCCAACGGACACCGATTCCATTTGTACACCTATCGCGAAGGAATTGTGGGAGGCTGTCCGGACGGAATGGAAATCAAGGATGGCAACGACATCGTGCCGGAAGCTGATATCTCAGAGTTCAAACACTTGGCGCACTTCGCCGACTGGTTCCGGTACAACCTACTCCTGAAGCGCGGCGGCTGGTGGGTTGACATGGACACGGTTTGTTTGCAACCCTTCGATGGCTGGGGGCACCCGTTCGTTAGTTGGAGAGGGGCAGATCATGTGATTTCAGAGCAGCACGACCGGGCAGGGGGCTTCGCTGTGAACAACGCCTACCTGCGCGCTTCACCGGGCTCGCCCGTCATGGCTTGGATCGTGCGGCAGGCCATGAAGGTGGACCGGAAAAGTATGGGATGGGAAGCGACGGCAAACACGCTCTGCCTTCAGGCCGTCGCGAAGTTCAGGCTTCCCGTTCAGCCCTTGGTGTTCTTCAATCCTATCCCGTGGTGGGAGTGGGCATCTGTGATTGATTATCCCCTCTCACCACCCATGCCGGAGACGACATACGCTGTTCATTTATGGCACGCCATGTGGCGGCAGGCTGGTAGGGACACCAACGCGAAGTACCAGCCGGAATGCCTGTATGAGCAACTGAAGCGGCGGTATGCTGCCGCTATGGGAGGCTCGTGATGGCGGAGCCGCTTCAATTCGACCTGCCGGGCTTCACAACCAAGGGCCGGAAGTTCTTCATCAAGCGGTCACAGCAGTTGATTTGTAGCCTCAATCAGCGCATGAAGAAGAAAGGCTTCAAAGGTTCTTTGCCGCTCGCAGAGGGCCGCGCGGCGCTGGCGAAGGGAGTGGGCCAGCTCTGCCGCTACTGCCGAGAGACGATTAAGATTTCCACCATGAGCCCGGACCATTCAACGCCGCTCGTGAGGGGCGGCAATCCTTGGGAAATTGAGTGTATCTGTATCGGCTGCAACCGGGAGAAGGGCGAGCTCACGGCCGAGGAATACGTCCGCTTCCTGGCGCACATCAAGACCTACACTCCCGAAGCTCAGGAGTACATCCACCGGATGATGAANNATGCGAGCCCGGATGGACGGCATGGCGATGCGCGAGCGAAAAGAGAAAGTGGCTGCGGCTCCGAAAGGATGACATGGCGATCCTGATCACGCATGAGGGCGGGCTGCTGGAGTTCGAAGACCGGGAAACGGTCAACCGCGTCTGCGAGCAATACGAGTTCGAAGGGAAGGTTTTGGCGAAGCTCGTCGAAAAGGAATTGCATTGCCTGGGCGGGGAGATGATGGCCTGCAAGCGAGAGGACGGGCAGGCGGTTTTCAAGTTCTGGCGTTTCGTGCTTCGCGGGGCTGGGCAGTACACGCCGTGTTATCTGGAGGAGTGAAATGACATGCCGAATTGTTAATCATGGTGGCGGGCTGGTTTCCATCGTCTGCATGCGCGGCGACCAGACGAAGCCGTGCCACTACTGCGGGCGCCGGAGCGAGAAACTTTGTGACTTCCCGCTCCGCGGCCCGAAGGCCGCGAAGACCTGCGACATCCCGATGTGCGCGAACTGCGCGACGCACGAGCCCCCGGACAAAGATTGGTGCAAGGCTCACGCGGCGCTGGTCATGAAGGGGCGGGATGAAAAGCTCCCATTCTGAGCCGGATTTCCCTTACCTCTATGTCTGGAAGTCAAACGCCATGCGGACGCTCGATCGGAAGGGCCAGCGCTGCCGGATCATCTCGCGNNGCGCGGGGCCGGATGAACAGCATTCAGGTGGAATTTCAATCGGATGGCTTCCATGCCATCGTGAGCGGTAACTCGATACGGAGGGTTAAGCAATGACCAATAGAAAGCCGTCCCATACAATGCAGAAGTTTGGGCGCGGTCCAGAACCACCTGTCCCCACGGCGCGCTGCCCGCGCCTGTATAACATTCTTCACCGGAAACACTGGGAGCGCATCAAGTTGATCCGGTTTCCGCAGATTCACACGCGACAGGAAAAGCGGGAGATGGCGACGCTGGCGGCGCGGCGCGAGATGCGCGGCATCGCAAGTGGCAACACGCTGCGGAGGGTGAAAACCAATGGGTAAAACAACAATCGAGTGGACCGAATACGGATGGCCGGTCGTTACAGGCTGTTCACGTGTCAGTGAGGGGTGCCGAAATTGCTATAGCGAAAAGCTCACGGCGACCCGACTCTCGCATCTCCAGCAGTACAAGGGGTTGGCTGAGGTCAAGAATGGCCATGCACAGTGGACTGGGGAAGTTAGGCTCAATGAAGCGGTGCTCCAAGACCCGCTACATTGGAGAAAACCTCGGCGCATCTTCGTATGTCAAATGAGTGACTTGTTCCATCCGAAGGTCTCCGATGATTTCATCAACCGTGTTTTCGCAGTGATGGCGCTCTGCCCTCAGCACACCTTCCAGATTTTGACGAAGCGGCCCAAGCGGATGCTGGAATACGTTGAAGGGTTCGCGGTCGGTGAGTCGGATTTGATTCCGCCCTTCGGCCCTGTAAAACATGCGGACGGGCTTAGGGCAGCAGTACACAATTGGCCCCTTCCCAACGTCTGGCTTGGCGTCTCAGTCGAGGACCAAAAGACCGCCGATGAGCGCATCCCTCTGCTACTCCAGACGCCCGCGGCGGTACGCTGGCTGAGCTATGAGCCGGCGCTCGGGCCGCTTAATCTGGAAGAATTGCCAAGCGCAAGCGGGATAGGACGGTATCTTGATTCACTGAGTAATGCGGGGGTCGATCCTGGGGCAAAGATTCCGTCGAAACTTGATTGGGTCATCGCTGGGGGAGAGTCCGGGCCGCACGCGAGGCCATCACACCCGGATTGGTTTCGGTCAGTACGCGATCAGTGCCATGCGGCTGGCGTGCCGTTTTTCTTCAAGCAGTGGGGTGAATGGGTGCAATCTCCAGACTCTGAGGATGCTTACGATGCGGTACGAGGATTTCTAACTGTTCCACTAGGTGGAGCATTTAAGCGCGTCGGCAAAAAGCGCGCCGGGCGGATGCTGGACGGCCGAGAGTGGAATGAGTATCCATCCAGCACAGGATTGCACAAATGAACAGGCTTGGGCGGGGATCGAATGGAGCTGGGAACCCTGGGACGTTGTCTTTGGGAGGGATTGCAGCTCAAGCCCGCCTAGGAGTTATGCCGCCGAGCCCCGCAGAGGGGACTAGAAATCCGACTCCGGGGCTGTCCTCGTTGGATTGGATGGCCTGGGCTGAGATGCCCACGGCGGCTTCAAGTTGGCAGCACGCGGCGTGGTGGGACACGCGAACCGAGCACAAGGGGACACTCAGGGTACCCGCTGGGTGTACCGGCTCAGAATTCATCCTGGGCACAGAGGGCACGCGGTCGATGAATCAACATCTGGCTGGGTGTCATAGACAGGGCGTCGTGGACCACGCCCACCTTGTGTGGAGTCAGTTAAAATCTGGCCGTGCTGCCAGAGGTGGGGCGGGGCGAAGTAGCCAGCGGGTTTCTCATAGGCTTAACCGCTGGTAAGGACAACCCCCGCCCTGCTGAATGAGGAGGGTGAGAGATGAGCTACGGTGACAAGGAACTAAAAGAAGAACAGATCAACCGTCTTGTGAAAGGTATCAAGGAACTGGAGACCGAGAACGCCGCCCTCCGCGAGCGGGCTGAGAAGGCCGAGGCGGCGTGCGCGGAGATGCAGCCAACTCTCGGAAAACTCAAGACCGATTATGAACTCCTCCGCGCCAAGCTCGCTGCGGCGGAGAGGCTAGTTCAATTGTATCAGGGGAATCATACTGAGTCGTGCAATATGTTTTCCAGTACGCGTCGAGGATGCAGTTGTGGACGCTATAAGAATTTCAGGGAAGCCCTATTCGCCTATGAAGCTATCGGCGGTGGGAAGGCGCAGGAGCTAGCAGTCGTCAAGGAATCCTTGACAACTCAAAACAAGTACAACCCTGACGCGATGACCTATCTGTGCCCGCTTTGCGGTGGGCAGATGGCAGAGGTGAATGATCCGCATCAGGGGGAAATCCTGCGCTGCGAAGAAAAGGACTGCGGTTTGTGCTTGCGCATTTGTACTCCGTCAGTGGGAAAGGATGTGTTGCCTTGACCTGCGGACGCAAGCTTGGCCCGTATGACTGCTGCACGGTGGTCTGCGGGGATTGCCTGGAGCTGATGAAGGCGCTGCCCGATGGCTGCGTGGATGCGGTCATTACCGACCCGCCGTATGGAATTGACCGTCGAGTTAGTTTTCACGGTGGGGGTAACAATCACCTTGCCCATGCCAATACATACTCTGCTGTAATTGGGAACGATAAACCATTTGACCCCGCACCGCTGTTGAGTCAAATTCCCACAATCCTATGGGGAGCCAACCACTATGCTGACAAATTACCTCCGTCAAGCGGTTGGCTCGTATGGGACAAAGAGCGACCAGATGACCTCGATCAAGCAACCTGTGAACTCGCATGGACTAATTTCGTCAAGGGTGTCCGTCGCTTTCGCTACTTATGGAACGGAATGATTCGGGCAGGGAATGATGAGCTATTCCACCCCACTCAGAAACCTGTGGCCCTAATCGAATGGTGCATTAACCTGCGCTGGATGCCAATCGGAACCATCCTTGACCCCTTCCTGGGCAGCGGGACCACAGCCGTTGCAGCATTGAAACTCGGGAGGCATTTTCTCGGGTTCGAAATTGAACCCCGTTACGTCGAAATCGCTAGGCAGCGGATCGCGCTGGTCGAGGCGCAGCCGAACTTGTTTGAAAGGCCGAAGCTGCAAATGACATCCGAACTATTCAACGACATCATCGGGAAGGAGGCATGAGTTATGGTGAACGATTTTCGAACATTTACGGCGTGGTCGCTGGGGCTGATCTCGGCCCTACTTGCAGGTGCATTGATTGATTCGGGGACGAGCCGGGGATGGTTGCTGGGCCTGGGCCTGTTCGTGGTCATCATGATCGCGTCCTTCTGGAGAATCTGCGGCTCCATCACCGTCGAGGGGCTCCAGTTCTTGCAGGGAGCCATCGAAGCTCGGCGGATTCGAAAAGGAATTGATACTCTTCCAGGGCAAAGCGGGCTTATAATCCGGGCAGGCGGGGAATTCGAAGCAGGCACTTGGGAACGTCAGGTTTCATCTGCAAGAAAGGTCTGAGGTCCATTCCATGTCGAAGAGCAACGGCAAGCCGACGCGGGCGGTTAAGTCCGTCTCGGCGGAAGCCCTTAAAACATCCAGCCTGCGGGCTGAATTTGTTCCTCTCGCCAGCCTGAAGCCGCACCCGCGGAATTACCGCATCCATCCGGACGATCAACTCGAACACATCATCAAGAGCATCCAGGAACACGGATTTTACCGGAACGTCGTGGCGGCGCGAGACGGCACGATCCTGGCGGGGCATGGGGTTGTCCAAGCGGCGCTCAAGATGGGATTGAAGGGAGTCCCTGTGGTCCCGGCTCGACGTGGGCCCGGATGATCCCCGGGCCTTGAAGCTCCTGGCCGGAGACAACGAGATCAGCCGCTTGGCCGAGATCGACGACCGCGCTCTCACCGACATGCTCAAGGAAATCAAGCTGGCTGACCCGGACGGGCTGCTCGGGACCGGCTTCGATGATGCGATGCTCGCCAACCTGTTGTTCGTGACGCGGCCGGCCAGCGAGATCGCGGACATGGACGTGGCGGGCCAGTGGGTCGGGATGCCGGAGTACGAAGAGGGCCGGGATCTACCCAGGCTGATCATTACCTTCGCCAAGCCGGAGGACCGTGAACGTTATGTGAACGAGGGCAAGCTTAAAATCGATAAGAGGGTGGGATATGTCTGGTGCACACGTTGGCCTTGGACAGAGCGGCATGACAACCGCGGATTCCGGTTCGAACCCAGCAAAGCCGGCAACTAAGATCCTGCCGCGCTATCCGGTATATGTGATTTCGAAGG
>QGNH01001796.1_pt2 | contig 10599 bp, 13 predicted proteins | sample 1735481 | NCBI WGS metagenome assembly QGNH01 (sample SAMN09239004, study PRJNA386568) | Viral metagenome, whole genome shotgun sequencing project. | reverse complement strand
TACCTGCTTGCCCCGGCAGGAAAGTACGGCGGCAGCGTGTCGTTTCCGCGCACGGATATGGTTTGGGGCTATAGCAAGTCGATTGCCAGTAATTTGCTTTTCATTCCCGTAAGCGACCCGGATATATTTTACCCGCCTGCTATGTGCCTGAGAGTCGGGGAATGCTTTTATTCGCATAAATACGAATTACACGGCAACAAACCGGAGCCGGGGCACAAGAAACGCCTCACCGGCACCCTAGACAATATTGCCGAAATTTTGCGTAGCAGTACACGTTGCTATATCTACGAGCTTTCCTCTGTTATCCATGAAGCCGCGCTATGCGGATGCCCGGTGACACTTATGCGTACTCCGTATTTTAACGAATATAACGAAGCGGTAAGTGTTTTGGTGGGTGATATTGAGTGGAGCGACGGGCAGAAACTCTGCTCGCTGACAGCGCAGCAATCGCTCCGGGTTTACGAAAGGCTCGAAGAAGAATATAAGAACCAATTAGACGAATTTATTTATCAAACTCAGGAGAGATTTTCATGATTACTATCAAACTCGATACGTCGGTGTGCGGCGATAAAAATATTGTAGACCCGTTGCGTTCGCTTTGTGCCAATGCCTCCGACCGGGAGAATTATGAGATACTAGCCGCAGGGATACCTGACAAATTGATAGCGCAGTACGCCGACAGTATTTATTTTGTTGATGTTCCATCTGCCAAGAGTCGCGTCATCATAACCATTCCCGCAGACTCGATTTGTCTGCTTAAAAAATGGGAACTTTATTTCATCTATGATTTAGATAACAACAAAGAAATAGACTGGCGTGAAGTCGTCAAACGCATGATGTTGACTGGGCATAGAGAGAGCACGCTTGCTCAGGAAATCAGCGTTGAATATACTACAAAGTAGATTTATTTTGCTACGTTGTAGATATTTATGTATTATTTATTCCCATATGGAGCAAAACCCAACCAACAAGGCTTTTCGGGAGTGGCGCAAACGCAATCGCTACACTCAGGAAGAAACGGCAAAAATCCTAGACCTGTCAATCGCAGCAGTGCAGCTTTACGAGCGAGGCAGGCGTTATAACCCGCCGACAGGGGTACATGTACCCCTCATAGTGAGATTGGCGTGCGCTTCAGTGGAAAAAGGTCTCGGCCCAATCGAATAACAAAGGAGATAAAATTGTACGCAGTATCAATCCTCTTAAAAAACTCTGCTCTATCGCAGTCGTTTTACTTCAAGGCTTTCAAGAAAGCAGATGAAACTTATAAACGCGCACTGTCTTCACCGGATTCCCCGCTGGTCATCGATGATGATTTCGGCGGGCGGGCTTCGTTTCTTTTTACCGAGATCGCCGCCATGTCCTTCACCGACATCGAAGAGGACATGAAGCGCAACGGTGAGATGCAGGTAATCCAGCATAAGGCACAATTACGGACTCAGCAACTTGCAAAAGCCGATCCGCAATTGCAGCTAATGAACTCTTCCGCCAAAATCATGGGAGCGAATTAATGTTAGTGAAAGTCGGCAGCGCATGGATAGACCCAAATAAGGTTACTGGTATTAGCGATTATACGGGAAAGGCCAGTATTAGAACGACAGATGGAACCTTTGAATGCGGTTCGATAGAAAATATTGATGAATACGCCGCTATCATAAACGGCGCAGGCCAGTCTTACGGTGCAGTGGAAGAAATCAAATAGCGGTACTATGACAATTAAGGAATTTATAGATGTGATGCGCACTGAATTCAGTAAAGTATCAAATATTTCCGATAAACAAAGGGACTATTTCAAAGCACGGCTTCGAGAAAATAATTATAAATACACAGATTTTGATTTAGAGAAATGGTGGATGGAATCTCTTTTGGTATCTTAAAATGACTGACCTGTATAAAGCTCTAGGAGTCAAGAAGAACGCTAGCAAAGCATCCATACGCAAGGCATACAAAAAGGCGGCTATGAAAACACACCCCGACACAGGCGGTTCACCTGAGAAGTTTGCGCTGGTAAAGCGGGCGCATGACATACTGACGGATGATGAGCGCCGCCAGAAATATGATTCAACCGGCGATGATTCGGAAACGCAGCCGGATAATGCTTTCAGCCAAGTGATGAATATCATCGCCTTTGCGTTTAATATGGTACTAGGAGAGTGCCAACAACAGGGGCAGTCTCCGCTTGAACGCGATATGATTGAGTCGATGCGTCGAAAAATAAACGGTAACATATCGGAGTCAGAAAAAAATATACGCATTCAGAAAAACATGCTGGAAACGGATATGAAATTGCGCAGCCGGTTCTCGCGTAAGAAAAAGTCTGAGCCTAATATATTTGATTCAATTATCGGTCACAGGATTAAGCAATTGAATGAACAGATAGCGGCAAACGAACTAGGCATAAAGAATGGCAAAGAGGCATTAGAATTCCTGAAAGACTTCAATTTCAAGAGTGATGAGCCTGAATACCAGACCCGCAGCGGGTGGACGCTATCAACAGGGATTACGTTCTGATGACTCCTGATCGTGAGACAGCATGACACTAGTAAAACAAGAATGGGTTCCTCTATTCTACGAATTTATCAAGTATCTCAGGATAACTTCAAAAGAAGTCGTAGCGGTTGACGCGAAGGGTTCTCCTCTGAATTTGTGGGACTCTCAAAAAGTTGTTCTGAATGAAATCGAACACGGCATGGAGCGCGGTGTTCATAATTTCATGGTGCTGAAAGCCCGCCAGCTAGGAATCTCGACTGTTACACTGGCGCTTGATGTGTTTTGGCTCGCGTATTTCGGGCCGTTATATGGCGCACTGGTTACGGAAAACGAGAAAAACAGTAATGTTTTCCGGCAAACAGTCGAATCTTATATCAACTCTTTTCCCAAGGGTTTTTTTGGCAAGAAGTTTGAGATTTCGAGTTCAAACGACAAATTCATGTCATTCACCAATGGGAGTCGGTTGGATTTTCTTATTGCGGGAAAAAATAAAGAGAATTGGGGCGAAGGTAGCGGTTATGTTCTAGCGCATTGTACCGAAGTTGCGGCCTATGGAAAACCGGCAGGTTTGCAATCTTTCCGCGAGGCACTTTCCGAAACCCATCCTAATCGCTTGTTCGTATATGAATCTACGGCAAAGGGACTTAACCACTACAAGACAATGTGGGATGAGTTTGGCCGCGATACCTATGCGAAGAGAAGAATTTTTTCTGGCTGGTATCACAAGCCCACAAATATAATTAAGAAAAACGATCCTCGCTATAAGGCTTACGGCGTTGGAGACATCGACCCGCTTGAGGAAGATTTAATCGCCCGCGTGAAAACGGAATACGGATATAGCATATCGAAAGAACAATTAGCATGGTATCGCTGGCGGCATTCTGATGAGCTTGCAACGGTGCAAGACCTTCACCAAAACCTTCCGTTCACGGCGGAACAGGCATTCGTAGCGAGTGGGTATTCTTTCTTTTCTATGCCCCTCTTACAAACAGAAATGGAGCGGTGCAGTACAATCCCCTACGCCGGGTATCGTTATATCATCGGGAATGACTTCTGGGGCGTGGTGTGTGAACAGATTACCGACCCTAACCGTCAAGAGGAAATAGTGCTGCGTATATGGGAAGAACCCAAGGAAGACGGGGTATATGCGATAGGGGTAGACCCGGCGCATGGGAGAGATGAGATGAACGACCGTCACGCTATATCGGTATGGCGGTGCTTTGGCGACAAGATGGTGCAGGTGGCCGAGTATGCCGATAACGAAACCGGCACAAAGCAGGCGGCATGGGTACTCGCCCATTTGGCAGGCGCATATAAAAACTGCGTCATAAATGTGGAATCTGCCCCCGGCCCCGGTGGCGTCATCATGAACGAACTGGAAAACCTGCGCGATAAGATGCGTATTGACCCGCGCTTTGACAATGCGACGGAGAAGAATCCGAATTGGGAAGATTTCTTAAGCACCGCCCGCTGGTATCTGTACAAGAAATACGACCACTTTAGCGGCGGGTCTGTGAAGGGGTGGGAAAGCAACTATAAGACCAAACTTCAGTTGATGGAATCCATACGGGATAACTTTACCGGCGATCGTATAATTGTGCGCTCAGTGCCATTGCTGACCGAAATGATGAGCGTAATCCGCAAAGGCGATGTCATTGGTGCGCCGGAATCTGAATACGACGACAGGGTGTTTGGAATGGCGCTTGCCAACCGTGGGTGGGTGCAGGATATTATGATGGGAATGTTTGCGCGGCAAGAACTTTACGAGAACTACCTAGCGGAGATAAGTGGGGTTCCCATAGACAAGTCGGTGAAAATGATTAATAATATGATACGAGATTTCATGGTGCGGGCAGAGGAAGCGGCGGAGACGCCACAGATAGACCCGCATAAACAGTGGCTTTATGATAAGGGATTCATGTAATGGGCAGACCAAGGCAACATCATTTTATTGACCCGGAAACAATGCCTGCGGGTGAAGTGGCTTCAATTGTTGTAGGCGGTGAAGCCACAGAAAATTTTCCTGCCGAAGACGTAACAACCGTAACCTCTCAGGCTCCTGAAGTGGAGAAAGTACATGAAAAAATTACTTCGCTTAAAGACACCCGCTGGCGAGATATTGACTCTGGCGCGACTAGCGGGATGCCTCACTATGTTTCTGATACCGGCACAGGTGACGGTACGCTTGCCATTTATAAACGTACCCGCGCTTTCGCCAATAAAAGGTGGAAAGAGATAGGGAAATTCGTAGACTTCATGACAGGCGTTGATTTGCCGTTTGAACCGAAATATTGCCGCAACAGGTACGAATAATGCTCGAATGTACTTTTAGAGATGTTAAAATAAATCGAAAAACATTAGCGCAATGTATTGTGTTGGCCCGTAATGAATGTCCCAGAAAAAATCTGGATAAGATTTATGTGAATTGTGAAGATTATTCGCTTATAGGTGATGATAAAATATTAGACGTCAATATCGTCTCTTCACATATGATTCCGCGTGGCGTTGTATCAACTGAGGATGGATCAAATGGCCTTTGAAACCGTTTATGTCTGTGATACTTGCCAGCCTCCTTACCGTTTTTCAAAGGTAACTGACATAGACCCGCGCAAGGTGAAATGCCGTACTCCGGCTTGTCCTCAGTGCAAAAAGCGTAGGGCTGAAAGCAAACTATCGTATAACGTAAACGGTAGGATGTCGGCTAAGGATGTTATGGAAATTCAGCAATCAAAGCCTCCTGCAATATCCGGCGCTCCTGCTATACATGGGAACAACGCCCGTACAAAAGCGATTGATGAAACCGCTGAAATCGTCATGAAAGATTACCAGATGACGGACATTAATATGGGAAGCCACTTAAGGCAGGGCGATAATTGCGTTCCGAAGTTGTCACACGAACTTGAAACAAAGGTGGATGAAGTATTTGCGGCAAAGCCAAAGAACAATGTCTTGGGTATCGCAGGTAACAATCTCACTGCCGCTTTGACAAAGCAGATAAACGCGGGCCAGTTCCGTAATTATGGCGACCCAGTAGCAAGGCAACAGGCCGACCCAAGCCTTAAACCTAAAACCAATGTGATGTATCACCACAATGAAAAGCCGAGCGTTAATTAGAACTCGATTTCTCGCTCTGCCAGCCCCCACACTTCCTCTCTATAACCTACTACGTATCCCTTGCGAGGCTGCATGAGGATACCGACAAACAAAAAAGTGGGTTATTTTGCTCAGGACGTTTTCAGTAACTGTACTTCTTCCCGTGCAGAACGCCTTGAACGTGGCGCTTTCTTCAGAAATTTATATCTCACCGGAGACCCAAGCGGCGACCCTGCAATCTATAATGAAACGTTTGCCTTTGTAGACACACTAGCAAGCTATCTTTATAGCCCTGTAGAGCTTCGTTTCGTCATAGACTGTTACGGTAGCGCAAATCCTCTTGAACGCGCTAAAATGCGGGCGGCAGGTTCAGAGTTCCATAAGAATTTCCGACGCAGCAATACCGATACGCTCATTGAGAGCGCGGTTTTGTGGGGTTTGGTAAAGGGTAAGTCCTTTGTTAAGAATAAGTGGACGATGCAGGGTTTTAAAGATCAGATTATCCAGCCGGAAATGATAGGCGTATTAGAAGAAAACCTTGATTCTCTCGATGACCAAGACGCGTTTTGCCAGACCACCTATATCACCCCGGATAAACTTTTCAGATTGCTCAAGGGTAACTCAGATCGCGATAATATTATGCGTAAGGCAGTGGCCTACGGAAAAGCGGGCGGCGGTACTGATAACACAGAGCATGATAATAATCTGCGTCAAATCGTCGTGGGAGGATTACAGCCTTATCAAACTCAGGGAAACGGTACGGGCGCAAGAGGCGAGGTACGCTGGCTAGAAGGGCCGCGACCGCAATTTGCCGCTGATGTGGCAGCCAACCTCATACCGTTCCATGAATTATGGATATGGGATGATGACCGGGCTACGGATGACCAGGACGGTGAATATACGACAATTCAGTTTATCGGGCCGGATGTAGTGATTGCTGGCGAACTCACGCACCGTAATCTATTTGCAGATCAATACGACCCTAAAAATCGTGAAAAGAAAACTCTGCCGAGCGAGCATAACCCTCTCGCCGGTCATCACCCATATTCAGAGATATGTCCTAATCCTCTTGATGGGTATTTCTGGGGCCGTTCTGAATTATGCAATGTTGCTCTTTTGCAGAAAGCAATTAATGCGCGTGTGAACGGTATCGGCACAATGCTGCGTCGTCAGGAAGATCCGCCTAAGTTTTTCTCAGGCGTTGCAGGTATCAAGCAGGCCGCATATAGCATGATTAAAAAGGCGGGTGGATATTTTGCAGATAGTAATCCGAATGCGAAAGTCACAGACCTTTATCCGAATCTCCCTGAAGGTATTTGGGAATCGCTGCATGAATATCAGGCGATGTATGACCGTATGGCCGGGTTCACGCCCACTATGTCAGGGCGTGGCGATAAAGGTATCCGCTCCGGCAGCCATGCAGACGCACTTACCCGCAATGCAAGCCCGCGCTTCAAAGACAGGGCATTGCTCGTAGAAAGGCAGATAGAAGCACTGGGTTCAAAGAAGTTGGATATGTTGAAGGCGCACGTTGCTTATCCGATAACCGCGTGGATAGAGAAAGCACAGGCAGGAATTGAAGGCGAGGTTCCACCAAGCGACTTTCAGGAAGCGCCGCCAGTACCCGGTATGGTTCCGGTGGAGTTTACATTTTACGACCTTGATGATGGATGTAAGATAAGCATCGACAGCCATTCTGCATCGCCTGCATTCGCTGAAGAGCAGAGAACCCTTCTATTCGACTTATTGAAGGTGGGTGCGGCAGACCATGAAGACTTGATTCAACACACTCATCCTCCCGGCGCTGATGCGATGCTTGAGAAAATAAAGACAAAGCAGGTAGCACAAGCCCAATTCGCTGCTGAACATCCAGACGAAGCAGCTGCGCAATCAAAACATAAGAAAAAATAAACCTACTCCGTAGCGTGTTTTTACCTACGGTGTATATGTTATTGATATAAAACGATATTTCCTTGATTAATTATTTACGCGTGTAATAATGGATTCACAGTCAGGCTTCTGATTGTCCATGCGTGAGGCGCACGCAAGCGAGGTGGCTTCTCTCTCGCACAGTTAAGGAGATGATTATGCGTAGGCACAGTCGTAAGGGCCGCAAGAAGTAGTTGCGGTTGGGCAGTGAGCTAATGGTTTACTGCCCACTTTTTAAGGATACTGACATGAGTAAACGCAAAACAAAACGTAAGGGCCGCTGCTAAATGCCGATGCCAAATTTACCCCCTCCCGGTGGCCTTCCCGGCCCCATGATGCAAGGTTCCCCTAATGCGGGAAGCCCGGCGCAGCAGCAGGGTAATCAGGGCAATATGGGCGCGGCGATGACGAAAATCAAAAATGCCGTACAACTTCTTCAGGAAGCATTGCCGCTTATCCCGATGGGCGACGAACTGCACACTGAGATTTTAAACTCGCTCAAGAGCCTGTCTAAGAAAATGAAGGCAGGCAACGATAGCCCTCAGCTTGATATTGCCTCGCTCATGAATACCATCAAACAGAAGGCGCAAATGGCCCCGCAAGCGGCTATGGCGCGGCAATTCGCTGGCGGCGCTGGCGCTGGTCAGCCCCCCGCAACCCCACAAGCAGCATAAGGAGAATACCATGGCTGATAGTACATCAACTTCTAAATTTCCGAGTCCGTATGTGAACTCGATTTCTGAGAAAGACGCTTACGTTATCCGCGTCAATCAGGACTTGAGCGAAATCGGTACTCGTGGTGATGCGATTCCAAAGAATGTTACATCCGGCTCAATGGGAATCTCGCATGTTGGTTCCGGTCAGGGTTCAAAAAGCTAATAGGAGATAGAATATGTCTGACGAAATCATGGAAGTATCCAAAGCCCGCCTCACCGCTCTTGAGGGTGTGAATCAGCTAAAAGAAGCCCTCTGGAACGATCCGAAGTTTGGCCCGCAGATCAAGGAAATGGTCAAAGAGAAATTCCCGCAGGCGAACATTCCTGAAGTGGACGCTGCCCGCGCTGCCCGTAAGGTCGGATCGGAAGCCCTTGAGAAGATTGCCGCAAAGGAAAAGGCGATTGAAGACCGCATTGCCGCATTCGAGAAATCGCAGACGGACAAGGAAACCGAATACAAGACTCGCAAAGAAGAAAAAGAGTTCGAGTCCGAAGTGGATTCGGTGAAGAAGAAGTACCAGCTTACGGCTGAGGGCATGGAAAAAGTCTTTGCCCGCATGAAGGAAAAGAACAACCCGGATGTTGAATCTGCCGCCGCTTGGGTGACGGATCACGAAGCGAAGGCCCCGGTGCAGGAGAACTCGTTTGTCCCGCAAACGATGGATATGTACGGCGCGAATAGCGGTGCAGAAGAATGGCGCGAACTCAATTCCGATCCGCGCAAATATGGCGATAAGGTCATTTCTGAGATGGCTAACGACTTCAAAAATGGCCAATTTCAGAAATATAAAGAATTTGGTGGGAACCTCTGATGAACTACGTGAAGAAAAATTGCAAAGAATGCTCTGCGGAATTTACGGTTGAATATCGCCGTAGGAACATCCGCAACTTCTGTTCTGTTTCTTGCGGGGCTAAGCATTCTGCATCTCTCAGACCGAGCCGGACGACCATGCTTAATTGTGGGCAGTGTTCAAAAGAATTCAAAGTTAACAATTATGCCGCTACGGTTGGCAAAAGAAAATACTGCTCTTTGAAATGCTTGCATCAGGCGAGCAAGATTACCCCACCTCGGTTTGATTGCGCTCAATGCGGAGAAGGCTTTGATCGCAGGATGAACAAGGGTTCTAAGGGGTATGATTATACTCAGAAGTATTGTTCTAAAAAGTGCGCTTCTGAATCTTATCGTAAGGGCGGCACTTTAGATAAAAATGGCTACCGTTACTCCACGTTTAACGGCAAGCAGGTGTTTGAACACCGCGCAGTCATGGAGGCCAAGATTGGTCGTCCGTTGCGCAAACAAGAGACTGTACATCATAAGAATGGAAATCGCGACGACAACAGGATCGAGAATCTTGAACTCTGGTCTAACCGCCACGGCAAGGGGCAGCGCATCCAAGATAAAATCTCTTGGGCAATAGAACTACTGAAGCAATACCCCGAACAGGCTGCTGAGCAGGGTTACGTTTTAACGTTCTATAACAAAGATAATGTATTTTCAATTTCAGACGCCCTGAGTGGGTTGCTGAGTAACGTAGCATAAGGAGATAGTCAATGGCGTTGCCAACCACCTTCACCGTTCCACAGGCCAACGGAATTTTGCCGTCTGGCGGAATCGGCGCTCAGCTCCAAGCATTAACGAGAAGGGCCGTCGTACCTGTTGTATTTACTCAAATTTATCAGAGTCACCCCTTACTTTCCCTCCTCTTCTCGAACTCTCAGCGAGCAAAGGGCGGTGTCGGCGGCATCACTATTCCGGTACAGGGCGCACCGTTCACGTCATTCTCTTGGGGTGGTTTCGGTGGCGACTTTGCAATCCCGACCGATCAGGAAGCGATTACGAATCTTCAGTTCAATTTGAAGCTTGGTCTTGTGCCGATGGGCTTCTTTGGTATGGAAGCGCTAATTCAGTCGTCTGAAGTGATTGTGCCGAAGCTCCGCGTGGTCATGTCGGATGCGGCTGTGGTCATGAAGAAGGCTTTTGCCTCGGCCATTTATGCCAACAACTATTCTAATCCACAGATTATTGATTCTCTGGTGCAGGCCTACGATAACGGTACGAACGTACCTTCATACGGCGGTATTTCGCGTTCTGGTAATCCTTGGATTCAGGGCCAGCTTTATAGCAACGTTAGTGCGGCTCCTGTCACCCGTGCGGGCATGGCAACTCTGCTGACGCAGATTGCTACAGGCGCTGGTGGCGAAGCTCCTGATTTCATGGTGATGAACCCTGCGAATTGGGCTGCATTGCTCACTGATTTCATGGGTTATGAACAGTATCAGACCACTCCGCGCTCGAAATACGGCAAGGATGATTCGGTCAATGCCGGGTTCCGCGCGCTCAAAGTTCTCGACACGCCGATTTTCCCCGATCCGT
>QGNH01001407.1_pt1 | contig 10613 bp, 6 predicted proteins | sample 1735481 | NCBI WGS metagenome assembly QGNH01 (sample SAMN09239004, study PRJNA386568) | Viral metagenome, whole genome shotgun sequencing project. | reverse complement strand
TAGCTGGGTGGACTGCTGAGGTAAAGAAGTCTGAGGCTGCTGCTGTAGAACGCAATATTGAAATCATCAGTAAGAATGCTGAGCTAAAGGACTCTGAGCTAGAAGCTAGCGCTGCTGCACTTACCGGTACAGCACGTGTAGTAGCCGAAGAAAAGATATTGCAGCAAGAGAAATCCAACACTATATCTAAGATTAAAGAAGTACAAGCTACCATTGAGCAAGTTACAGCTGAGGACGCACAACTTGCTTTTCACATCAGTGATTTATGGAGCAAGACTGGGTTTCAGATACACCAGAATAGTGAGCGCATTGCAGAAAATAATAAGTCGCTGGAAGTGTACGGTAAACTTTTAGATCAACTTTCGGACAAGGTTAAATATGCGTTCCCAGCTAAAGAAGCTGCGTTACAAGGTGACAAGGCTAAGTCTGGCATTGATGATCAGCTCGCCGAAATGGCTGCCGTAACTGAGGCACATAAGCAGGCTGACGAGGCGCGTATAGCTTACCAAGAATCTTACGCTAAGAGCCTACATGCTTTAGATATGAGTTCCGCTGCTGATGAACTGGCCACACTGCTAAGTTTGGAAGATCAGAAGCACCAGATTATTATAAAGGCGCTTCAGGAGCAAGCTAGTGAAGCTGCGCAACGACAAGCTGCGACTGGTGCTAGTGAGGCCGCGACCTTCGCACGTATTAATGGGCAGGAAGAGGCAGAGACTTACGCGCACCAAGAACGGAGCAACGCCATTGTAACTACGTACGAAGAAGCTAAGCTAAAGCTGGTTAAGGAAGCTGCCGCAGATTACGACAAAATTAATGAAGACTCGCTTACTGTGTTGGAAGCCGCATATCAGAAAGATGAGGATGCGTGGACTAAGGCTCAACTCAAGAAAGTAACTGCGTACAACGCGGCACAGCAGAAAATACTGCAGACTGAGGAAAAGATAGCTACGCAGGTGCTGGCTGAGCAAGTAAAAAGTGATGACTTCGCACTTAAGCACCACGATGAGAGTATAGACCAGTGGACAGCGCACTCCCTTGCTGCACTGAACAACTGGTATAATACAGAAAATGCTTTGCTAACACAGCAGCTTATCGACGCTGAAACCATTTATGGCCAGGATAAGGAGCAGTACCAAGCGCTTATCGATAAAAAGGTAGAACTAGACCAGCAATACGCCACCAAACACCAACAGATAATGACTCAAATGGAGCAGTTTGATGCTAATGCACTGGCGAAGGAAAGGTCTGAGTTTAACAGCGCCTTCGTTGGTATTCTTACTGGGCAAACTACGTTCTCGCAAGGAATGTTGAAGCTAGGCGAGTCCATGTTTGAAGGTATGGCTAACAACATACTAAAGATGTTGGAAACTCAAAAGTTAGCTGGGCTCAAGCAGATACTTGTAGATGCTAAGACTGCAGCTGGTAATTCCTACAGCTGGGCTAGCGCGTGGGGCGGCCCGGTAGCCGGTGCTATTGCTGCAGCCGCAGCCTTTGCTGGTGTGATGGCATTTGGCGCATTTGAAGCGGGTGGACTGGTGCCTAACACTGGCTTCCATAAATTGCATGAGCAGGAAATGGTTCTGCCTAAGAACATAAGCAACCTGATAACCAGTTCAGTTTCAAACTTCACAACCACCGGTGGGCAGCAAAATAGTTCCGAGCTACACACGCATTTCTCACCTAACATTACAGCCATGGATGCCAAGTCCGTTAACGCAATTATGGATGACCAGTATGAGCGATTTGTTGCCAAGATCAAAACTGATTTTAGGCACATGAGGTTTGCATAGCCTATATGCCGACACCACTGTGGTTTCCTCAGTTGCCCGGACTTACTTGGAATATAGGTTGGATGCCGCAGTACCGCACTATAATCCAAGAATCTGAGAATGGCCGTGAGACAAGGCAAAGTAGTCAGCTGTACCCTACCTGGTCACTTTCCTTAGTCTACAGTTACTTACGAGATTATGTGCAGACCTCAGACGCCAGCGGTGCACCTACCGGATTTACGGAGCGCACGGCATTGATGCAGTTCTTCGGGCAGTGTCGTGGTTCATTTACATCGTTTCTACTGCAGCCTTCGCTGCTAACCCTAGTACCTGCTGATAGCAGCGTGCAGGGGCAGCTGCTGGGTGTGGGCGACGGTACTACTACTGCGTTTCAAATGGTGCAGACCGTATATGGCATATTGGACATAGTACAGAATCCGCAGGGCACACCTACGGTATATGTGGGTGGTGTGCCCACTACGGCCTTCACACTGGGCACAACTGGCATTATAGTTTTCTCTACTCCCCCTGCCCTTGGCGCGGCTATAAGCGCTGACTTTACATGGGCATACCGCTGCAGGTTTACCAAAGATAGCTTGCAGTTCAGCGAGTTCATGTACCTTATCTGGAAGTGCAACAAAGTTGAGCTTATGACGGTGCGCCTATGAAATACGCTCCACCAGCATTGATTGCAGCTTTACCCACACTGACAGAGGCCAACGTAGCCGATTTAATTACCGTAACGCTGCCCAGCGGTATGGTGATTAGAGCTACCAGCTACGATGGTCCCATAACTTACAACGGTAATGTCTATTTACCGGGGCCGCCCTATTTTAAGCGCGGCAAGGCTTCTACTAAGCTAGGGTTTGAAGTGGCTACCCTGGATATGACCATAGGTGACGCCCCGTCTGAACTACCACCTGTGTTGATAGGCACTATTCCTTTACTGCAGAGCATACGTGTAGGCGTGTGGCAACAGGCTAGTATAGTTGTTGACAAGCTGTTTATGCAGGATCCCGGCAATGGCGGCACAGCCTACGGCACTATCAATGTGTTTACAGGTGTGCTGGGCAATGTAACCAGTGTTGACCGCGTACATGCCGTGGTGGTGTGCAAAGCTCTGACCATATTGTTTGACCAACAGTTTCCACGCAATATAATCCAGCCGGGCTGCCGTTGGACTTTGTTTAGCCCCGGTTGTACACTTCACCAGTCTAGCTTCGCAGTCAGTGCTACCGTGGTAGCCGGGTCTACGCAGAACAAGATTGCTTCTACGCTAAGTAACCCGGACGGGTATTTCAACCAAGGGCAGGTAGTGTTTACTTCTGGCCCCAATGTCGGGCTCACTTACTATGTGGACAATTACGTAAATGAATTTATATACATGGCCGTGCCTATGTTGTTCGCGCCTAATGGCGGGGACACGTTTACTGCCTACCCCGGCTGTGATAAGACGCAGGCCACCTGCAGCGCTAAGTTCAACAACTTGATTAACTTTAGCGGGCTGCCTTATGTACCAGCACCAGAAACGGCATACTAAGCTATGAATGACGAACAGCGTGCAGCAGTAGTGACTGAAGCTAAAACTTGGTTGGGTACACCCTACCAAGATAGGCAGGCTGTAAAGGGCTGCGGTGCGGACTGTGCCATGTTCCCATTGGCTGTGTACCAAGCCTGCAATATGCTGGATAGCGCAGCAGCCCCCCAGTACGCGGCGCAATGGCATTTACACCATACTAGGGAGTTGTACCTAGAGTTTGTGCTGCAGTATGCTGAAGAAATACAGGACGTGCCTCTACCGGCTGATTTTATGATGTTCCGCACCGCACCGGCTTTTAAGAGCGGTGGAAATGTTATAGAACATCCGTATTCACACGGCGCTATTGTCGTAGAATACCCCATGGTTATCCACGCTACTAAAGGACGCGGGGTTGTGTACTGCGATCTAAGTAGGGAACTGCGCTGGCTAGAAAGAAAGTTGTTCAAACTTAAGGAGCAGTAATGGGCTTATTCGGTAGCAGTTCTAGCAACTCTGTGGCAGCACAAACACCGTCAGCGCTGGTTACTTTACGTGTAACCGCCAGCAACTACGGACAAGCTATACCTGTGGTATACGGAACTAGCCGGGTAGCCTCATTTATAATGTGGTATGGCGACTTTACCACCATTGCGCACACTTCACAGCAGGCATCAGGTGGCAAAGGATTCGGAGGGGGCACCACTAAAACTACTTCATACACCTATACTGCAGCTGTGGCCATGGGTGCCTGTGAAGGGCCAATCGCTTACTTTGCTAACGTGTGGGATACTTCAGGTGTGGCAGAACTCGTGGATGCTAACGAGACCTATACTGTACCCGGTGGTGGGGGTAGCTACAGCCCGGTATACAATGCACCGCTGTACTATGGCAACATTGGTTGTGGTCGTGTTGATAGTTACTACGTGGTGGCTGACGACTATGGCTCTGATGGCCCAGTTACCCTTTCTGGTTTTATGACCACACCCATGCAGCCTGTGGCTTACGGTGATCCTATTTTAGCTGGCCAATACTCCATGTCACCTAGTAGCCCTTGGGTATACTACTTTTCAGGTGCTGATGCGGGCAAACAAATTTCAGTGCAGTATAAGTACGTGACCGCTGTAACTGCTGCACTACCGCCCAGCGAAGTATTTATGACTGACTTTAATGGTGCCCGGCCGCAAACTCCTTGGAGCTACCTGACCAGTGCGCACCCTACGCAGGCGCTAGGTTATACCGGTATTGCTTACCTTGCTAATTCAGACTTTGATCTAGGCAGCTCCGGGGAACTACCTAATCTAAATTGGGAGGTTTTGGGTATAGGTGTTACTGGTGGTGGGTTGTTGGACGCTGACCCTAGCTTCATAATTTATGATATGCTTACCAGCGTATATTATGGAGCTAGCTTTAACCCTTCGTACATAGGCGATATGTCGGCCATGCAGAATTACTGCTACGCCAACGGCATTTTGCTATCTCCAGTATTTGATTCGCAGGACACACACGCCAACCAACTACAAACTATACTGGACATAGTTAATACGGCCGCATTTTGGAGCGAGGGTAAGCTAAAGTTTGTTCCAGCCGGTGAGAAGACGGTTGCGGGCAACGGCTACGTGTTCGTACCGGATACCTACCCTAAGTACTTCGTGTGCGACAACGACTATATACGGACAGGCACCACAGCACCGGTACAGGTGGCCGTAAAAGACCCTGCAGACGCTATGAATGTGGTGGCCGTAGAGTACATAGACCGTTCTAACGACTACAATGTTTCCACCGTGGAAGTTAAGAACGAAGCTAACATAAATGTGTTCGGTGAAAAGCGGGACGATGTTAGAACAATGCACCCTATTACCAGCGCTGCAGTTGCACAGCTAGTGGCCGATACATATGCTAAGCAGAACGTATATTTGAACCAGACGTTCAAGTTTACGCTGGGTTTGCAGTACTGCAGAATTGAACCTATGGACGTAATCGCTCTGAATGACTCTGTGCTTGGTTTGGTTAACACCCCAGTGCGAATTTCTTCAGTCACAGAAAAAGAAGATGGCACTTATGAGTTCGAGGCTTACCAGTTTATATTCGGTAGCTCCAGCCCTACTGGTCAGCCCGTACAGTCGGGCAGCGGCTATCAGCCCAATGGCAATGCTGACCCCGGAAATGTTTTGCCGCCCATTATCTTTGAAGCCAATGATAGGCTAGCACTTAACCCCGGTGAGTACGAAGTGTGGATTGGTATCTGTGGGCAATTGACTACGTGGGCAGGTGCTACTGTTTGGATGGCCGTAGACGGAGTAACCTATAAGCAGGTTGGCCGCATATACGGTGCTGCGCGCATGGGCTACACTACTACGGTGCTGCCCGCTAGCAGTGACCCTGATACCACCCATTCGGTTGATGTGCAACTGCAAGACATAGGTGGCGTACTGCTGAGCGGTACAGCCAGCGATTGTAACAACTACCGTACGTTGTGCCTCTTCCGCACACCGAGTGGTGCAGTAGAGCTAATTTCATATCAGACCGCCACGCTGCTAGGACCTCAACAATATCAACTGGGAACACTGTTGCGTCGTGGAGTATTTGGTAGTCCTATAGAGTCGTTCCCTGCGTCCAGCAATTTTCTGCGACTTGACCAAGCCATATTTGTACTGCCCGTAGACCCTACGCTTGTTGGGAGTACAATGTCATTTAAGTTTACGTCATTTAATGAACTAGGTACGCAAGAGCAAGACATTGCCAACGTAACTGCGTACACCTTCGTGTTTAACGGTTCGTACAACAACTTCGGGCAATTTGTTGGCAACGATGCTACTGTGGACTCCATAGGTACCGGTGGCCCGCCGTTTACGGCAGCTACAGTACGCGCTTATGGCCCATCAGGTATCAGTGACCCTATTGAAATAAATAAAAGTGACGGCACTGTAACGAACATAGGGCCTTTTACTTTTCCTGGTCAGGCGCTAGCTACAGGATACTATGTTATGTGGGACCCTGGATTCTACGGTACAGCCTACGCTTACCTGCTCACTAGCTACGCGGCCATGACACAAGCCGTATATAACGGGCATATTTGTTTAGGGTATGTATTTACAGTCGATGCTAGCGGTAGCGGTGGACAAGGTGGCGGCGGCGGTGGGATAGGTGGTGGTGGCTGTCCTGCAATGGGCATGATGTTGGATGAGCATACCTGCATCGGAGCCGTAGTTGCTGGTACTTGGCTTGACTGCGTTAATACTGTCACAGGAGAAGTGTACGCGGCGCAAGTTGAAGCCACCGGGGTTTCGCTAGAACCTTGTGTGCGGCTTGTGTTTAGTAACGGCGCAGTGTGGGAAGGCAGTGAATCTACACCGTTTGAGCTGCCTACCGGTGAAACTGTGTACGCGTTTGGCATGGCTGGTAAGCAAGCATGGACGGACAGTGGACCTAGTACACCTACAGAGTTATCCACAGCTATGCAGGCAATACGCATAGGTAAACGCTGGGTAGGCAGGATTAGCATAGGCGGTCGCACATTTGCCTGCGGCAAGGCAGGTAGCAAACGTGTGTATAGCCACAACACGAGGAAACCATAAGTGTGCAAAGCACAGGCTGGCGGAGGGTTGAGAAGTGCATAAACTATCGTTGTTGTCATTGTTCGTGCTGCTTACCACGCTGTCCCATGCACAGTATGTGGCTGTTGCAGGTGGTGGTATTCAGGATGTCAATGGAAATCAGTTGGCACATGGTATGCTCACAATTGTACCCACTAATGCCGCTGACCAACCAATCAATGCGCAGGTTGGCGGTGGTGGGCAGGTAAACTCGCGTGGTGTGAGCTGCGTAATTACTAGCGGTGCTATAGCTGGTGGGTGCATGGTGGCTGATAGTAATTTAACGTTTCCGCAGAACTTGTGCGAGCGGTTTGCGTGGAAGGACCTAGCTACCAACCAACAACTGGGCTACTACAAGTGTGTGCAGCCGGTGCATGATGGTCCTGCTAGTAATCCTTGGTGCGGCGGTGGTACTTGTAACTTTGCACTCTATCAGTATCCGCAAACTCCATTGGTTATGCTTGCTGCAGGGCCACCGGGACCGCCGCTTAACCCACGTGGTGTGTGGAATAGTAGTACAACCTATAATGTGGCTGACCTAGTTGATTATGGTAGTGTTAGCTATGCAGCTATAACAAGTAGTTTGGACTTAGAGCCTGATACGCACCCGCTTAATTGGCAGATAATAGAGGTCTCTATAGCGCCGTGGGAAGTCAGCGCTAATACGTACTATTCCGGCGATTGGGGAGCGGCTGTTAACACCGCCATTGGCAGCTGTGCGGGATACACTAACTGCCGCATTACCACCCAGGCAGGCACCTATAACGCAGCCACCACCGTAAACTATGCCACCGGCGTGACTATCGAAGGCTCCGGCTGGGACACGGTCATCAATTACACCGGTTCCAGCTATTTATTCAATCAGCCATCGACCAGCTTCACCATGCTACGAGACATGAGCTTCACTCTGGGCAGTTCAGCCCTGGGCCTCGTCGTGGTGCAAGGCCCCACGTTCTCGCAGTACCACAGCTTTACCAACTTGTACACGACTGGCGGTTCGGCAACCTCAACCTTGTTCCGCATCACCGGCACGCGCGGCAACGAGCAGAATTTCGACATTTTTAACAACATCTATCTACAGAACTATGCTGGCAAGGCCTTTTGGATCGACCACGCCATTGACATCCATATGCACTCAATCGATGGCTTCGGCGGCTCCTATGGCTTGACCTCTGAGGGCTTGGTCTTGGACTCCGGAGCCAACGGCATCAACCTCGTGGACGTTTCTTTTTCATTTGCTGGGCTGCACGCCTTCGATCTGCGCAACACCATCAGCGAAGCGACGACTACCGCGATAGTCAACTCCGGCAGCAACGTCTCGGTCCCGGTTGACAACGCCAACCTGTGCCAAGCCACCCAGTTCGCCGAACTCTACATCCCCACCACCAATACCGTGAGCCAAACCTCGGTTGTCTCGATTCCCGATGGCACCCATATTGTTCTGGCGCTGGTCACCGGCAGCTATCCGATAGGCTCCAAGGTTTCCTGCGGTCTAGCTCCGGGAAACGCTTTCTTCGGCGATATGTTGGTTGGTGATACCTCGACCGGCGGCGATGCCTTCCTCATGGACCAGAGCCTTGATCACGGCGCTGGAGCGCACGGCTACGCCTACAACATTTCAAACTCGTGGTTTGCGGGAGCGGGCAATGGACCGTCGGGATGCTCGACCCCCTCCGCCGCTGGTATGCACATCTCGGGTGGCAACCAGCTGACCCTCAGCACCACGCAAATCCGCGCCAACTGCGGCCATGGCATCCTCATTGATCGCGTGGCCATCGATTATGCCAACTATCTGATCACCGGCAACGAGATTTACGACAACAACCGCTCCGCCGCCAACTATGACGGCATCGCGGTCACACCATACCAGGTCAACGGACTGGGCATCATCAATAACAAGATTGGCCAGCTCTACTCGTTCACCACGGCTTACGGCATCCTACTGGCCAATGCTAGCAATCAGAACGTTTCGATCATTGGCAACAACCTCTCCTACAACAGCGTGGGCAGCATTAGCAACGCGGGAGTGCTGGGCTACTTCGAGCAGTTTGGCAACACCAACACCACCCAGAACGATCTGACAGAGCAATTCGCGCATAACATCGGGCCTACCACATTCAATGGGGCCACCAATTTGAATGGCGAAACATTCTTTGGTGACCCGCAGTTCTATACCCAGCTGGGGTCTACCGGCTGCCCGGTTTTTAACTTCGAGGCCAACGGCTACATCAATTACTGCCGTAGCACTCACACCTTCGCGGTCTCGCTCCCTGGAGACTCGGGGGCCTTGTACGTCAATCCGGCGGGGACGCAGATCGCCAACTCGCTGGTGGTAGGCACGGGTTTTAGCGTCAACTCCACCGGCGCGTTAGCTGTTACCAGCTTCACCTGCTCTGGTTCGCCATGCCCCGGCGGTAGCAGCAGCATGATCTATCCGTCGGCGGGAGTTGCTTGCTCAACTGGGTCGGCCTGGTGCTCATCTTCCTACGCGCTTGGAGTCGCAGCCGATGACCTGGTGCAGTTAGACGGCAGTGCGCACCTTCCGGCAGTAAACGCCTCGGCTTTGACCGCGCTCAACCCGGCCAATCTTTCGGGCGCAGTTGGCGCGCCTCTGGGCGGAACGGGAACTGTGAGTCCGTCAGCCCATGAAGTACCGATCGCCGAAGGTGCATCAGCTTTTAACTTCGTCGCACTGGGTACGGATCAGTATCTAGCTGGCGTGGGCAGCAGCGATCCTATAGCCGGGCAGTTCGTTAATTGCGGTGACGCCACGCACGCCTGCGGCTACAGCACCAGTACTCATATCTGGTCGAATGTGGCGCTGAGCACCGGCGGACTCGGGTCCCAGGCTGCTTATACAGTCCTGGCCAACAACACTAGTTCCCCAGCCGTACCTACGGCGGTCAACACTTTCTTTTCCCTCAACACCGGCGACGTCTCCTCCCCAGGGACGGGTTGGAGCTGGTTCAACACCGCGCTAGGACACTCACGGGTCTATGACGGAACTAGCAACCAGTCAGAAACCGAGTTGGCAGAGTTGGCTGTCCACTCTGAATACGCTGCCGCCTTTGCTTTTGGGCAGAATGCGCTGAGCGAGATTCGGGGTACCCCGGCAACGGGCCAGCAACCGCAGAACGTTATTGCCTGCATCGGCGATTCGATCACCTCCGGCGCGAACGATGGGAAGTCTTGGTGTACGGTCATGGCCGGCATCCTACACGAGATGTACGGCAACGCCGGACCGGGCTGGGTGTCGGCCCAGGCAGCGGGTCAGGTCGGCTTCACCGGATGGGACGGGAACGTGCATAACCCCGCGCCCGACGGCTGTAGCGCCTCCGTCATCAACGCCAGCCACTGGACCCAGGAAACCAACGGCACCGGCAACAGCATTTACAGCCCGGACGACACCGAGATTTCCGACGCAACCTCGGGCGACACTCTGACCATCACCTGCCCCAACGTCAGCGGCAGCAGCGCCAATGGCGGTGGATTCGTCATCTACTACCCCACCTGTGTGAGCGGTTGCGGCAGTTTCAGTTATGGCATCGATGCGAACGCTTCCCAGGGGACCATTAACGAGACCACGGGCACGGCGGGGTGGGCCACCCAGCTGGTCGCCACCCTGGACGGCACTAACCCGATTCCCGAAGGGTCTCACTCCCTGAAACTCACTACGACCACGGCAACCCGCACTTACTTCCTTGGTGCCGACGCCCAGGACCAGGTTGC
>QGNH01001005.1_pt2 | contig 10613 bp, 11 predicted proteins | sample 1735481 | NCBI WGS metagenome assembly QGNH01 (sample SAMN09239004, study PRJNA386568) | Viral metagenome, whole genome shotgun sequencing project. | reverse complement strand
GAATTGGCATGCCCTAGGGCGATTCCCGCTATGACTGCGCCAGTAGTGGGCGAAATTGTCAGCGTGCCATCGCTATTGGAGACAGAACTTACAGCACCGCCACCGCCAGAGCCGCACGGCGCCCCAGCGTCAGATATGCGGGTTTGACTAACGAACTGCACGCAATCCCCAGGCGTCACCGGAGGTTGCGACGTGACCTGATTACCCACTTGGGCCGCGAGAGTGCCCGCGAAGAGAACGAGAAATGTGAATAAATATTTCAGCATATTACGTAACTCCCGTGGAGGCTAAGTGTTATAAAAAATCGTCACAATTTGCCCACTTGTGCCCACGACAAAAAAGTCCGAAAGGCGGGCCGGATAGGGGCTAAACACGCCGGTGTTAAAAACGCCGCCTCCAGGACCGGACGCTAAGTATATGCCATTACTTGTAGTTACGGACGAATCGCCGAGCCACATCGCGGCAGCAGCGTTGTTTTGAAGAATCACCTGTCTACATTTAACTTCTGGATGTACTGGCGCAATTTGGGTCGCACCTGCCCCGAGCGTCACATTCAAAAGAATCCAAGCGATATAGCTACCCTCCGATCATTTTCTCTTGCTCTTGCGGGCGTGCCGGTAGCCGCCCGATTTTGTGATTCTGTGCGCTCTTTCCATCGAAAGCGATTCAGCCACGGCTTGCCGTTCTGGGACGCCTTCATGTCGCAACACTGAAATCTTTTTGCTCACGCGCGAGCGCTTCTTCATTTTTCACTCCGCAGACAGGCATTACTGTCCGGTTTCGCTCACTTTACGGTTCGGGCGTCGTTCCGCCAGTGCCAATATCTGCCCAGATTGGCCGGCGAAGTGTCTTGTTGCGGCTCTTTAAGACCTGAGCCTCTCTCTCCCCAAACTTCTTGGCATGTTCGGCCACTTCTTCAGGCGACGTTTCGACCACTTTTCCGGCTGCTTTGCTGACGCCACGAATGGGAGGCTGCCGCGGAGGTCGTAATGCAGACCGCGCAGCAACCGGGTCAGGCTCGGGCAATCGGTAGCGTGGTACGTCTGCTTTGCTCACCGCGTTCTTGATTGCGCCCTTGATCGGATCGGGCCGTACCGCGTTGACTACCTTATCGGCCAAAAACTGTTTCCCTTTTGAGCCACTGAACGGATTTACTGTCAACGGCGCCTGAGCTTCCTTGTTCGCCGCGAATCTTGCCTTGGTAGCTGCTTCGTTCGTTTGCTCCGCCAATTCTCTGAGAGAGCCGAACGCCTGACGAGTCTGAGCGATGACTTCTGGCGTTAGCCCTGTCGCTTGTGCGAGTCGAGGATACAGAACAGCGCGAATTGCGCTCGCTTCTGCGTTAAGATCGCCAGCAGATTTCACCGCCGCTTGTGCTGCGATTTCCCCCTTTTTGGCGAACTTCGGATTCAGGTCAGCATTGATCTGCGACAATCTGGCGTCAAGGTCCGCCAAAGTCGCAGTGGACGGAGAGGTAGCCGTTTTCCCCGCGTACCCTGGTATGCTCGTCACGTCCACAGGAAGCTCTTTGACTGGGCCTAGAATCTTGTCGTAGTAGTGCTCTCGTACCGAACTTCCTGCTTGCTTCATGGCGCGGCCCAGACCTTCAGGCGAATCAATATTGATTCCGTGCTGGGCCGCGAATGTGACGATCTTGTCGAAGTGCTTGGCTAGTTCACTCTGAAACCTGCCCATTTTCTCCGGTACGGGATTGACCGCATTCGTGATGACTTTGGCCGCATCGTCCAACGCGACGGAACCTACTTTGGTGCCTGCTTTTTCTGGCGCGACAAATGAAAGCGGAATCGTCCCGGCTTCCAACCCTCCGCCTACAACGTCCTTCGTCCCTTGCCACAGCTTTCCTTGTGGAACCTCCGTCAAGCCCTTCCCTGCCCTCAGTAAGCCGAGCGGCAGGCTCGCCATGAAATCGCCTGTACTTTGACCCGCCCCGCGTTGGGCGAATTGTGACAATCGAGTGCGAAGGTTCGAGAGAGTATCCTCCAGCCCTTCGAGGCCGGTCCTTGGGTGTGGTGCGCCGACCGTACCGCCAGCAGGGAACATCTGGTCTACAGCGGTCTCACGCGGAGCGGGCGAAGCATTACCCCATGCGCGGGACAGTTTCGCCCTAGCCTCGTCCATTGAGGAGGCTTGCGTCTTGTACCACTTCCCGTCCGGCCCCTGCTTGGTGTACCACTGTGGATCTGGCATGTTACTGGACTACAATCGGATCGTCTTGCGTCCCTTTGCCTTTCTGTGGCGTTGCCGTCGCTCCCCCACCAAGCCCCGGTTCCCCGATGTTCGGCACACTGGTTCTCAGTGCTTGCAACTCCCCGTCGAATATCTTCAACTGCCGCAAAGCATAAGCCTTCGAGGGAGTATTCGCCCCTGGCAGCATCTTCGTAATGGCAGACCGCAGCATGTCCGATCCGGCTCCCATGCCCGCAACGCTTCGCAGAGACATGGCGGACTCGTCCATTGAGACGAGAGCGGTCACATAGTCGATCTGCTGCGGCGACAACGTTTGGGCTACCTCGGACTGCTTGAATGTTTGCCACGCCGAGCGCGGGTCATCATCCTTGAGGACGTAGGCTACCTGAGCGCGAGCCTTTGCGTCGAAAGCATCGTTCGGTAAAGCCGAAATTGCATCCTGCAAAAAGCCCTTCGTGGTATCGATCTCCTTGAACACGGATTCCCTGTTTTTGGCCTGTATCGATGGTGCAGCCGGCGCGTACCGGCCCGGATTCTTCCGCATCTCGTCAGGATTGACAAATACGAGCGAGCCTGTCATCGCGTCCATCGCACCGTACATTCTGGTCTTCATGTAGGCATCGATACGGGCTTGGGCGGCCCGGTCAATGCGCTTGTTCTTGGCTTCTTCGCCTTCGCTGTAAGTCCTGAGATAGCTTGCTAACTGAAATGCTGCGGCATTGTCCCAGTCAGGATCGCCGGGAACAATGGGCTGCCCGTTGCGAATGATTCCTCCAGGCTTGCCGTCGATGATGAGGGGTCCGTTGCGGCCCTTGGGGAAGCCCTGGACGACATTGCCTTTCTCGTCCACCATCGGCTTCTCATCTCGGGTAATATCGTTGTACAGGACATAATCCCCATTTTTCGTGAGCAGAGGCTTGTACGTCCCGACCGCCTGCTTCCCTCCCGGTTCATCGGTCAACGCGCCAGTGAGCGGATTACGCTTGGTGTTGAACAAGTTTCCCATCGGATCAGCGTGCGAACCGACGAACTGCGGGGCCGCGCCAGCCTGCATTCTTTGTTGAAGTTCCTTCATGGTGAGTTGCGACTGCAACAACTTCTGCTGGCGGTCTAATTCCGCCAGCCTCTGTTGCTTCGCCGCAGCTTGGCCTTCAGCGGCTTCACTGCCAGCCTTCCCAAGACCCTGGAGCACGGATTGGAGGATCGCTCCCATATCACCCCGTTATTCCTGGTAATCCTAGTCCGGGGAAATCACTTCCGCCTTGATCCGGCGTTAGTCCTGGTGTTGGAGTCTGTGCAGTGCCCGGAACCTTCGTACCACCGAACAGGCTAGAAAACAATGGCGCGAGGTTCGTTTGCGATCCGAATGTGCCAGCGGGAACACCCAATGCTTGCATGAACGCCTGCAACGCAGTGTTCTGGTTCGCCTGCTCATAAGGTGCGAGGGCCTGAGATTCCGAAGCGGCGAAAATTCCGGGTGACTGCGCGAGCCCTCGGGAAGCGACGTTGCCTTGGACGCTATTGTCTACCGATTGCACTAGATTCGCATTTAGCGGCGCGGCGATTTTAGCTGCGTCAGCACCTAACAAACTGGGATTGTTAAGGAGGTTCATCACGTAATTACGGTAGTCATTTTCTTTGACTTGCTGAAGTATGTTCCCGCCCGTGCCCGCGCCCGCGAGGCCTAGCTTCGCAAAGTTTAGAAATGCTGGATTGCTGAAGAGTCCCTGTAAACCGTCCATAAGTTATGCTCCGACAAGACCGTGAAAGTCGCTTCCACTCAACAAGTTACTCACAAAGTCCGATCCACCTCCACCACCGCCACCTCCCGGTATCGACACCTTCGAGAGCAAATCTGTCAGCGGATTCCCGCCGGGGCTCGTGCTGCCCGGAGCCGCTGTTAGCCCACTCGAACCGCTGGCCCCTAGCCCGAAAAACTGATTGATCGCTGCTTGAACGTCACCCGAAGCCTGCGGGTTATTCGCATTTCCGCTTTGAGTAGCGCCGAAAGACGCAGCATATTCTGGCGAAACTGACCCTCCCGTCAGCGATTGGAGGGTTGGGAGTTGCTGACTTACTGCCGCTTGGGTCTGGGCGTTCTGCGGGCCGGTCAGCGGAGTCTGAGTTACCGATGTGGGCAGTTTCGGTTGGCTCGGCGTCTGCGAAGCCTCATACAGACCAACTCCAGTCGTCGCCCCTGCCCCCACGATGGAAGCTATGGCAGCGGCAATCGGCCATGTCAGCCCAACTACAGGCACGTTACAAGTCCCCCCGTACAGCGCCAAGCATAATCGTCATGCCCTCTTTCACGATAGTTCCGCCCGCCTTGGTGATGATCGCCGCGAGCCGTTTCTCCTCTTCCCGCGCTGGCGAAACGATGGTCAGATAGCCCCTTACGTTGCGTTTGGCGCAGTCTCGCATGAATGCCCTCAGCAAACGGCCTAGCGCCATGCTACTCTGTCCTGGCTCGATCGCAATGCGCCAAATGATAGCTGCGCCGTGACATGGTGAAGCGAGCAAGACTCCCTTGATTGCGCCGTCCACGTCCAAGCACCAGATCCAATCTGTGTCCAGTTGCCCCAAAGCCTCGAATCCTGTGTCCAGTGAAGATGGGATCACCTCCCCCCGACGAAGCAACCGAACGCGCTCCTGCTTCCGCCCGAAGAACGCGACTACATCAAACGGCATGGCCTGAGTGGTCAAGCAGCAACTCCGATCGCGAAGGTAGCTCCGCCGACCTGCTGGTGAGGACAATAGCCGCGCAAGCCCATCGCCCAATTGCAGTTCATACACAGTAGGCGGTATTTATCCGTCGGCCACCCTGCTCTCCGCAGTATGCGATACACGGCATGGCCAACCTCCCTCCGATGGTGTGATCCCCTTCCATCGGTATGATCCAGTGTCATAAACTCTGGCTTGTCTTCGCCACAACATGCACACTTTCCGCCGTACGCTGCAATCATTTGCTCGCGCAGGCGGTCCTGCTGTGCCTTGCTGTTTCGACGCCGCATTTCCTTGTAGTACGGCTTGAACTTTTCCAGCTTTCTTCTCTCCAAGATCACTTCACGGTTGGCAGCGTAATACTCCTTTTTCTTGGCCGTGAGGCGTGCAAGATTATCCAGACGATACTGACGCATCCTAACCAGGCGTTCGTCACGATGCTTGTGGTAATCAAGGCGCACCTTAGCCCTCGCCTCCTCTGGATTGGCGTGTCTTATTTGCATCCTCTTTTCCGCCTGCTGTTTCCTGTATTCCGCATCTACATTCCTCTCTCGCCACCGCCTACGCTGCTCTTGCACTCTCTCAGGGTGGGCAAGCCGATAACGTTTGACTGCTTCGCGCAACCGCTGTTTTCTCTCTTCCTCGGTAAAACGTTTCTTTGGCATCTAGGATATAGCTCCTGCAAGAATGCCCGCTGGTTTGGGTGAGATATCATACGCGATTGCGTCTATCGTAAGCTGCCCTGACCCACTTATATCCGCATCAAACCGGTCGTGCGTGATTCCCACCGCCGCTTGCACCTGAATATCGCCGCTCGTCGGCATAGCAATCGCCTGCACGCCCTGATACACTCCTGCCACTCGCGGATTGATGAACATGGTCGAAGAATTCTGCTGCCCCCGTACAATGACCCTCCGACAGTAGAACCGCACATAAGCATCCTTGGAAGCGACCGTCGGACTCCGAACCAGCCAATTAATCGGCGCGGTCACAAGACTTGCTGACGCGCTCGTTGCCCACGTTTCATCGCCAGCCTGCCAGCGTTGCAGTGTTCCATCATTGGCCGAGCCGAGCAAAGTCACAACCGGCGAGACCGCCGAACGTGCCTGCGACATAGCCGAAATCGGGAATGGCAAATCCACAATATTCCATGCTTTTAAGACCAGATCGAAGCACAAGATTCTTGTTAGCAGGCCGTTCGACGTACCGATGGGAATGCCGCTTACATACATGGGCGGATTTGCGGTCTGAGCGCTTTGCGAAACAGCCTGCCATGCTGGATCAATTGGGACAATGTCGGCTACGTCAGGATCGTCTGAGGCGAATAAGTAGGGCTGAATCTGGGATGAGACTACACGGTCGGTCACACCATCGAAGACCGCATATCCCAAATGGGTCAGTCTCATCAAGCCAAATCCCGGAGCAAACTGCAACGTCCGAGGTGCAACCAAGCCCATATCCGTTTCGGCTCTCTGGATAGCGAAGTTCGTTGAGCCGAACACGCCCACAATCTGATACGTAGCATAAAGTTTGAACGCAACTAGACTGCCTTCTGGCGGGATGCCTTGCGCTGTGATCGTGAATGTGGCGAGGCCCATGCCGTCTGTGCCATCGTCTTTATCGAGAAACGCCTGATTGATCGGATTCCACGAATTCAGGTTGTTTACGTCGCACATTCGCAGGCAGGTTGGTCCGTCCAAACCGTTTGCCGTGTTACTGGGCGAAGTGTTGAACATCCACACAGAGCCAGAATAGACACAGACGTGCCCACATCCGGGTGGCGGAGGAGCTGCCGTGTTGAGCAGCCCTGCATTTTGCCAGATGACACTGCCGTCAGCCACTTGCGCCCCCGTCCCTGTCGGAAATGTCGGCTGAGTTCCGCCACTCGTTCCGGCTTGAACCGCTTTGTAGTAGTAGCCGTTTGAGGTGGTTGGGGTGATGATGGAATTCACGGCGTAGTACACATCCGTAGTCCAGACTGGGTAGGATGGAACAAACGTCGAATACACGGGAATCGTAGAGACAGTGAGCTTCCCGCCACTCGATGCCGCTTGTCCGATCACGCTGGGATTGAAGATTTTGACCTGCGTCGTGCTGGGAATTGCTATGGTCGCAAACGCGCTGGCTCCGTTACCATTCGTGTTGTAAGCCGTATTCGTGATCCCAGCTAGCACCACGTTCGCTCCCACACCTTCTGGGATAGGTATACCGTGTGGGGCAGCCGTCGTTATCGTTACGACGCCAAGGGGATCCACACTGATCGCCGAAATTGCTACCGAAATCGCAGGGTTATCCGCTGTCCCGTTTGGATCGGAGTAGACTTGTGGGGGAAACCCGTTCCCTAGAGCCAAGACTGCCTGATTCGTGAATTGCACCATCTGGGGGATCAGGGAAACGTTGCCAGCGATTCCGCCAGAAGCTGTTGAACCTTGCTGCCCTCCTCCGCCACTTCCTCCACCACCTCCACGGCCTCCACTCCCCCCGCCAGGATACCCGTCAGGAGGCTGAACGTCCGCTGGGAAAAGAGCTACCAGGTTCGCGTTGGTGTACGAGATCCCGGCCGCCGCGGGAGGCATGGCGTAAAGTCCGGTCTGCTGCGTCGTGTCAGTAAGAGGAGGAGGCTGTCCTATGGTGAGAATTCCTCCCAGAGATTCGCCAGAGAGAAAATTCGGCCCAGTAGCTTGAATGACAGAACTCGATAGATTGTAATCAAGAGTATACGGACCATCGAAAGATGGCGTGCCGCCAGCGCTGTAGACTCCTGTACTCCCCGGCGTGACGAGAAAGCCTGGATTAATGGTGATATTGAACGCGCCTCCAGGACCAGGGGTAGAGACGACCGCAACCGACACCACGTCAAAAGCCACCATGCTCGAAGCGGCTCCAGTGTCCGTATAACTCACCGTCGCAGTTCCCAGAACGGGCTGACTCACTGGCAGGCCAGAAGCGATCAGCAGGCTTAAGCCGCCAGACGTGGTTCCTCGATAAACGTTGTACGAAACAGCGTTCGGAACGATGTACCACTCCAAAGCTACCGTTTGCCCTAACGTTACAGTCGCGCTAACCTCATTGGATTGAATCGTTTCGCCGCCTACATTGTCCAAAGCCGTGACCACGTAGAAGTACGTTCCTGCGGGAAGCGTGCCGGTAGAACCGCCAACCGATTCGGTCAGATTTCTTGGGGCACCTAACGGCTGGTCGAGCGCCTTCATAATTCGCAGGTAGTACGGGGCTACCCCGACGGGCTGAAAGAAGAAGTCACACAGATCGCGGCCTCGGCCGGCGGTGGGAACGCCGTCAAACGCATCGACCAATGCACTGCCGTCACATGTTTGGAGGCCGCCGCGCTTCTTCTGGAGAAGGTTGGAGGCGCGCGGGACCGACCCCTTCGGCTGCGAGAGAATATCGGTGGAGGCATCGACACCCTTCACGAAAGGCCCGAAAGTGGTTGGTTTCATCATATTCCGGGCACAATTACCCCGCCTGCAATCGTGTTATTGAACGTAAGCGGCGTTCCACTCCCGCCCACCTGCACAAACCGTGCTACCCCCTTGTTCGACCTGTACCACGCTTCCGCCGCGTCCACGAACTGCTTTTCGAGCTTCTGGGCAGTATCTACGTCCTGTTCGGCCTTCTTTGCCTGCGCCAGCATCCAGATGGGCAGAATTGCTGCCCAGCCATTCGGAGCCTGCAATACAGTCGCTGACTGGCCCGGACCGTACTTCGTGTTGAACAGCCGTTTCCCGCACCAAAACAGGCTCAACTCCGTAACCGGCGTGCCCGCGGGCCATGCCTGCGCCACAGACGATCCCAGCGAGCGAATCAGGCCGCTCATCACCCCATTCTGAAGGCCTGAGTACGCCACAATCTCAGAGCCGATCTGCGCGAAGCCGAATGGCAAGTACGAGAATCCCGTATTCGCAATCCCGACCTGCGTATCGGTCGTCAGCATGGCATTGGTTGTGGCTGTCACGCCGGCTGTTCTGTCGGGCTGATAATTCACTTCGATGACTTGCTGATTGGTCATCACCGAAACCGTCACCCGGCTCAGGATGGAGGTGGTGACCGTGTTTCGCCGGAAGAATTCAGCCCGCTTCCCGCCTTGTACCCAGTAGCCGTCATACCAAACGTCAGAGATTTCAAGCCACTCCCCAACGCAAACGTACAACGACTGGCCCGCCAGAGTCGGAACGCCTGAATAGTCGAGGATCCCGCCTACAATACGGGAAAACTCCGCCAAGCCTTCATTTAGCCACGAATAGAGCGTGGAAGCGCCAAACTGCGGCCCGTCTGAATCGAGGAGATAGGCTGTGGAGCGGGTTGGAGGCGTGCCATAGCCCGTCAGGGGCGCCGAGATGACTAACGGGCTCGTTGCGGACTCTACCCACTGAATCTCGGACCCAGAAGCCCCGCCAGGAAGCGTTAGGTAGGCCCGAATTGCCACTGCGCCCGGAAGAAGCGCAGAGGTCACGGAGATGTTTTGGCCGGCCGCGACGACCAGATCGGCAAACTCCCCAGCCGAGATTGTTTCGCCCCAGTTGTTTCTTTGAGTAACTTGACAGCAATAGGTTCCTGCGGGAAGTGTTCCAGTGAAGGTCGATACGGCAGCAGTGCCAGTATCCGCAGTTAGAGGATAAGCAGGGCCGCTAGTGGGGTAGACAATCAGCTGTCCGAACCCAAGATACGGTGCTACGTTGCTGAAGTTGCCAACGCTCTGAATGACATACGTATTCCCGTTAGCGAAGGCCCCGATCGTCAATCCGCTGAACGTAACAGTTGCTGTACCAAGATTTGCGGTGATTGCCGCTATAACTGAACTGCTCAATGGAGCATTGAGCGTAACGATAAAAATGGGGGTAAGGGAGAGTACCAGTTGAGAGGCCGCGATTGTGAACGTCTCAAGGCTGTCTGTGACCGTAACGGAGGCAGCGGGCGGCGGGAGCGCCGGAGGGAGGTCAGGAATCTTGTTCCGCACGCTAAATAGCACGTCTCCAAGCAAAGCCACAATCTGCCTCCCATAAAAATGAAGGCCTAACGGGAGGGACGATCCCCGTTAAGCCTCCTCCCTCAGTGGTGCATGGCGACAGCAGCGAAAAACTCTAAGTCGTACCTGCTACTTCCACATCAACTACGCCCGTAGCGCTCGTGGTGCCCATCGTTACCTGCACATCCACTTCGTTGACGTTGATATCCACCTCAAACTGGAACAGCATGTCAATGCCGCCTACCGTGTCAAACGACGTTCCCGAAGTACCGGCGGCTCCTGAAGTGAAGTACGGCCCCGTCAATTTCACCGTGGCAGTCGTTACGGTCGTGCCCGCATTCGCAGACAGCGTCACCTGTGTTGCACTCTGGTAGCTCAGAATTGTGGTGTAGAGCGCGATTCCGCCCGCGCCCGCTCCCGGTACGACTACTGGAGCGCCAACCATTGCCGGAGTGAAAAGTGCGCTCACGGAAGTCAGAATCGCCGCGCCGGACGTGATGCTGCCATTCGCGGAGGCGATTGTCGTTCCGCCTGCGGTCTGACTGGTGACTGCTGGAGTGGCCGGGTTGTAATGTCCGACCAGAACGTAAGATGTGCCATCCGTTACCGTGACTTGGATGTTGGTGACGGTCGCAGCGGTCGTGACGAATTCGTAGCACTTTACCCGAACGAAGCCCTTGGAGATGGTGGGCGACAGAGG
>QGNH01001819.1_pt1 | contig 10624 bp, 10 predicted proteins | sample 1735481 | NCBI WGS metagenome assembly QGNH01 (sample SAMN09239004, study PRJNA386568) | Viral metagenome, whole genome shotgun sequencing project. | reverse complement strand
AAACCATACGTGGTGGTGGTGGTGGTGACCGCGCTCACCCCGGTCAGCACGTGGTTCAGGAGATTGTAGGTGGTGCCAACCGGCAGATGGCCGCTGAGCAGTGTATAGATCAACTGCTCGCCGCCCGGATCAACCGCACTGATCGGCAGCCAAATCGGCTTGCCAACCGCAAACGAGCCAAGATCGGCGGCGGTTTGCCAGACCGGCCCGCTGCTAATCACTGACTCATTATCAAATCCTTCGGTGAACAACAACACAATAGCGGATCGCTCACTCGACGATGTTGTAGCCGAACTCCAGAGCATTCACGCCGGCCGAGGTCCAGGGCAGTCCGGTGGCCGGATCGTTGACGTAGATATCGGCCATGTAGAGATAGGTCTGGTTCATCGTGTAGGTCGCGCCACCCTGTTCGGTGCTGCCGGATTTCACATAGGTCTGCATCTGGCGGGCGTTGGTGTCGTCCTGTCGCACCGCTGACTTCGGCTGCACGGCGAGAATGTTGGCGGTTGGCAAGAAGGCGGCGGCTGAGGTGAAGGTGTCTTTGGTGCCGACATTCGACGCGGTGTTATAGGTCAGATCGCCATCCATCACAGCGTCGCTGACGCCGAACCAGTTGGTGTTATTAGGATTGTTCGGGGTGAATTGGGCATAGGTGCCGGGTGCTGCGGGAAAGACCGTGTTGATGTGACAGCCGCCCAAAAACGTGTTGAACGGTGCGGCTCCGTTCAGGTCGCAGAAATATACATCGTCGATGTAGCCGGTGCCGCCATTGCCGGCGACAAACCCCCAGGTGATCAAATCAAGCACCGGTGCGACCGTGGTCGTCTTGACATTGGCCACGCTGATGGCGTTGACGCCGTTGATTTGCACCGTGATCGCCCCGGCGACCTCGTCAAGCACGGTTTGAATTTCACAAAAATTCCACAGACCACTCTGAAACATGGCCGACTGACTGACCCCGGCGGTGCCTAAGCTCACGGGCGCGGTGGCGGTAACAAGGCCGGTTGCGGCAGCCAGCGTGATGGTCACCAGTGTCGGATGGGTCGTATTGCCAAAACAGACGAGTATCGAGCCCGGTGGCTGGCTGCTCGACGCCGGATTGATCTGAAAGCCAAAGCCGACAGTGCCGCTGTTGATATTGGCAGGCGCATAGCAGAGTCGCGGGCCTTGTGACATATTATTTGTCGGCTGCAACGAGGCCGCACGGCCGCCGAACCGCCCGGCGACGAATGCCTTGACGCCACTCACCACGGTGAACTGGTTGGCGAGGTTTAGGTTGGTGGCTTGGTGGTCAAAGCCCTCGGTCAGCAGAAGCGTCATCGGAACATATCCTATGGAAGATTTGTTATTTATACTTTGCGACCGAATTTTCGGGCGCGATCATGACTAGCTCACATCGACGAACGAGGGTGGCTGTGTCCACGCGGGATTGGCGACGGCAATCGGCGGCTGCGGCGGCGGGGCAAATTGCCCGTCGAAAATCAGCGTTTCCAACACGATCTGCGTCACCCGATTGTGACAAATCGCCCAGTCGGCATCAGCCAGTAGTACCTCGGCCACCGTCTGCGAGGTCCGCGCATGGTCAGGCGAAAGATCGACGCTTTGTAACAGCACTTCGCACACCGTCTGCGAGGCGCGCAGATGATCAGGCGACGTCGGGGTATCGAGACCATCGGCCAGCAACACCTCGGCCACGGTTTGCGCGATCCGATCATGCAACAACGCGAGGTCGGTATCCTGTAACACCACTTCCAACACCGTCTGCCCGACCCGATCATGCAACAACGAGGTGTCGACGTCTTTGAGCAAGGTTTCGACCACCGCTTGGGAGACGCGGGCATGACCCGTAGCCGTGTTCAGATCTTGCAGCAGAATTTCCGCCACCGTCTGCGAGACGCGATTATGGGTTTGCGTCATGCTGGGATCTTGCAGCAGAATTTCCGCCACCGCTTGCGAGACGCGATTATGCGTTTGCGTCATGCTGGGATCTTGCAGCAGAATTTCCGCCACCGTTTGCGAGGCGCGGGCGTGTTGGTTGACCGACAGGCCAGACCTGAGCAACACCTCGATGACCGATTGGGATGCGCGCGCATGCACCGGCGGCACGTCATCCTGCGCGATCTGCACGAGAATCTTCAGGGTGGCTTGCGAGACGCGAATCATATGGCTTGCGGCGTGGACGCTGATTCTTGGACGACCGTGCCTGACAGGGTATAGACAAGGTCAGCGAGCGTCGGATCGACCGGGTTTGGCGCCAGCATGCTCAACAGATCGCCGGGCACCGTGGTGATCGCCGCGCCGAGCGTGAACACACCGGTCAATGCGCCGGCGGCAAATACCAAGTCGCCGACGGTGTTGCCATTGTAGCTGATGGCAAACACCGCATCATAGGTCGGGGCGGTGGTGCAGATCGCGAGACTGCCGGCGAAGTCGAGCGGAAAGGCAATCGCATTGACGAACAGCACCTGAAAAAGGATCTGGTTCGCGCTAAAACTGGCGATATTGCCGTAGATGTTATGCGGGATAATCGTCGCCGTGGGCGCGCTCGCCGCCACCGTGGCTACGGGCGTTGCCAGACCAGTGTTCGTGGTTGTCGTCACCGGCGTCGCCTCAGCATAGGTGATCACGCCATTGCCGGACGTTACGCGAAATTGGTTCAATGTTGGCATGGATTTCTACTGTCAAAAACGGCTCGACCTATTTAGCGATTTTAAAATCGATTTTGATTTTGGTCTTTGGCTTCGACTAAATTGGTCGCTGCTTTTTTGGTCACGGAAAAGGATCGGTTCTTGTATATCGATGCCCATCGGCTCAACGACACGATTAAAGTGGTTTCTCGCATCGATGGACAGCGGGTCTTCGACGATTACCCCGCGCCGTATATTTTTTATTTCGAGGACGCCAACGGCACGCACCGATCGATCTTCGGCCATCCGTGTAAACGATTGCAATGTCGGACCGGTCACGAATTTCGCCACGAGGTCGCCAGCAAACGCGGTCAAGGTCGACGGATCTTTGAATCGGACATCAATCCGATCTTTCGCTGTCTGGAAGATCGTTACAGCGGTGCCGAAATGCCGATACTGCATATTGGTTTCTTCGACATCGAGGCTGATTTCGGCGAACGCGGGTTCGCCCCACCGCACGATCCGTTCAATGCGGTCACGGCGATCTCGCTGTACAGTACCAGTGATCAACGGCTGCGCACCTACGTGTTGCGGCCGTCTACGGTGCCCGCTGAGGCGGCGCAGGGGATTGCCGATAGGTTTGGGGACACCTCGCTGTTCGACGCCGAGGCGCCCATGCTGGAAGCCTTCCTGACCGCGATCGAGGACGTCGATTGCCTGTCGGGTTGGTCGTCGTCGGCCTATGACATTCCGTACTTGATCAACCGGGCGAAACGCGTGCTCGGCCTCTCCGCCGCCAAAGACTTTTGCTTATGGGGGCAAATGCCACGCGAGCGCGAGTACACCGACAAATTTGGCAAGACGGTCAAAAGCTATGATCTCATCGGCCGCGTGCATCTGGACTATATCGATCTGTATCGCAAACATAACCCCCAGCAGCGGCTGTCCTATGCGCTGAATGCGATCGCCGAGATCGAGATCGGCGAAACCAAGACCGCGTACGAGGGCACGCTGGACGCGCTGTACAAACAGGACTTCGAACGCTTTATCGAATATAATCGACAAGACGTCATGCTCATCGTCAAGATCGATCAAAAGCTGCAGTTCATCCAGTTGGCGAATCAGATCGCCCACGCCAATTGCGTGTTGTTGAAAACCACGATGGGCACCGTGTCGCTGGTCGAGCAGGCGATCATCAACGGCTTTCATGCGATGGATCGCGTGGTGCCCGACCGGGCGGTTGCGAACACTGTCGAGGATGACTCGGTTGACGCCGAGGAGGAGCGCGATCCGGTGGTCGGGGCGTATGTGGCCGATCCGAAACCGGGCCTGCATGATTGGGTCGGCTGCGTCGATCTGGCCAGTCTCTATCCGTCCACCATCCGCGCCCTGAACATGTCGCCCGAGACATTGGTTGGACAGGTGTTGCCGATCGAGACGACGGCCTTCATTCAGGCGCGGGTGGCGAAACTGTCGGCGACGAAGCGCGCGGAAGCTTGGGAAGGGTTGTTCTGCACCTTGGAGGTCAGCCATATGCAGGCGCGTGACGACAGCGTGCTGACGGTGCAATTCTATGATCATTTGACCGACGACGTGGAAACCCAGCAAATGACCGGCGCAGCCCTGTATGATTATGTGTTTGATCCCGCCAATCAGGTGTGTATCAGTGCCAACGGCACCTTGTTCAGCACGGCGGTCGAGGGCATGATCCCGGCGTTGCTGGCGAAATGGTTCGCTGATCGTCAGGCAATGCAAGCACAGATGAAATATTTCGCCGACTTGGCGGAACAGCCGGGCAACGATCGATCGTTACTATTGGAGCAGAGTTTCTTTTGGCATCAGCGCCAGATGGCGGCGAAAATACGCCTTAACGCCGTCTACGGTGCCAGCTTGCAGCAAAACTTCCGGTTCTACGATGAACGGCTGGGTCAATCAACGACTTTGACTGGTCGCACCATAGTGAAACATATGAATGCTAAGATAAATCAAATTCTGACCGGCGAGTATGATCATGTCGGTGATGCGTGCATCTCCGGTGATACCGATTCAGCTTATTTCTCGGCCTATCCGCTGCGGGATCGAGCAGACTATGCCGGCTTTGTTTGGTCGGCGGAGAATGTCATCGAGTTATATGATGCGATCACCGACGACACGAATGCGACGTTTCCCGCGTTCATGCGGAAAACGTTTAATACGAGCTTGGCACGCGGCGCGATCATCAAGGCCGGTCGCGAACTGGTGGCGTCACGCGGTCTGTTTATCAAAAAGAAAAAATATGCGGTGTTGATGATCGACAAGGAAGGCCAACGCCTCGACGGCAAAGGCAAGGCCGGCAAGCTCAAGGCGATGGGCTTGGACCTGAAACGCGCCGATACCCCCAAATTCATGCAGGTGTTTTTGGAAAGTTTGCTGATGGATATCTTAACCGGTGTCGATCAGCGCACGATGTACGACAAGGTCAAGGCATTCCGGCAAGCATTCAAGGATCGACCGGGATGGGAGAAAGGCTCGCCCAAGAAAGTGTCGGATCTGTCAGTGCACGTGAATGATTTGGCGCAACTGAACAAGCGCGGATTGTCCGGTCGCACGTTGAAGGCGAAGAAATCGACGACGCCCGGACATGTCAAAGCGTCGATGAACTATCATCTTTTGTGTGAGTTGAACAATGATCGCTATGCCATGCGGATCACCGATTCGGCCCGCATCATCGTCTGCAAATTGCTGCGGAATTGCTATGACATGACGTCGATTGCCTATCCGATCGACGAACCGCGGCTGCCATCATGGTTTAAGGAACTGCCGTTCGATCACGCGGCGATGGAGGACACCATCGTCGACGCCAAAATCGAAAACTTGGTCAGCGTGTTGAACTGGGACCTCGGGCAAACCAAAGACAGCGCCGCGGCCGATCTGTTCGTATTTTAAAGCGCGATTTGACCATGCGGCGGATTAAATATGCAAAGTCAAGCCAGAAAGAGAACTTATGTCGATATTACTCCATCACGGCGATTGCCTAGAAATTCTCCCAACCTTGCAACCTAACAGTATCCACGCCGTAGTTACTGATCCGCCTTACTATCTCACCCAAGTTTCGCGAAATGGCAGCCCTCGACAGAATGATTTGACTACGCCGTTTGGACGCACTCGATTGGGGACTGGGTTCATGGGCGCCACTTGGGATGGCGGCGACACTGCTTTACGTCCTGAAGTATGGCGCATGGTGTATGACGCCATGATACCGGGTGCGCACCTGCTTTCATTTGGTGGGACGCGGACCTATCATCGAATGGCGTGTGCGGTTGAGGACGCAAATTTCGAAATCCGCGATTGTATTGCCTGGATCAATGGCACCGGAATGACCAAAAGTCGCAACGTTCACACCGATATCACCAAGCTGGTGGGTGATGAGTGTGCCGATCAATATCGCGGCATCGGCACAGGTCTCAAGCCGAGCCACGAGGACATTTTGTGGGCGACCAAACCGGCTATAGATCGTGAATCGATTGTCGTGGCTCGAAAGCCGATGAGCGAATCAACGGTCGCCGCCAATATCCTCAAACACGACACCGGCGGCTTGAACATTGACGCCTGCCGCCTGCCCATTGATCCGGAATTAGACGATCATCGCCTCGGCGGGAAAGGCGAATGGAGTACGGCATCGATGGCAAAAAATGTCTATGGTGATTACGCAGGGATCAACGTCGGGTCGTCACCGCTTGGTAGATTTCCTGCCAACACGATCCACGATGGCAGTCCTCAAGTCCTTGAAGCATTTGCCGCCTTCGGCCAAAAAAATGGCGGTCATCATCCAAAAGCACGTGGCCGCGGCGGCATCGGCAACGACGGCCATCGCGGTCAGGCTGATTTGATCGAACGATTTAGCGAAACGGGCACCGCTGCTCGATTTTTTTATCATGCAAAGGCGAGCGAGCGAGACCGAGCCGGTTCTAAACATTTCACGATTAAGCCGCTGGCCCTCATGCGCTATTTGGTCAAGTTGGTCGTGCCGCGCGGCGGCGTCGTACTCGATCCGTTTGCCGGTAGCGGCACAACAGGCGAGGCCGCCGCATTGGAAGGTTTCAATGCCATCCTAATCGAAAAGGAAGAAGAATATATTGCCGATTGTCGCCGCCGTTTGGCCCTATTTCTCTAACCGCCGGTGTATTTTAAAGCGCGACGGCTTAAATATGCAAAGTAAATCGCTCGCGCAAAACTCCACGCTCGTGCCTAAAGCCACAGAACTCCACACTGCGGATCATTTGGCGCTCCGTGACGCTGATTATTTTGACTTCACATAGTCGCTATAAGTATTTGATCATTGCTACCTGAATAGGAACATGCATACATGCGGCCACAGTTAACCGACATCGTGCGTCAAGTGACGCCATTGTTCGACAAAATCCGTATCACCGGCAATGCCACGTTGACCCGGATTGAAGCTTGCGACAAGGACAAGATCCTGTTCATCGTCGCCACCTTGAAGGAGCCAGTGGCCGAATTCGCCGGTGAATTCGGCATCGGCAGTCTGTCGTTGCTGAGCGGCCTGCTCAATTTTCCCACCTACAAAACCGAGGCGGCGCAACTGCTGGTGCATCGCACCGACAGTCCAGCCGGCTCCTACGTCAGCGAGTTCGAGTTCCGCGATGAAGCCGGAGCCGGCACCAAGTTTAAAACCATGAACCCCCGGCTGGTGGGCGATCAGGCGCAGATCGCCACGATTCCATGGAACGTGGAGATCGTCCCGACCAAGGCGAAAATCGCCGAATTGGAGAAACTGGCACATCTGTTGTCGGAAGTGGACAAGGGATTTGGCGTTGCCATTCGCAACGAAACCTTGTTTCTGACAATCGGCACCGACACGGCCGGCACACATACCTCGACCGTGGCCTTCGTTGAGAATGTGCAAACCGATTACAAAGAGGAACGTATTTTCTTCAACACCGGACATTTTCTCGGCGTGTTGAAGAACGCCGGATCGGTGCCGCCGATCGTGCGGTTCTCCAGTAAAGGAGTCGTCGGCATCACCGTCGAGACCGAGGTTGGTATATACAACTATTACCTGCGCGCAAAACAGATTTAAGCAACTACGGGGGACAGCGTGTGCTGTCCCTCACCGGAGCAAACCATGCAACGACGTCGCTTACTGCCATTCTGGCTGTTGCCGACAAGCTGGCATCTGGAGCCGCTAGCTTATGCGCGAGCCGAAGCGCGCTATCTGAACGACGGCATTGATCTTGAGTTGCGGCTGCTCGATCTGGAGTTTGCATCCGATTCGCCGGTGCGGCAGCGCAAATGGCTGGACATCCAACGCGCTTACGGTCGAATCGACGAATGCACTTATGCGTGCGAAAAAGCCAAGCTGGAGCTTGATGGGCTGCAGTTGGCGCTGACCCTGACCGATCTACAATGCGCGTATGGCAAGCTCAGCCGCTATGACGCGGCGATGCAGAAACTGCGTCTCAAATATCCCAATCAAGGCTTGGCCTATGACTTGGAGTGGTTGGCGATCGAGCACGATTTCGACCGCCTCAGCGACCTTGAGTTTCAAAAACAAACCGCGACGTTACGCAACGAACCATGGATCACGGTGATCAATTCCGGGTTCGATCCGAGCAAGGGGCTCGATGGCGTGTTCTTCGAGTTCGATTGGAATCAGCAATGGATCGACTTTCTCAAACTCAATGGCTATACCGGCCATACCAATGATCAAATCGTTGACGGCTGGTTTCTCGATGTCTGTCGCAGTCAGGCGATCAGCGATCAGCGGGCCATCTTAAGCGATTGACACTGTGCAGACGCACATCAGCAACAAGGGATATAGACCTTTGGCGACTTTTGGAATCGTCGATTTATCGCATTTCTTCCATCGGGCGCGCCGCGCCGCCATGGCCTTGCCCGAGGAACGGATCGGCATGGCGATGCTGATCTTGTTTCGTGGCCTGCGGCGACTGCACACGCGACTGGCGCTCGATCACATCGTCTTTGCGGTGGATCAGGGCAGTTGGCGCTATGGCGTGTACCCGAATTACAAGGCGCGCCGCAAGCTCGACCGTTTGAACGCCGATCGGCACGAGCAAGAAGAATCGGAGCGTTTCCTGCAGGCTTTGAACACGTTGATCGCCTATCTTGAGTTGCAGACCCGCTGCACCGTGTTGCGAGCCAATGATGTCGAGGGCGATGATTTTGTCGCCCGCTGGATCGCCGTGCATCCGCAGGATCGGCATTTGATCGTCTCGGCCGATTCGGATTTCGTCCAGTTATTGGCGGCGAATGTGGAGATTCACGACGTGATCAATCAGCGTCATATCACCGTGCGCGGCGTGACCGATGAAACCGACCAGCCGCACGCCTTCCAAGTCAGCCCGAAGGACGGCAAGATCAAAGTGGGCGAGGTCGATGCGTTGTTTCAGCCGGAGCCGGACTGGTGGCGTAAGGCGTTGTTCATCAAGCTGATCCGCGGCGATGTCGGGGATTCGATCTTCGCCGCCTATCCCGGCGTGCGCTATGAAAGCAAGAAATTATCGATCCGCGCCGCATGGGAGGATCGCAGCGAGCAGGGCTTCGACTGGAACAACTTGATGTGCCAGACGTGGGATAAACTCATCGGCGTCGGCGCCGATGGCGAGCGGCTGGTGACGCCGGTGGTCGTGCGCGACCAGTACCACCTGAACGAGACGTTGATCGACCTGACGCGCCAGCCAGCGGCGGTTAAAGCCGTGATGGATGCAACGATCGCCACCGCGATCCAACGCCAGCCCAGCGGGTCGGTGGGTGGCGGCTTTCTGCAGTTTTGCAAGCAGATGGACCTGCCGTCCTTGGCCAAGGAAGCCGAGGATCATGTGCGGTATCTCAATGCGCCGTATCGGGGCGATTTGGCCAATCGGTTGGCGGCTTGAGCAAGTCTCGATTGGACCGATGGCTTGGCAACAAGAGGACTGGCGAGCGCGCCTAGCTAAATAGTCTATTGGTCTCCTGAGAGGCTGCCATGGTGCGGAGCGAAAAAATGAGCGAACACATTGACAAGTTTGGCGTAACGTTAATTCTACCGCAATGCGCCTTTTCCACCGAGTTGCATCGTGGCTTTGTGGTCAAGATGTTGGGCGATATCGATGCGCAATTGACCGCGCAGGGCGCGCCGGAGGATTCCTCGGCGCGGTGCGATCTGATGATGGAAAATGCCATGCATATTTGCAGCATGGTGACCAATAACGAGGTCGAACATGATGACGGCGTGTGCGACATCGCCTGTAGTTTCATCTACGCCTTTGGCAAGAAGATCGGCCTCGAACAAGTCGATATCCTCCGCGGCCTGACCGGCGTCTATGCCAAAAATCGCTTGTCGCTCACGCCCTGTCTTGGCGAGATGGAATTCAAGACGGAATCCGAAACGTTGCAGGCGCAGATGGCGAATTTCGACAGCGATGATTGGGACCCGGTGATGCGCCCCGATCCGACAATGCATTAGCTCGCAGGCTCACCGCTGCATCCGTATTTCTTGCGATGCAGCGCGTTGAGTTGCACGCCCGCCTCCGTTGCTCGCCAGCCGCAATACGACCGTTCTGCCAGTCCCAACGCACCAAGCGTGTCAATGACGCCGGGTTTGTCGTCGCGCGGCTGATATACAGCCGCACCGTCCGACCGTCCGCATACCCGACAAACCGCATCCAAACGGCGTATCAGCCGCTGCGCTTCAGGCGGCACCATGGGATGACGTGGCACATTGATCGGTGCTGGCTTGCTCATGCTCACTCCGCTGATAGTGTTGCCGAAACCTATCAGCGACGGTGTTCAAGTCAACGGTTTTTTGTTCTTGAAAGCAACAAAGAAAGTATTGCAAGTCCACTAACCGTGCCGAACAACCTACCAACCGAAACTGCTTGAGCTTCGCCATACGCTTATGCTAGAAAAAAATGCGGTCGATTGGCCGACAGATGGAGGCTGTATGAAACCAATAGTTGGCGCGCTATGTGGCATAGCGATGGCGGTTCTACTGGTGC
>QGNH01001049.1_pt2 | contig 10628 bp, 14 predicted proteins | sample 1735481 | NCBI WGS metagenome assembly QGNH01 (sample SAMN09239004, study PRJNA386568) | Viral metagenome, whole genome shotgun sequencing project. | reverse complement strand
TCAATAAGGTCGATGATCTCCTGGAAGCGGTCAGTGCCTCCAACATAACGGCCCTTTCCACCAGCGTCGTACGCGAAGCCCGCTGAGATTTGGAGGAGCTTCGAGAGTTTGACTCCTTCGTTGGCTGCCGTGATCTCGTGCTTCTTGATTTCGGTCGCGAGCTGTCGGTGCATTTCTTTGTACGCTGTCTGCGCGGGCGCGGCGAGCTGGACAGACCGGCTACTGTACGTGGTGGGTGGTAGATCAAAGCACTCCGCCCGCGTGTATCTGACTGCCGGCTGTAGTATCCCATGGGCGATGACGTTGGCGTCCGGGCGCGGGACCCACGTGAAGGTGCTGACTTGTCGCATAGTTCGGTCTTTGAAAGCCTTGAAAGAGAAGCCAGCGAGTGCAGGAGTGAGCAGGCGGCTCTGTCCATATGCGTCAGTAGGCGCGTTCGGAGTAGGTGCTCCGGTGAGCCCCCACGAATAGGATGCTCGTTGAACCAACGGCTCAAGATTTTTCCAGCGGTTCGTTCGGCGGTTGCGGTAGCTCGCGAGTTCATCAACGACAACTGCATCAATGTCAGCTCGTGCAAACAATTCCGTATGGATGACCTCAACGCCATCGTGGTTAATAATGTAGACGTCTGCGGGGAGCGCGAGTTCGCGAAGCCGCTTGGCTTTGCTGCCATGTAGCACCCTCGTATTCAGGTGGTGGAAGTTCTCAAAGATCTCGTTCTGCCAGACTGTGACCAGCGTCGACAGCGGCGCGACTACGAGCAGCTTGTGGAGCAGACCCTCACGGCGGAGGTAGTCGTATGCCCACAAGACTGCCCGCGTTTTGCCCACACCCATCTCAGAGAGAACGTAGGCGCGGCGCGCGATGGTGCACATGTCAGCCGTCACGCGTTGAGAATCGAAAGGCACACCGCCCGTCCAGTCATAGTAGTAACCTATGGGACTCGGCGCGTTCAGCCCGAGATTTCGCATGAGGCGCACCGCGTCCACTGTATGTGGGACAGCTAGCCACCATGCGCCGCCGGTCTCGAACCTCTGCGCTACGTTGCCGCCGAGAATATGCTCCACGTCGGCCCGGTAGGGCAGTACGATTTTCCGATGCTCAGGGAAAACTTTCAAGACGCTGATTTATTCCCGTCGCGCCAGCTCGCGTCGGCCACTTCGCCTTCGATCACAGGTTTCTCAGGGAACATTCTTTCGACCAGCGGAACAGGTGAACGGCTCAGCCACTGCTCACATGCTATGATTACGCGGGCTTGGCTGGCGGCGTCGTCCATAGCGTTGTGCTTGATGCCTCCGCTGCGGGCTGCGTTGTACGCTTCGTCGGGGAGCCCCTCCTGCCGCGCCAAGTCGACGATCGTCCGGTATGAGCGTGGCGTGTTGTACTTAAACGGGAAGGGTCTGGCGATCAGCGGCTCTAGTTCTACGCCAACGGGCGCCATGATCGGTGCGTCCTCACGGTATCTCTTCCACCAATGGCGCAGGAGAATGTAATCGAAGTGTGGGTCGTTCGCCCACACGTGTTTGACTTGGTGGTTGTCGCACATCTCCCAGAGTTTATATGCGGCTAGGTGCGGCGGTATTCGCTCGCCACCGAACGTCGAGTCCTGCGCTTCTTTGGATTGGACCAGCCACCACGCGATGGTACTAGGTTCAATATGCCCGCGCAGCCCCTTCATGGGCAGCGGCAGGTAGAGGCTTTCTAAGATAGCCTTGTCGTCAAAGACGACGGCGCCTATGGATACCACAGCTGCATTGTCCTCGGTGCTCAACGTCTCAAGGTCAATCATTACTCGGTTCGTCATCGGGAATCCTCACTGTGTCTCGTAGCCAGATGGCTGTCAGGTGGTTGGCGGTGTGCGGGCCTAAGAAGCCCGGCGTCGGCGACGCGAGCCACTGCTTAAGCTCCATGAATCCTGCGCCCTCAGTGCTGTTCACTAGGAACACAGCCCCGCCTGCTCTGATGATCTCGCGGGCTGTGCGGGCTTGGCGGACTGTAAACGTCGCGCCTTCTTTCTTGGTCTCGATGCCGGCGTAGCATCCCTTCGCGCACACGTGATAGTCCAGCGCGGGGTTGCCCATGCCGTTCTGCACGGGCTTGTGTTTATACGCGTTGTGCTCCTTGAGCATGGAGTCCACGTAGGTCTTGACTGTGCTCTCGGGAGTCATAGCTTGGCGCTGTTCGTTGCGCCCGGCGGCGGTGTGCCCAGCGGCTTGACCGCGCGCTCGCGTTCGATGGTGAGCTGCAGCTCAGCACTCAGACGCCAGATGGCCTTCGCTAAGTGCCACGTGTCGTCGGTGTCCTTCAGGTTGCCCATGCCGTGGTCCATCATGTGTCGCTGCGCGGTGTTGAGTTGGTCCGTGGACTTCTCACGCGCCCAGTGCAGGGGCTCGCCAGGATTATGCTGGTCGTTGCCTTTCTTCGAGACGTCCGCGACTGCGAGGCACGAGTCAGGGAAGTACATGAGGAAGCCATCAAACACCGGCAGCGCTTTGCGGTCTTTGTCTTCTGTTGGTAGTCCAGTTCCGGGATCGCCTTTCATTTCACTGTCTCCACGTGCACCATGCACGCAACGGTTGTACGGCATATAGGCACAGCGGCTTGCTCGCCCTCGTGCCACGCCAGGAATAGGAAGTCCTTCTGCAGCAGGCCGACCATCGCTTCCAGTCGTGCCCCCCTGGATTTCTCCCAGTTGGGCAGGAAGATAATCCCCTGCACCTGATCGGCGATTAGCTTCACGTCGCGGGCGAGGAGGTCCCCCCACGAATGGCCGGCGACACCAGCGGTCTGCTTGCCATCGACCTTCGTGTGCTTACCATCGGCCGACGCCATCGCAGAGTTGTAGATCTCTTCGTCGGTTTCCCTGTCGAGTTCCACAGGGGTAACGAGTGTGTAGTGCTGCTTGCGTAACTTGGTTGCGACGTCAATGAACAGCGGGAAGTTGAACTGCGCGATGCCGCCCATAGGGCCAGCGAGATAATACTTTTTCATGTGTACACGTCTCCATTGGCCTTGATCTTGGTGTCTTCGTAGGGCTCGACGACGCGCCGTTGGAACTCTGCCTTCGCGCCTTCGAGCGCACCAATGATGTCGTTAATCTGTTGGTAGTCCTTGCTGAGACTCCAGTATCTTTTTATGAGGAGTGTGATAGCGAAGTTCAGTTCGCCAGCTGTCAGCGGATACCGCCGCGCGACTTCACGTTTGTCCTGTTTAATGTACGGCATGAAGGATGATTCCTAAGACTATGCCAAACAGGTAGCCGCCGAAGTCCTCTAGGTTATCTAAGAAGTCCTGCGGCGGAGCGGTCTCGAAGTGCTTGTCGAACCAGAACTCTTTGAGGCCGAACAGCAGCACGAGCGGGAGAGATATCTCCCAAGTCTCGGCTCCGAAGTGGTACGCCACTGTCATGAGGAAGAACGCGAAGCCCCAGTGGGCGTTGGTCGCGACGAACTCAGCGTTGTCGCCGAGCCCAGCAACGAATGTCTTAAGGCTCATGCTTTCTTGTCCCCGTACTTATTGCCGCGGGCGTTGAGCTTCGCGACGTTAGCAACGAGGATGGACTCAAAGCTGATGTTGAAGTGATTAGCGATTGCCACAGCGTAGTGGATCACGTCTCCGAGTTCGAGCTTCAGTTTCTCGCAGTCCAGATCCGGGTGCGTGCTGCGGATCATCTTCTTGATTAGCTCAATCACTTCGCCGGTCTCGCCGGCTAGACCCAGCGCCTTGATGGCCAGCTGCTTCTCGTCACCCCGATCGTTGTGCGCTTCCCAGCGGACGCGGACCCATTCTTGATACTCGTGTAGGCTCATAGTTTCCACTTCCCGTTGATGATGTTGATTAGCTGCCGCTTGCCGTCAGCGTGCAGGATGCAGTGCGTGTTCATCCATGAACTAGGGCCGCTCACGTATTCGAGCCTCAAGACAGTTGACGTCCCGACTTGGTAGCATCCCTCCTCTATGCCGGGCGTATGAGTGTGTCCAATTATAGACCTTGTGCCGATGCGCCGTAGGTTTTTAATTGACCCGCGTGACCCGTTCGGACCTACGTCTCCGTGCATGCCCAGCTCCACACCGCCCAGCATGAACGATTCATTGGAGCGCAGCGCCCGCACGCGCGGCGCCCGCTGCGTGAGCAGCATGTGGAACGGGCTCGGGTACTCCGTGCCACTCTCTGTGAGCTTAGTTTGCTGCACCATCTGCAAAGCGAGGGACAGGTAGGTCTCTGCGTTCTCGGCGTCTTCTTTCCAGTCGGCTGTGACTATCCAGCGACGGAGAAAATCGTCATGGTTTGAAGAGACGACAATGCACTTCCGGGTATCACTGGACTTCCCCGCCACGTAAGCAATTGCACGTTGAATCTCCGCCGCGACTGAGTTACGGCAAGCGCGAAGTTTCGCAACCGCATTGAAAGGATTACCAATGTGGTGCGGGTTGACCGCATAGTCGTCAACGAGGTCGTGGAATATGAGGTTTTCTGGATCGAGGGTATCCACGAGACCGTCGTCGCCGAACGTCGCTCTCTCCACCTTCGGGTCAATGAAGTCAACATGCGTATCTCCTAGTACAACAGCCAGGGGGCGCTCGGCCTTCAGCCAACCGTCAGGTGTGTAGGTTTTAGTTAGGTCAGTGAACCATCCGCTGCGCCCGTCAGCATTGACATGGCGCAGATGAAAATCTTTGTCGTTGAACTCTACGATGACAGCTGCAAGGGCATGGTGGAATTCGCCAATCTTTCCACGCTTGGTGTCCGTGTAGTTCTTTACAGTACAGGCGCCTGTCGTGGTCAGGATCTTGGGCACCGCGTTCTTCGGTACTGCAACGGTGCACTGCTGCAGCTTGGTGTGTCCAAAGATTGCTGACTCCGCGCCCGAGATACTCTCGAATTGCGTGAGCGGGTCACTCGCTGCGGCCTGTATCTTAATGTCTGCCATCAGGCGCAGGTTAGGGTTGATCTGCTTCCTCTGGTTCCACAGGTACGGCACGACCTGGGGCACCCACCATTCTTCACCGCGATCCTTGTCTGTGAATAGGCTCGTCGGGTTGCGGTAGCGCAGTGGGATCACCAGCAGCTCCGCCTTGTTGTGCTTGGCGTACTGCTTCAGCGACGCGAAGAAGTCTTCGTGCACCGGGGTCGCGTTCTGCGCTGATGTAATGATCAGGCGCCGCGTCGGGCTGAGCTTGCGTCGGAACACCACGGGCTGCGTGGGCTGACCACGATCAGCTGCGCTGCGCGGCGGCTTCGTCGGGTCGGTCGTCGAGTAGCAGTAGGTGTCCTCACCGTCTATCTGAGGGCGGCACTGCCAACGAGTTTTTCCGCCATGTGTCTTGCTGACCAGCTTGAACATGCGGTAGCTCCTGCACTTCGGGCAGACGGGTCCGACACCAGCGCTAGTACCTGTGCGTATCATGGCGCCTCCATCATGGCGTTGATGTGCTGAGTGATGTGCCCCTTCAGCATGCCTGCGCTCTCTCTAAGAATCTTAAGCATCACGTGCCACTCGTCGTTCCCGCACGGCACGAGTGAGCGCGACGCGAAACGGAACTCGGCGCGAAGCAGGTTGACCATTGAAGCGTAGCTGAACTTGGTCACGTACGTGATAACGATCACCGCCCCCTCGGCCTTCGCCCACTTCAGGCGCGTGGTAATCAGCTGCCGGTGCAGCTCGAAGCCACGATGCTTCAGTGTGATTGCGCACCGCGAGAAGAACGCTACCTGCGTGGTCATCAGGACGGCCGACGCGAAGCCCGCGACGCCGCCATGCTCGTCGTAGGCCACCCAGAACTCATGATCGTCGCCCGGCCAGCTGTCTTCGGCGAACGCCATTTTGTGGATGGACCGCACCTTGGCTAAGTCACCACACTTTTTGATGGTGTACTTCATTTCGGCTTCCAGTATTGGCAGTCCCTCACGACGCACCCTTTACAGAAGGAGTTTTCTTTTGGGGGGAAGTCTTGGGCCTCGTGAGCAGCTTGATAGCGTCCCACCCGATCCAGGATAGGTCCCCAGATTGCCGCAACCTCACCGCGAGTAACTCTAGGTCCAGCTGCCACGCGGCGGGGCTTTGTCCAGTAATACGCTGGTGTAACTGCTTCAATTTCCGGCGCGAGCTGTAATAGGATAGCCGCGTTGAGGTTGAGCTGCGTGAAGTCGTCATGCGGTCTCCCGGTTTTCCAGTCCCAGACAACTCCATAGTTGCCGTTGTATTGAGTGAGGTCTGACTTGACTCTGAGCCAAGCGTCGCTCGCGAACCATTCAACAGGCTCCCAGTCTACGCTCAAAGCTATTTGTTGTTCAACTATTTTATCGCCTTTCGATGCAGCAATCTGTGCCATTACGGGCTCGTGCACACGCAGGTGGATGGGCAGTAATTTACCATCACGTATACGCTGCTCGAAGTGCTTGTGTGTTGCGTTGCCCTCTATCATGGCCTGCGACGGCTCCTCCTTCAGATCCTTCTTGACAGACAGGTGCCAGAACTTACGAGGGCACGTCTCGTAGTTGGTCAGTCTGCTGTAAGACCATGCGGTGGGTTTGCTCACGCGACCAGCTCCATGAGGGCAATCTGCGCCTGCAAGAACTCGACCTGATCTTTGAGCAGCTCAGCGGGCTGATAGGAGTACAGCCGCACCGGGTAGTGGTTGGTGTTCTTCCATTTGTTGCGTGGGGATTTCTTCCACGGCTTCGGCAGCTTGAGCTGCTTCCACAGATTCAGGTTGAGCGGACCGTTGACTCTGAATTCAACCATGATCCGGCACGACACGGGCTTGCCGAACTTGTGCGGTATGCGTCTTAGTCGTGCCCCAAATGGTGGCAGCTCCCGTGGCACGAGCAGAATACCCCTTGCTTTATAGCGTTTGCACTCTTCGGGCTTCGGAGACAGGGCACACCCTACTTCACCGGCGTTCACCCACGCGAGCGGGCCGAGCTTCACAGGATCGTCGGGCTCGGGCGGGTCGCTGAGCAGAGCGACGCGGATGTGTGAGCCGAATCTCTTCTCCGGTAGGTCGTCCAACAGAATGATCTCGGGCGCTACTCCTCCGTGGTACGCCAGGTGAACGTGATTACTCATGTGTGTCTCCGTGGGTGCGGCCCGCGTCGGCGCTTACCGGCGCCGCCACTAAGCCTGTGTTTGAGTTCGTCCCGCACGCGCTCGGCGGGTAGGTCTATGACGTCACATACCCATTGCAGCGAGCCGACGTCGGTGTTGACTGCCCGTATCCATGCGCGAGCCTCGTTACGGTTGGCGCGGGCTTCGCGGGCGTTGGTCACTGAGCGGGCGATCCTCTTTGAATCGTCGATGGCCTGTCTCAACGTCGCCATCCAGAGTTGACCATAAGCATCCAAGCCCATCGTCAGTCCATAGTTACTTGACGTCCCCGTACGTTGGACCATGCTTGATCTCAACTGCGATAGGCAGCTCTGGCATAAAGTCCACAGCCTCGCACATTGACAGGGCAATTGCTACCTTAACTTTCTCCACGATGGCTGTCGGTATAACCCAGATCAACTCGTCGTGGTTCTGATGCGCGGCAGGCAATCCCCGTCGTGCCAGGCGCAGCTCAGCCCGGACAGCGATGATGCGGGCTAGGGCCTGCGAGATGTTCTCTAAGAACGTCCCGCCCCAGATGTTATTCGGGACGTCTACGCCAGCGAATCTGCTGTCAAATTTGAAGCCCTCGCCGTCGTGCCGCAGCCCCGGATACATCAAGGGCATGCCGTTGGGCAGGATGATTCTTTGGTGGGCAAAGATCAGGCCGGTGTAGTCAGTCTCGAACATGCTGTCTTTCTTCAGCATGTGGGTCCGCGCCAGGAACTCCAGCTCACGCCACAACTGCGGGATACCGGGATAGGTCTGCCGGTATAGGCTCACGATCAGCTGCGCCATCTCGTCGGTCATTTCGATGCCCTCCTGACGCATCTTCAGCTGGAATTTCCTCCAGCCCATGCCGTAGCCGAGCCCCAGGATGCAGGTCTTGCCAACGAACCGTTCCAGTGGGTCGTTCTGCTTGGTGATCAGGCGGCCGTAGATAGTCGATGCGAAGCCTGAGTAGATGTCCTCGCCCCTGCGGAACCCTTCGCGCAGGGGGAGGGCGTCGGCCAGCGTCGCCACTATGCGGGCTTCGATGTTCGAGAAGTCCGCGGCGACGATGCTGTAGCCGTCGGGTGCAACGATCGCGTAGCGCAGATGGCCCTTCTGCACGCCGTTCTTGATCTCCACCCGTGGCAGGTTCTGCATGTTGATCTCGTCGTCGCCTGACAGCCTCCCAGGATGGGCTCCGTAGTACACGAGCGGGATCGGCAGCCAGCCATCCTTGATATCATGCAGCGTAATCAAGCGCTTGACCCTGGATTCTTCCAGCGTGGATGACATGGCGTTCTTCGCCGCGACCAGCTCCCGCACCTCGGGCTTCTCGTGCGCCAGCAGTTCCTTGAAGGCCAGGTCGTCCTTTGCGAACGCAAAGGTCATCCCCGTGCCCTTCTTATTCGGCTTCATGGGCGCCTGTACGCCGAACTGTGCCAGGATGGCAGCGAACTTGGGCCTTGACCTGATGTCTTTCAGCGTCGCCTTGTAGCGCGTCTCAAGCAGGCTAGCGAGGGCCGCCTTCGCGGTCTCGATCTGCATCAGGCGGGCTACGAGGGCGCCGCGGTCGAGTCTGAGCTTGGGCCTAGCGAATTTCTTGATGGTGAGGTCGAGAATTTCCAGCTCATCCCCTGGGAGAATTCCAAAAAGATAGGTCGAAATTCCCATCGAATTTTTTTGATCGTTTTTTGAGTAGTTACCATAATCAGTAAGCTCTGCCGGCGTGAAGTCCGCGCGGTGCTTGCCCAGCGCCTGTTTCACGTAGTCGCCCTTCGGGGTGAGCCCGAGGTGCGCTGAGATGGCTGCGAGGCTGACGCTGCGTGTGATCGGCAGGATGTGCGGGCGCGAGCCAACCATGGTGCAGAAGTACGCGCCAGGTTTAATATTCAGCCGCCACTCTAAGATGGCAGCCTCGAAGCGGGCGTTGTGCGCCACCACCCGAACGGCGGACCAGTCGGGAACGAGCCGGAGTAACTCGCCGCGGACATGATCAATGTCCCCGGAAACCCAGACATCCCCGCCGCCGGGCGGTCGCAAAGCAACCCCGATTATTTCAAATCTCGGGTCAAGAACATATTCAGCAGTTGTCATTTTGCTGAGTTGGTAATCCTTATCCCAGTAAGTCTCAAAGTCTATTGGGACGTCAATCATGGGCGCGCCTCCGTGCCGTGCGTTCACGGTGACAAGTCGCGCAGACGACATCGCATTTTGCGGCCTCAAGCAACGCCGTTTTTACGCTGTGTCTCTCGCGATATCCCGGCTGTGCTCGGAACCTGTCGCCGCGGATCTGTACTGGTGTTCTCATGCTTTCTCGGTGTGATGCACTGCCCAGCTAACTGCCCAGCTATACGCGGCTCCTTGCCGACTGACGTCTCGCTTGCCCATACCGTGAAACAGGTGGCCTTCGGCCAGCGCGGCGAGCATCTTCTCTACCTTGTCCTTCGGATAAGATGCCCACTCCTCGGGGAACGGGCTCGCGCGCTGCTGATCCGCAATGTCCTTCTGGATCTGCGCCGGCAAATACTGCACCAGCTCCGGGACCATACGCCTGAGCTGACCCGCTGTCGATAGCATCTTGATAATGTCATTGATGACACTGCGGGCTTCGGTTTGTCGCGCGTCGCACGCTGCTGCGGCGTTGGCCCACGCTATGAACTCGTCGTATGTCTCGCTAGGGAGTGGCCCGCCAAAGTCAAGAAGCGACATCTGACGCATCCGACAGCCGCTGATCTTCGTGTACTTCGCTTTGAACGGACCTTGTGCCGGCCAGTTCAGGAAGATACCGTCGTTCTCTTTGGAGCAGAGCCTGACGGTCATCCTCAAGTCCGTTACGTAGAACGAGGTAAACCTCATGTGGATACTTGTCGAGTATCCCGCGGCGTGGAGAATTAAGACGGAATTCTTGATCTCCGGTGCGATGCCGATCTCCCACACAGCTTTCATTTGCGCGTCCGTCAATGGGACATCTAGGTAGTTGGTTGTGTTCCTGAGCACATCAGAAAGTGCGCTAATGAGCTGGCCTGTCTCCTTCTCGTTAAGACGATTTCGTGTCGACATGCTCTCTTCCCCTCTTTAAGGCTAGAAAATCCTCCCGCATTTTCTCAACGCGGGCGCGGGCCTCGGCCGTGATCGGCCGCTTCACTGCGACAATTGGCATCCCACACTGCACCATTGCAGCTTCGAAGACATCCTTCGCGTCTTCGATAGTCGCGCCGTAGGTAACGCACTGGATTTCGATGCAGGTGTTCGCCAGCACGCTCATGCCGTGCATGTGCATCTGGAAGGCTTGGGCTTGCAGCTTCGCCATCCGCCTGTTTGACAGCACGTGTGACGCTGCTGCGCCGAGCCCTATAATCAAAGCTCCGGGAATTATTAAACTAGGGTCCATATTTGCCTCCGTTTGTGGGTTCTCTCTGCGTGACAATTCGCGCAGACTACTTATGCCTCTTCCTGATCTCCGAGGGGCACGTGGACAGTAGTTCCCCATTCCGCTGTGATGCCGGGCGTGGTGATTGCCCAGACAGTAGGGATGCCGGTGTCGGGGCCA
>QGNH01001123.1_pt1 | contig 10637 bp, 14 predicted proteins | sample 1735481 | NCBI WGS metagenome assembly QGNH01 (sample SAMN09239004, study PRJNA386568) | Viral metagenome, whole genome shotgun sequencing project. | reverse complement strand
GAACGCTCTGTTTTGAGATGAAGCCAAGCTTTTTCTGCTTGGCTTGTGATTTAAATTGAAGTGTTGGCAATTTCTGACTCTGTAGGCTTTGGCATCGATAGGCCAAGCTCCACGCCTGCTTTGAAGGCGGCTTCCAGGGCGCTGCGCACACCCCAGACCGAGACGTCATGGAAGTCCAGGCTATCTGAGTTGCGTTTCTCAAGGGTTTCGATGTTGAGGTGCTTTTCGGCAATCTTGCTAAATATTCGGTCGATGGTGGCGGTCATTTGATTTCTCCGTTTGGTGTGTTGCTATGCCTCCAGTAACGCTCTGTTCGCCAGTGAAGCCAAGTCAATTTCAATCTTTATTTGATTGTTCTTTTGCTTTAGATCAAGACCCCAACTTCCGGCAAATTTGCCGAAGGTTCAATGACCCAAAACATGCAAATTTCCATCACTGCCAGACGACCCTGAGGCATCACTTCTGGAATGAACAAACACCTTTTTTTAATTCATGGGACTATCGATACGCGCCTACGCCCGCCGCAGAGGGGTCACCGACACCGCCGTGCACAAGGCCATTCGCACGGGTCGAATCACGCCGCTGTCCGACGGCACGATTGATCCTGAAAACGCAGATGAACAGTGGACGCGCAACACCAGCGCGCCTAAAACGGGCACAACCAGGCAAGCGGTCAAGGTCTCGGTGCCCGAGGATCATGGTGAGGCAAGTACACCCGTCAGTGCTGGTGCAAGTGCGTCTGGCATGTCAGGCACAGGATCCGTTGGCGGCACCGGCGGCACCTCGCTTTTGCAAGCGCGCACCGTCAACGAGGTGGTCAAGGCGCAAACCAACAAGGTGCGGCTGGCCCGGCTCAAGGGCGAACTCATTGATCGGCCTCAGGCCATTGCTCACGTGTTCAAGTTGGCAAGGTCTGAGCGTGATGCCTGGTTGAACTGGCCCGCGAGGATTTCCGCGCAGATGGCGGCCAAGTTGGAGATTGACGCGCACACCATGCACGTCGCCCTGGAAAACGCCGTGCGAGAGCACTTGCAGGAATTGGGCAATTTGATGGCCAGTGTGGACTGATGCAAGCAAATACGCAGTCCAATCATTACGACGGAGCGATTGAAATCGAGCGTGCGTGGCGTGATGGGCTAACCCCCGACCCGCTGCTCTCGGTCTCCGAGTGGTCAGATCAGCACCGAATGTTATCGAGCAAATCCTCTGCTGAGCCCGGTCGCTGGCGCACCAGTCGCACGCCGTATTTGAAAGACATCATGGATTGCCTCTCACCAAGTTCTCCGGTGGAGCGCGTGGTGTTTATGAAGGCTGCGCAGCTCGGTGCCACTGAGATGGGTTCGAACTGGATAGGCTACGTGATCCACCATGCTCCCGGCCCCATGATGGCGGTCTGGCCCACAGTGGACATGGCAAGGCGCAATTCCAAGCAGCGCATTGACCCCCTGATCGAGGAGTCGGCGGCGCTGCGGGAATTGATATCGCCACCGAGGTCGCGAGATTCGGGCAACACCATCCTGGCCAAAGAGTTCCGGGGCGGCGTGCTGGTAATGACCGGTGCCAACAGCGCGGTCGGACTGCGCTCGATGCCGGTGCGCTATTTGTTTTTGGACGAGGTTGACGGTTATCCGCTGGATGTGGAAGGCGAGGGCGATGCGATATCGCTGGCCGAAGCGCGCACGCGCACCTTCGCACGGCGCAAGATATTCATTGTCTCGACACCGACCATCTCGGGCGTGTCAGCCATCGAGCGCGAGTACGCGGCCAGTGACCAGCGTCGCTTCTTTGTTGCCTGCCCACATTGCCAGCACCGCCAGTGGTTGCGCTTTGAGCAACTGCGCTGGGAGAAAGCCAAACCCGAGACCGCAGCCTATGTTTGTGAGAGTTGTGAGCAGCCCATTGCCGAGCACTACAAGACGCAAATGTTGGAGGCCGGCCAGTGGCGAAGCATGCTTGAAGTGGATGCGAAGGAGGCCAGCCTTGGCGGCAAAGTTAAAAAGACCGCTGGTTTTCACTTGTCCAGTTTGTACAGCCCGGTGGGTTGGCGAAGCTGGCGCGACGTTGCGGCAGCGTGGGAGAGTGCGGTGAGCAAAGAGAGTGGATCGGCGGCTGCGATCAAGACGTTCAAGAACACTGAGTTGGGTGAAACATGGCTTGAAGAAGGTGAAGCACCCGATTGGCAGCGCCTGATTGAGCGCCGGGAAGATTACCGAATTGGCACGGTTCCAACGGGTGGTCTGCTGCTGGTCGGTGGTGCCGACGTGCAAAAAGACCGCATCGAAGCATCCGTCTGGGCATTTGGCCGGGGCAAGGAATGCTGGTTAATAGAGCACCGGGTCATCATGGGTGACACCGCGCGCGATGATGTGTGGAAATCACTCTCGCTGATGCTCAGCGAGCGCTGGACGCATGAGAGTGGTGCGCTGATGCCCCTAGTCAGACTGGCCCTTGATACCGGCTTTGCCACGCAGGAGGCTTATGCCTTTGCGCGCGGTTGCCGCGACCCGCGTCTGATGCCCATCAAAGGTGTTCGCAGCGGTGCCATGGGAGGCGCCGCCCTGATTGGCACACCCACAGCGGTCGATGTGACGCAAGGGGGCAGACGCCTGCGCCGGGGCATCAAGCTGTACTCGGTGGCGGTGGGCATGGCCAAGATGGAGTTCTACAACAACCTGCGCAAAAGCGCCGAAGTGGCGCAGGACGGCCAGACCCCGATTTACCCGGCCGGCTACGTGCATTTGCCCAAGGTCGATGCGGAGTTTGTGCAGCAGTTGTGCGCCGAGAGTTTGATCACCCGCCACGACAGAAACGGCTTTGCGCACCGCGAGTGGCAAAAGATGCGCGAGAGGAACGAAAGTTTGGATTGTTTTTGTTACGCCCGAGCAGCGGCATCCAGTGTCGGTCTGGACCGCTTCGAGGAACGCCACTGGCGCGAGTTAGAAAAGCAACTCGGACTGGAGCACCCACCCGACCCGCAAGTCATTGCCAACCCTGCAAATTTGCCCCTGCAAACCCCTGATGCCAGCCCCAGTGCTGGCATTGGTGCTTCTGGGGCACCCAAACCCGCTCGACGCGTCATCCGCAGCCCCTGGCTGAGGCGCTGACGCACCGACTGATCGTGCGGGCACTTTGAGTGCCCATTTTTTTGTCAATCCTTTTCCCTTTAGCTGGAGTTTTATCCCATGAGTTTGCAAACACGCGTTGAATCCCTGGTCCTGCGCTTAGCCGCTGAGTTCAAGACCATTTATGCCCAAGTCGGCACGCTGGCCAATCTGTCGACCACTGACAAAACCAATCTGGTCTCCTCAATCAATGAGTTGCGCAGCCAGATCACGACGTTGGCTGGTATCACCATCATCGACGATGCCAACTCGGCGGCCATTGCCACCACGTTCTCGGCCAGCAAGATCACCACCTTGCTCGATGCCCTCAAGACCGACTTGCTGGGTGGCGCTGATGCAGCTTTCGATACCCTCAAGGAACTGCAAACTGCCATTCTGAGTGACGAGAGTGGCATTACCGCGCTGCTGACAGCGGTGGACAAGCGCGTGCGCTTTGACGCCACGCAGGCGCTCACGGCACCCGAGCAGGAACAGGCGCGTCAAAACATCGGTGCCATCTCGGGGGCGTCCATTGGCAACCCGGACACCGACTTCGTCGCTGCGTTCGAAGCCGCTCTCATTGCCTGATCGATTTGATCTGACCGCTCGATCATGACCCTGGCTCAACACATCACCGAATTGGCGCAAAGGCTGGCGCGCGAGATCAAGACTCGCATCAACGCCGATCACCCGGGTGTGGCCAAAGCCTGGGTTTGCTTTGGCTTTGAAAACAGTGATGTAGTGATTCGAGCCTCTTTTAATGTCAGCACCGTAACGCGCATGGGCTCGGGCGTGTACCGGGTGAGTTTCACTCACGCAATGGTGGACGCCAACTACTGCTGGCAGGCATTTGCCAGGAACGCAGGCAACCAGTCCTCCATGAAGCAAGCCGCGGCGCGTTTATTGGCCGAGACCAAAACTCCTGAATTTGTGGATGTGATTTGCACGACCGCTGCTGGCACTTTGACTGACACCACCGAGATGAACATCACTGTTTGGCGCTGATATGTCCTACACACAAGACCAACTCGAAGCCTTGCAGGCGGCGCTCGCCCATGGAGAAAGACGCGTCACCTTTGGCGACAAGACGGTCGAATACCGCTCGATCGAAGAACTGCGCCAGGCCGTACGCGATGTTCAAAGCGGGATGTTCAAGCAGGCCGTCGCCACGGGCTTGTGGCCGCGCGCACCCCGGCAAATCCAGATCAACACCTTCAAGGGCACCTGATGCAAACACGTCCCTTGATGGGTTGGTTCAAGTCCATTCGTAAAAGACTCCTGGCCGCCACACCGACATATGACGGCATCGGTCCCGGCAGGCGCGCGCTGGCTTGGTCGGTGGGCAACCCCGGCGCAGTCTCAGCCATGCTGTTCAATCAAAATGAACTGCGCGCCAAGAGCCGCGACCTGGTGCGCCGAAATGCTTGGGCCAACTCAGCGCTGGAATCCTATGTGGCCAATGCCATCGGCACCGGGATAAAGCCGCAATCGATGCTCACCAATGCTGTGCAGCGCGAAGCCGTGCAGGCGTTGTGGCGCAACTGGACGGTGGATGCTGATGCTGCGGGACTCACCGACTTCTACGGTCTGCAGGCCATGGCGTGCCGCGCCATGCTCGAAGGTGGCGAGGCCCTGGTGCGCCTGCGCTATCGCCGACCCGAAGATGGCCTGAGTGTCGCCCTGCAACTGCAAGTGTTGGAGCCTGAGCACTTGCCGGTGCACCTGAACACCACCACGGACAGCGGTAACCTGATTCGCGCGGGCATCGAGTTTGACCGCTTGGGTCGACGCGTGGCTTACCACCTTTACCGCGCGCACCCCGAGGACGGCATGCTCGCGCCGATGTCAGGCGCCGGGGACCAGAGCACGGTTCGGGTCGATGCCAAAGAGATCGTGCACCTGTACCGGGTACTGCGCCCGGGTCAGATTCGCGGGGAACCGTGGTTGGCCCGGGCGCTCGTGAAACTGCACGAGCTCGACCAGTATGACGATGCGGAGTTGGTGCGCAAGAAGACTGCGGCCATGTTTGCCGGCTTTGTGACGCGCCTGACACCTGAGGACAACCTGCTCGGTGAAGGATTGCCTGATGCAAGCGGCGTGGCGCTGGCTGGGCTGGAGCCCGGAACCATGCAGATTCTTGAGCCCGGTGAGGACATCAAGTTCTCGCAACCGGCCGATGTGGGCGGGTCTTACTCGGAATTCTTGAGAATGCAGTTTCGCGCGGTGGCCGCCGCCATGGGTGTCACTTATGAGCAGCTCACCGGGGACCTTACCCAGGTCAACTACTCGTCGATTCGCGCCGGGCTGCTGGAATTTCGGCGCAGGGTGGAGTCCTTGCAGCATGGTGTGATCGTGCACCAGTTGTGTCGACCCATCTGGCAAGCCTGGATGGATCAGGCGGTGCTCGAAGGTGCTTTGAATCTGCCCGGCTACGGTTTGGGGAGCAACGCGCAAAGACGGGACTACCAGGCTTGCAAATGGATACCGCAGGGCTGGCAGTGGGTGGACCCCTTGAAGGAAGCCGATGCCATGAAGGCGGCGATTCGCTCAGGCCTCATGAGTCGCTCCGAGGCGATCTCGGCCAATGGCTATGACGCAGAAGACGTTGATCGGGAGATTGCCGCAGACAACGCGCGTGCTGACAGCTTAGGACTGGTGTTCGACTCCGATCCTCGCTATGAGTTGGCTGCGGCACCGACAGTCGCCGCTCCTGTGGTCGCCCCAGATACATCACCTCAAGGAAACTGACCATGTTTTTGCCACATTTGGCGTCTCGTCTTTACGGGACGCCGCTGCTGCTTGCGCGCTCCAAACTCGACATCATCCTCTCGGTGCTGGGCAGTCGCGTTGGCTGGAGCGAATCTGCGCCGGATCTGACGCATTCGGCCAATTCGGCCCATTCGTCTCGATTGGGATCGTTTTCTTTGGTGAATTTGCCCCAAGACCTCTCCAGTACGACCAGCGGTATCGCCATCATCAGCGTCACAGGCTCACTGGTGCGCCGAAGTATCGGTGTGGATGCGCAATCAGGCTTGATGAGCTATGGTGAGATTGCTAGTGCGCTCGACAGTGCTGCTTCTGACCCATCGATCTCGGGAATCTTGCTCGATATTGACTCACCCGGAGGCGAAGCCGGTGGTGTGTTTGAGTTGGCGCAGCACATTCGCGAAATTGATGCCATCAAACCGGTGTGGGCGCTCTGCTGCGACAGCGCTTATTCCGCCGCCTATGCCATTGCCTGCGCGGCGTCGCGAGTATTGGTGACCCAAACCGGCGGTGTGGGCTCGATCGGCGTGATTGCCATGCATGTTGATCAATCGGCTCGTGATGCCCAGCAGGGTTATCGCTTTACTGCGGTGACCGCGGGGGAATGCAAGAACGACCTTTCACCGCATGAACCCCTGAACAAGGCATCAACCGCGCGACTGCAGGCCGAGGTGGACCGACTCTACGGTCTGTTTGTTGATCATGTAGCCGCCATGCGTGGCATTGCAACCAAGGCAGTGCGTGCCACGCAGGCGGCGAGTTATTTCGGACCCGAAGCGGTGGATGTGGGGCTGGCGGATTCGCTCTGCGCCTCGGATCAGGTCATCGCAGAGTTCGCCGCGTTTCTGTCGAACAGCCGGGTGCCCAGCCTGGTGCGAGCAAGTGCTGCTCGAGTGATTTCCACATCGGCGGCGGCCTTTGCTGCGGATGACTCGGATTCTGCTGCGACAAAACCATTGCAAGCACCAAGTTCACCCCTTCTTAACGTCAACCCAAAGGAGATTCTTATGACGCAAGACACAGTGCCCAATGCGGCACCCCTTAACCCGCAGTCATCGATCACTGCTGATTTGCCAACAACTGGCGACACCCTTGATGGGGAGGATCTCTTGAGCGCAGTGCCAACGCCTGCATCCAAGCCAGATCAATCCGTAGTGAGTGAGGCAACAACCTCTGCAAGCGCTTGTGCCACACCGAGTGCAATGCCGATTACAACGCCCAATGAACTGTCCGGCGCGGTTGCCAGCGCAACGCTCGCAGCGCACGCACAGGCCCAGGAGATTGCCGAGTTGTGTCAATTGGCCGGTCAAAGCACGCGCATTGCCAGCTTTTTGGCTCAAGGCGTGACTTCAAACCAGGTGCGTCAAACCCTGTTGCAGGCGCGCGCCCAAAGTGAAGAAATCACTTCACTCATTCACCCCGATGCGCCGTCAAAGGCTGCTGCGGCCAACGCCGGTGTCTCTGCCGTGCTGATGGCAGCTGTTAGAAAACTCACAGCGCACTAAACAGCTGAAATTCACAAATTTCTCTCCACCATTTTGAAACAAGGACTCCCTTATGAACACGATCAACGAAGCGCCCAACCTGGGCGACTTGCTCAAGTACGAAGAAGACTCACTGCGCTACTCGCGCGAGGTCGCCACCGTCGCGGCTGGACAAAACCTGGAACTCGGCGCGGTGGTTGCGCGTGAGACTGCCTCGGGCAAGCTCAAACAACTTGACCCGGCGGCCTCTGACGGCACCGAAGTAGCGGCTGGCATCTTGCTGCTCGCAGTTGATGCCAGTCTGATGGATGTGGCGGGCTCGCTCCTTCTCAGTCGTCACGCCGTGGTTGCCTCCAGCGCGGTGATCTGGCCTGTGGGCATCTCTGCGTCAGACCAGACAGCCGCCACGGACACCCTGGCAACGCTTGGCATCCTGATTCGCCAATCCGCCTGATTCACTTGTGCCTCATTCACCCTTAACTGGAACCATTCACCATGAATAACCCATTCAACAATCCCGCTTTCTCGATGGCATCCTTGACCGCCGCCATCAACATCATCCCGAACCGTTTTGGCCGCATCGAGGCTTTAAAACTCTTTCCAGAAAAACCGGTGCGCACGCGCCAGATTCTGGTGGAAGAACAAAACGGTGTGCTCAACTTGCTGCCGACTCTGCCACCGGGCTCGCCCGGCACGGTGGGAACGCGGGGAAAGCGCAAGATGCGCTCGTTTGTGATTTCCCACATCCCACATGATGATGTGGTGCTGCCCGATGAGGTTCAGGGCATTCGCGCTTTTGGCAGTGAGACCGAAATGGAAACCATCGCTTCGGTGATGGCGCGCCACCTGCAGACCATGCGCAACAAGCACGCCATTACGCTTGAGAACTTGCGCATGGGTGCCTTGAAAGGTGTCATTCTGGATTCAGACGGATCGGTCATCTACAACCTTTTTGATGAGTTTGGCATCACGCCCACCACGATCAATTTCGATCTGGCCAATGCTGCGTCCAACGTCAAGAAGAAGTGTGCTGATGTGCTGCGCCACTTTGAGGACAACCTCAAGGGCGAATTCATGACTGCGGTGCACTGCCTGTGTTCGCCTGAGTTCTTCGATGCACTGACCGATCACGTCAAGGTCAAGGATGCGTTTGCCTACAGCCAGCAGCGTGCGGTGCTGATTGACGACATGCGTGCCGGCTTTACCTTCGGTGGCGTGACGTTCGAAGAGTACCGGGGCCAGGCCACGGACATGGACGGCGTGACCCGGCGCTTTATTGCGGCGGGCGAAGCGCATGCGTTTCCGCTGGGCACGGTCGACACCTTCAGCACCTACTACGCTCCGGCCGACTTCAACGAGACTGCCAACACGCTGGGCCAGGCCCTGTACGCCAAGCAGCAACCGCGCAAGTTCGAGCGCGGCACCGACTTGCACACGCAGAGCAACCCGCTGCCGATGTGCCACCGCCCGGGCGTGCTGGTCAAGCTGACGATGGCTTGATGGCAACGTTGATCGAGCGCGTGTATGCGGCGGCTGCCAGTGCGGGGTTTTTAAAGACCTGCGTCTGGCAGCCCTTGGATGGCAGCGCAGTTCAGACCCACTCGGTGGGCTGGGCGGCAGCGGATCAGGATGTGCTCTCGGGACTAACTTCCAGCACCGAGTATGTGATGACGTACCCGAACACTTGCTTTACCGGCTTAGCCTCGCGTGACTCCGTGCAGATTGACGGTGTGGCGTATCAGGTGCGTGAAGTCCAGGCCGTTGGTGATGGGTCTGAACTCCGGGCCAAACTGATGCGGGTGTAAATGATGGCCGTCAACTCCATTCGAGAACGAATCTTGCAGACCATTGTGGCCACCTTGACCCCGGTGGCCACAGCCCAGGGTGCCACGGTCTGGCGCACACCGGCAGTGGCCATCACGCGCGATCAATGTCCGGCGCTGGTCGTGTTTGCCGAGAGCGAGTCGATCGCTGAGCGCTCCAATGATCGTGTTAGCCGCGAACTCACCGTGCGCCTTGTGGCGCTGGCGCGCGCCGTCCCGCCATTGGTTCCCGAAACCCTGGCCGATGAGTTGCTCTGCGCGGCGCACGCGACCCTGATGATGGACGTCAATCTTGGCGGTCTCTCGCTTGGCATCCGAGAGCTCGAATGTGATTGGGAGGTCGAGGATGCCGATGCGCTGGCTTGCGCCATTCCTGCGCGCTACCAGATCACTTATCGCACTCTGGTGAGTGATCTCTCAACCCTTGGATAAAAACCATGACCCAACTTGTTTTATTGAAACCGCACACCCACGCGCTGGTTGCCCATGTGCCGGGTGATCAGATCGATGTGGATCCTGTGACTGCCCAGTGGCTGCTGACGCACGGAGTGGCGGCCGCAGTGCCACCAAAAGCTGAACCCCAAGCCAAAGCAGCCAAATCAGCCAACTATTTCCAGGCACCACCCACTCATCAACCAACTTTTAAGAAGGAAAACCAACCATGAGCACTTATGCATCTTTCCAGGGCCGCGTATTCTTGGGCAAACGCGACATTGATGGCAAGCCCACCGAGGTGCGCTCACCCGGTAACGTGGCCGAACTCAAACTCTCGCTCAAGACCGATGTGCTTGAGCACTACGAGAGCCAGAGCGGCCAGCGCACGCTCGACCACCGCATGGTCAAGCAAAAGTCCGCCACGGTCAATCTCACCATCGAGGAATTCACCAAAGAAAATCTGGCACTTGCCTTGTACGGCAACTTTGTGGTCGGCACACCCGGCACTGTCACTGATGAACCTGTGGGTGGCGCTGAACCGGTGATCGGTGAGCGCTACTTTCTGGCGCACCCCAAGGTCGACACTCTGGTGCTGGTGGATTCTGCCGGCACGCCTGCAACCCTGACTGCTGGCACGCACTACACAGCCGATGCCGATTTCGGGGCGGTGCAGTTTCTGGACGTTGCCACGTTTATCGCGCCGTTCAAGGTCAGTTATGCCTTTGGTGTGGCCACCGAGATTGGCATCTTCACGCAGCCGCTGCCAGAGCGCTACCTGCGTCTGGAGGGAATCAACACCGCCGCAGGCAATGCGAAGGTGCTCGTTGAGTTGTACCGGGTCGCGTTCGATCCCTTGAAAGAGATTTCATTTATCTCGAACGAGTACAACAAGTTTGAGATGGAAGGCTCGCTGCTGGCCGACTCAAGCAAACCGTTCGACGCGGTGCTCGGCCAGTTCGGGAAAATTGTTCAAGTCTAGATTGCGAGGTGAACCATGACTGATTTAGAAAAGCTGATTCCCCAGGACA
>QGNH01001026.1_pt1 | contig 10643 bp, 13 predicted proteins | sample 1735481 | NCBI WGS metagenome assembly QGNH01 (sample SAMN09239004, study PRJNA386568) | Viral metagenome, whole genome shotgun sequencing project. | reverse complement strand
CTGTCAAAAATCATCGTTATGAAGTTTGCTGGACTCGATGCTGAATCAAAAGAGCAAGAAGCTACGCGATTACAGCAAGATATGCCCACCCATATGACGATGGATGAGGTCTTGCACCAAGTGGACAAAAATCCGGTTGGTATTGGAATGGGTGGTGAAGTCCAATTTTCAGAGAGATTGCAATTAATTTGGGATAAATATCTAGATGTTGGCCAAGTTAAGGGTAGATTTCTTAACAGCCCTGCCGCCTTTGTCGATCCAATGCTTCGATTTAAACGAGATCCATTTAGTTTACAGTATTACCAATTATTGGCTCAAATCAATCCTAACGCAGTTGCCGCAATGTTTGCCCCTAGGCCAATGGCTTTAGACGTGCTAAAGATGGAAATCTCTGATATGCTTGAGGAAGATGAAGATGATTCTGAATAACATATCGATATCTAAAAAATGCACCCGTTGTTCGGTGGATTTACCGTTAAGCTTATTTAGTAAGTGCAATGACCTCACTAAATCTAAGGATGGGTTTCAGTCTAGTTGTAAGCCTTGCATGAAAACATATCAACAAAATAGATACAAAAATAAAAAAGAACAAATTAATCAAAAAAATAAAAATTGGTATGAAAACAATAGGGAAAAAAGAATTAAGAGTACGTCTAATTATACAAATGAAAGGGTTAAGTCAGACCCTCTTTTTAAGTTAATGAGATATCTTAGATCTAGAACGCTAAGAACCCTTAAGTCAAAAAAAATGCATAAGACTTCGTCCTTTAAAGAGTATATTGGGTGTACTCCTAATCAACTCAGGGATCATGTAGAGGTTCAATTTAAAAAAGGTATGAATTGGGAAAATCAGGGAAAATGGCACATAGATCACAAAATACCGCTATCTTCTGCAAAAACAGCGAATGAACTTTATAGGCTTTGTCATTATTCCAATTTACAGCCTTTATGGGCTCATGAAAATCTTACTAAATCTGATAAGGTGGCATAATTTATGAAGAATCAAGATTACAAACTAAAATACGCCGATTTGAAACTGAAATTCCACGATGCTGTCGATGTGGCCTTCAGACTCGGTTTTGAGCAAGGCGCACAGAACGCCCAAGTTCAACAGGCCCAACAAGCCGAAGCTGCTGCTCAACAGGCCGCTATGCAACCTGGACAAGACCCTAACGCCCCTCCTGGCCAAGACCCCAACTCTCCGGAACAACCGGATGGTTCGGAACTCGATCAGCACATTCAGCAATTGGAATCCATGGTTAATAAGCCTGGTTCCGGTGCTCCAGAACAGGCAGCCCTTCAAAAGTCTCTGAATGGCATCAAGGCATTCCAATTTGGTCTTAAGCAGGCTTCCGAACTGCGCAAGTCTGAAAAGGCCATTGCCGCCATTGCTAAATCTATGAAAGCTCCATTCACCATGAGCAAAGCCGCTACTAAGAATTTGACCGAACCCGGCAAAAGGGCCTTAAATGACCAGGAAAAGATCGTCGATGATCTTATGAAATCCTTTGCGGAAGAGGAAACTAGGGCCAAAGAAGCGATCACAAAGACCCTCAATATCGAGCAGCTCCTTAAGGGTTAATCATGTACGGAATTTCTTCGAGCGGTAAGGAATCAATTACTCTTGCCGTCGAAAAAATGTTCGATACGCTGGCCTATAAGCTATTGGGCAATATCCCAAAACTTCGCAATAAGTCCCCATATTTTGGGTCCTCGTCTCCATTCAGCTTAGCCCATATTTTTATTCAAGCCATCGGCAGTAGAGAGCCTAATCATTTTGAAAAAGATGCACTTCGTGGGATTCTCGCGTCGTCATACGGCTACATTGAGGGTCTCAAGAATAGAACCAGCTCCGGCGTTGCCGAATCGGTAGACGCTTTGGTAAAAGAAGCTAAGATCAAAGGCGAATACGTAAACTCCGCACAGGTTGCGGAGATTGTCTCCGCGCAAATGGTAAAAGCCAAAAGCGACTTGAAACTCATAGCCGAGGCAGAGACCACTAAGACGCGCAATATGGGCCATCTGATGGACATTGCCGGGAAAGCTGAGAAGCAGGGAGTGGACGATCCTACTTGTTTCTACATAGTTGTTAGAGACGGCCTGCTTTGCAATGAATGCAAGCGTCTTCATATGCTAGATGACGGCGTTACGCCTCGTGTGTGGAAAATGAGCGAGCTTTCTATGGGATGGCACAAACGCGGCGAAGATAGGCCGAGTGCTTGTGGAGAACATCCCAATTGTCGCTGTACCCTATCGCAGCTTTCTCCCGGATGGGGATTTAAGAGCGGCTACGTGTCGTTCATTTCTTTGGATCACGACGAGTACGCGGAGCAGCGCGGGCTAGATTAGTCCCCAGGTTGGATCTTGCCGTACTCTTCTATTTCGTTTTCAAGGTATTCAATTCTCTCAATCAATTCTTTCACTTTCAAATTATCGGCATAATGGCCATAATATTTGGCCTTGATCTTCAATAGGTCGAGCCCTTCCTGGGTAGTGACATCAATAGATTTTGCAGGAGGGTTGGGGTTGTTCATATTATTTCCTCGAAAAGTAGAAGCCAAGGATAAACATCCCGATATGGGGCACCAAGGTCTTCACGGACTCGAACACGGCCTCAGCCCCATTCTTAACAACGACAATCTCGGCTACGCAAGCCAGTAGGTACATGGCGCCTAAGAACCCTAGGACGACTTTGGCGAATTTAGTATTCACAGATCTTCTCTTATTCTCAAGCCAACTGGAAAACGGGGAATCCCATAACTAGTTAGATCCTGGAATTGAACTGTGAGAAGTCTACCCTTCCAAAGGCCGTGATTTTCAAAATACTCTTTGAGTCGTTCTGTATTGCCAGACATTTTGGCCTTAAATTGTTTAATGTCCGAGGTAGGATTGTCAATATGACAAATGAAAGCCCCTACGTGACCTGCCAATTTACCGCGACCTTCCTCAATACCAATGATCTCGAACTCTTGGTCCTGCATCTCTTTGACCTTAATTAGATCATAACTACGCTTATTTACATACAGTCCATCGGCATTTCTAAGCATGGCCCCTTCAAAACCTTCATTTTTAAATCTACTATAAAGATCTGGAACGTCCTCCTCGGTTAATACTCTGAGAGTTTCCACCATTTTCAAATACTTCTTTTTGGAAGTATTCAAATCCCTAAAAAGAAGCTTAAATCTTTCCTCAAAGGTTTGATCATTCGGTATATCATAAACATGAAATTCAACATCCATATGCTGTGGATCCGGCTCTTCTTGTCGGACTAAATGGACAATATGTTCAAAATTAGCTTTGTAGGAATGATTATAAAGCTCTCCGTCCAAGACAACGGTCTTATCTTTAAAAAGATTCTCAATTTCCAAAATAATATGGGGACAGGAAGTAATAGGCTTCCTAGTCCTAGACCAAAGGGTCGCTTTGCCGTTTTTTAAGATGGCAATGCAACGAATACCGTCCAATTTAGGCTGAACGTAACAGGGATATTTGATCTTATGGCCCTGCTTAGCGAACGTGTGGGCCAGCATAGGAACGATGCCGCCTTCGATAAGGGCGTCTAATTCGTCGTCCTGGGCCGCTTCGACAGAAGCTACGTAACCCTTTTTGAGTTGCTTTTCCCATTTAGCGGTCGCTTCAGCCACCGCCTGTTCTCTTGGAGTAGTCTCATTTGCCTTTCCAATATTCTTGCCTTCTGAAATGAGGTCGCTTGTGGTTTGCAGTTTACCTTCTACCTGACCATGCTCCGTTACGATGCAGGCAGCATCATTAGATCCTCTTTGACCGATAACATCTATGGACCATTGCTGGATGGCCCCAGTGCTAGTCTTCTTATAAAGCGTTGGCAATAGTTTCATTTTTCTTCTCCTTTTTTTGAGGAACGGTGAACTTTCGGTGGTAACAAGTATCGCAATAGTATCTGGAATAGTTTTCCATATCCTTTATTTCGTGACAGCCCCTGGTGCTTTCTTGACCGCATTCGCATTTATCATTTTCTTCCATAATTCACCATTTCTCCCATTTAGGGCACATTCTCATGTGATCCCAAGGAAATGAGGTATAAATTGCGCCGCATTCGCATTTTTTCCCATAGTTTTCAAACATATGGTCTATGTTTTGATAAGTAGTGGCGTGAAAGTTGGGGTCATAGGGTGGAACTTCCGAAAAGTTGCAAATATAGTCTACTGCACCGGTATCGTCTCTTTGGTAGATCACAAATTCCCATTTAATGCCCTTAAATATGACTAAAGTAGGAAATTCACCTATTTCTCTATGCCAATAAACGGTTCTTTTGGGTTCATTTAGCCCAAATTGTAGACTCAGTTTCATGATATAAGGGTACATTAGGTTTAAACTAAAGTAAAGAGGTATTTATGGCCATATCAAAAAGCGAACTTCTCATGGGCAGAGATCAAACGTACCCAAATGACTATACTCAAGAGATCTCTGACAATTTGGATAACTTCTTGATCCCTATCAATAAAATTAGAGATGTTTGGGGCAAACCAATGATTGTCAATTCTGGTTGGAGGCCGCCCTCTATAAATGCTAGCACCCCAGGTGCAGCTACGCATAGTAAACATATGCTTGGATTGGCTGCTGATATCTCAGATATAGACGGATCTCTTTGGAAATGGGTTTTGGAAAATCTTCAACTCATGAAGGATCTGGGAATTTATATGGAAGATAAGCGATGGACCCCAGGTTGGGTTCATTTTGGCTTTGGTCCTCCAGCTAGCGGGCAAAGAATTTTCGTACCAAGCTCCAACCCCCCAGGAGCGCCAGATAGTTGGGATGGGCAATACGATCATAGTTTTGATAATTAGGAATTGCGACATTCCGTGTCTCCTATGTCGCCTCGGATTCAGATGATGCTGGTCATTTCGACCCCCGCAAAATATGGGCTATAACGTCAACCGTCCAGCCGTTGCCAACTGTTTTGAACCGCTGATCTTCGATTGCACCAAGGGTGTAATCTAGCGGGAGATTTTGTAGCCATTCACAAAAGTTTATAGAGGCGCGGAAGGCTGTTTTGTCATCCTTTGTAATCCATAACGGATTGTTGCCGCCTGTATTATTGGTTAAAAGCGTTGGTAGCTTTTTTTCGAGGCCGTAAACCCTTTGGCTGTTCGAGTTTCCTTTGTAATAACCGCGCCTGTCTAACACCCCCGTTCCCTTGGACTTAACAATTTCATGCGCTAATTTTCTCTTTTCTTCTAAGGCGTTGCCAGAAAAATCATTGCCTACAATCCCAGCGTTAGCGGGCTGTTCAAATTTCCAGTTTGCCCAATAATAACGGATACGGTTTTGCGCGGAAACTAAGCCGGAATTTATACATACTGGCGCAACGCCAAGCTGCTCGGAAATAACCGCAAGATGCTCTTTTTTCATCTTCACATTTTCCAGCAAAAACTTGATGTTAGGATTAATGGCGCGGCACTCTTTAAGGATGCGTACATATTCAAAAAACAGCTTCGAGCGCGGGTCATTGAAGGCCAGTTGTTTGCCGGCAAAACTGAAACCTTGGCAGGGGCTACCGCCTATCAGGTAATCAAAATGACGGTCAGGGTGATAATCAACCACAGAGCCATGACGGACTATTTGCGGGTAGTTTTTCTGACTGATCTGGATTGCGTACTTATCAATCTCGCAAGCGTGGTATTCTTCAACGGGGATGCCAGCGCGGTCGAAGGCGACCATGCCGCATGATATTCCGTCAAATAGGGATAAAACCTTAACCATAATTAACCTCTTTTGTTGGTGTTTATATTACCAACGTATTATAACTACATATAGATGTCAAGCCTTAAAGCGTACTATTCCGAAACTTTAAGTAATGGGCCGGTTGCAGGAGCTACCCGATCCGGCTGGCTTGGCGAGAATGTTTCCTGTCACGGAATACGATAATGAATCGTTGCTCGTTTACTCCATCCACGTATGACACCGCCATTACAAATTGTAGTACCCTCGGGGCAAGTTGTGAGCTTCCCAGTTAACCACCTATACCTTTCGGCACCCATGGCTCAGTTCGCTGCTAGTTACATGATCCTAGCGGTCACTACAAAATACACTGTATCAGAATGAGGCTATAATGTCAAGAGTTTTTGGTTGCGAAGCCCAGAGTCGAACTGGGTACACCTTTTTGGTTATGAGCCAAATAAGCCGCCGTTGCTTGATCTTCGCGATAATTAGGAATCTGCTCCGGGAACCAACAACTTGAAGGCTTCTTTACGGATAGGCATGAGCTTAGCACGTATCTTTTCAAATGTCGAGAGATCTTCTGACAATGAAGAATGTTCAATAGCTTCATGGAACAATTCGTCAGCGTCTAAGAGCCATTTAACGCTTTTCTCTTTAATAGCTCTTCCGTAAGCATCTTCAGCTCTTTCGGCCCATTTTTCAGCCGTCTCTTTTTGAATTTCTTTGAGGGACTTCTCGTCTAATTCGGATTTGCTAAAAGAAACCAAGTTTTCTAGAGACTTCTCGAAATTGAGAGATTTCTGCAAGCTAATTACTCGACCAATTGCCTTTATCTCACCCATTTTAAGGTGCGGCATTCTGGCGGACATAAACTTCTCGAACTTCTCACGATCTGGCCAACGCTCATAGTCGTCTTTTGCTCTTTTATTCCAGTCCTTCTTTTTGGTGGCTTGGAATTGACCTTCTTCCGCACCAGTCGTAGCTTGGCTGCAGCTCATGCTTTCAGTCTGATAGGCGGCTCCATTAGTCAGAGTAGAAGGGGCGGCATTGTAGGAACCGGCTTCAATAGCCTTTTTGAGATCGCCCTGAGGTTCAGATTTTGGAAGATTTGGCTTAGGCGAATTCTTAAGCTCTCTCAGTACATTTTCGTGCCCAGCTTTGGCCGTATTCATTCTACCCTTACGAGCAGCATTGCCAGCGATACTTTCTCCGCCAGTTTTACTAGTTGCTGCTACCCCATGTATGCCTGAAGTATTTCTCTTGCTATCGGCGCCTGGACTGGTTATTTTCTCTCCACGTTGTCCTGGAGAGCCGCCCCTTATATCTACTCTTCTTGTATCGGAAGACGCCACGCCATTTAAATGCCTAAATTGTCTTCCAGCTCTAGCATTAGCCTTACCTTCTGAAGTTCTACCTTCATCGATTCTAGCCTTATGTAATTCGCATATGCTTCCCTCTGTTTTGTCTAGGCCACCCCCTGATGGGATATTATGCAACTTAGGAGAATGAATTTTCTTATTCCCAATGGCGGACATGTATTTCTTGGCATGGGCACCCGCAACTTTTGGGTCAGAGAAACTTCCCTTAACACCACCAACACCGGCCATTTTGCCTTGGTGTTTAACGTGGAATTCTCCAGAAGGCTGTTTCTGAATAGAAACGACGCCATGCTCTGGGTGATTGTAGTGGACCGTATCGCCGGATACTTTACCAGGAGACCAACCGCCTTTTTCGCTTTTTTCTATTTGTTGCCTGTTCTGAACCATGCCTACTTTGTCTTTTTGCTTTAAGGAAAGAGCTGCCCTGTTTTCTTGGCGACCGCCAGAAATAGCTGCATTATTGTGCTGAGCCATTCTTTGGATGTGATTGTCGGCGAGCTTAGGATTGTCAGCAGTTACGGCAGCACGGCGATGATGTTCGGCAGCTTCTTTGTGTTCAGCAGGATTAAAACTGTAATCACCAATATGACCATGAGAAAAAACGTGTTTGCCAGACTTTGTGGTCCCTATACGAATGCCTTGATTCTCGTATTCATTATATGGGGACTTGGGAGGCTTGCCGCCTTGACTAGGACCTTCAGCTTCTTTTTTAGCTAAATGCTGTTCGTAGATCTTGAGACCTTCTTCGGACTTAAGCATTTCAATAGCATTGGCTTCGGTCTTGAAAATCTCTTCAAAATCATCTTTGATTTGTGGTTTTTGATTTTCAAGAATTTCGGCAACGCACGCCTTATTCGCTGGGGCGACTGTCAAAGTAACTTTGCGAGCGATGCTACGAGTAATCAGCATTTTATTAACCCTAGTTCCGGGTATTTCTGAGCCTTCAACCGAAAATCCTAGAATTCCTTGCAAGCTTGGATTGGCTTGACTATATTTTAATTGGCCCGCGCATTCTTTGGCACTAGCAGTATAGTCATCTAACAATTCGGCGACTATGTATACAAAAGGAAGCTTCGTCTTATTCCAAAAATGGGTTTCGTGTTCGTCTGAGCAGTCTTTTTGATTGAAAATCTTCTTTGCTTTTAGGATCTTACCTATAACCTGAGCCGGTAGGTTAATAGCTATGGATTTGCCTGTGGCATCACGACCCATGTTGTGTTCCCAGTTAATGGTACCGGTACGGGCTAGGGAGGTGATGTCAAGGCCCTCAATGGCGACAACTTCGCCAGAAGTGTCGATGGCGGAACAAGATGCGACTCCATGTACAAATGTTGACATTCTATACCTCTGTCATAAGATTGGACTATTTTTCTTTATAGTATCTAAGTCTGCTTTTTTTATACGTATTTCTTCCCTTTTTGAGTGCCCGGCTCAATGCAATTCGGTTTCCCCCGACCGATTTTGCTGCCGATTTAATAGTTGGAAATATTTCTCCAGTATCCAAATTTATTATCTTCTGGGCAATAGCGGTTGTTTTGCCATACCAATAAGCATTTTTACCTTTTTGTCTTTCCGAACTTTTCTTTTTCTCTTCTTCAGTCCAAACATGCTGCTTCCAGGGAACTGGCCTATTTTCTGCTCTTCTCGTGTTGTGATACGCCTTTAATGCTTCGGATATGTTGGATCTGGTTTCCGGTAAATTCATGACCTCAGTTAATTTTTTATTTCTATTTTCTACCCATTTAAGGTCTTTCCATAGGTCTTTGTTCTTCTGATTTCTCTGTTTTATAAAATCTGGATCAAATTTGTACCCTAATGTACCTTCTCCACCTTTGGTCAAATTGGCTCTAGGTTTGTATTCTTCTATTGCTAATACTTCCAAGTCTTTAGATTCCTGAATTTCTAAATTTTCTTTAATAATTTCAACAATATATTCGTATTTATTGACTATCTTTTTCCAATAATCGTTTCGTCCATTTTTATCCCATGCGCGGTTATTTTTGCCTCTACCCACGTAGAAGACTTCTTCGGTCTCTTTTATCATGTGCTTATAGACGTAATAGATTTTATTCATATAAGTAAGATTGGCATATGGAGACACTGTAATAGTTACATTTTACGTATTTTTCATCAAAAAGTCAACTATTTTAACTATTGATGGTCCTTAACATTAACTATTTGATTTCGTTCAATTTTTTATTATCTTTCCTAATACTTAATATAACCACAAGGTTAGCCGCATTCTATGATTTAGGGGCGGCAAGTATATACAAAACCGAAAAAATTTAGGAGAATCAATATGTTGTATAGCATAGACCATGCAGTAGGCGTCGCAAGAGACCTCGCCGATGATTTTAAAATGCGTATGGCCAATAGCGCCACCATCAATACTGTCCGCCAAAGTCAAGATGCAAATTCCTGGCCGATGATATTTTTGAGTCACAATGGTAATGAAGCTGCTGGTCAGCCCGTTATCGCTCTTCGTTTGATGAATATCGATGTTGGTGCAAAAGATATTTTTGGTAACGCCACTCTTCCGTTTACTCCAAGTCAGTGCGAAATCGCATACGAACTTAGCACTCTTCCTGCTCCATTTCCTACTACGTCGGACTATACCACGGTCGTTTTCCAGGTTGCTCGTACGGGGATGATCATTGTGGAAGAGCCTCTTGCTAACGGTACTGCTGTAACTGAAGCTGCTATGAACGTAGCTCTTGCCGCTGCAACACCTGATCAGATTCTCAGGGATATTGCCTGGCGTAATTCGGGTAATACTTAATAGGAAACATAGGAGAATACGACTATGTATACCGAAGAACAGCTTAAGAGTCTAATGGCAGACGTAGAAAAAGAATTCAACGTCCATTTGGCTAAAGCAGAAAACGATTTCAAGGCTAAGCCTGAAGATGAATCCGATAAAAAGGACAAATCTAAGGAAAAGCCTGAAGGCAAAATTGAATCCGAAAAGCCTGAGGATAAGGGCGCTACGGATCAGCATCAACAGGATACTTCTAAAGAGGACAAAGGGCAACCTATGGAATCCAAAGAAGGTCGTGAAGAGGCAGATAAAGAAGAGAACGCTAAACCTTCTGATGATGCTCATGGCGATGCTGAAGATCATGGTTACGATGACGAAGATATGGGGCATATGCATTCTATGTATAGCTCTATGTCCAAACCAGAGCTTAAAGCCCATCATGACGTAATCCGTAAGTGTATGGATAGTCACGGTTTAGCTAAATGCGAAGACTCTATGGCTAAAGCTGAAACTGGTGATGCTGCTAAAGACGCTGAAGGCTATCGTCCAAACGGTGGTCCTAAAGATGGTGAAGCTAAGGGTGAAGGCAAAGGCCCAGCTAAATCAGACACTCAAGCTTTGGAAAAATCGGAAAAAGACTTCGTTATTGAAGTTACTTCTGAGAATACCTTGCTGAAATCAGAACTTGAAGCTAGCAAAAAGAACTTAGAAGCAGTGGAGGCATTTCTTAAGAAATTCGTTGAAAAGACTGCTCCTGCTGGTAAGGCTATCGTTTCTCTTGATATCATCGCTAAAACCGAAGGTAG
>QGNH01000368.1_pt1 | contig 10644 bp, 11 predicted proteins | sample 1735481 | NCBI WGS metagenome assembly QGNH01 (sample SAMN09239004, study PRJNA386568) | Viral metagenome, whole genome shotgun sequencing project. | reverse complement strand
GACGGAACACGCACGCGCAACGGTAACGACGAGAACATGCAGTTAGCTATTAATAAGCGCCTTCGGGCGCTTCTCGGTTTTGATTTGATGGTTAGATTACAGGACGCCGGTAGGAACGCATCCGTATCGAACCTGGAAGCCCTTCAGATTGGCGTGAGGGCTTGTATGGATAGGTTGGCATTATGAGTGAGCTAATGGTTTCTTTTCTGATTGTGGGCGCGTTTGCGCTTATCGCGTTTACAGCTTATCGCCTGGTGATAGACACGCTCGACAGGTGGCAAACTAATCTAGAGAGCAGACAACAGGCTTTCTCTGAAACGCTTTCTGCTGCTGAGAGGTTGAACGAAAAGCGTCAACAGGTATTCGATAAGGCGTTTGAGGAGCAGCTATCGCGTTTGCAAGCCAGAGATAAAGAGATTGACTTACTTATCGCAGATATCCCTAAGCGGATTGATTATCAGATGCAGTCAGCGGTTTCTCGTTATGTCGTACCGTTTCAGGAGGACCACGCCAGGCGTGCAGCTAAAGCTAGAGAAGATTTTAATGAAGACATGAGCATGAGTGCTCTGGGTCAAGATGACGGCGATATGTCGTTGGAAGAAATTTTGAGTCGACTTGATGAACAAGGGGTCAAAGTATGAGCGAGCTATTGAGTTGGATTGACGCTAGTGATGAGGCATCAGAAGCTAGAGAATGGGACGCAAAATATTTCGGCACCTATCGTAGAGACACGCCCGATTACATATACGAAGGGTTAACTTCGGAAGACGAGTACGAAGAAAGAACCGTTCAGCTTGTTGAAGATCTCCTTATGGAGTCTAAAAATAAGTGGAAGGATATTAAAACCAGATGGGCGAAAGCGGCTTACCGTCTACAAATGTTTGAGCGTCTTGCTACTAAAGCCGGCGTTGATAAAACCGACATGCCGATGACTCCGCAGGCTATCGAGGAATCGATTGCGCTCATGTGTGAGGGGCTTTCGCAGCCGCAGCCGCATTCTCGGGATGCTGAACAAGATGCTTTCGTTGACGCCCTGGCGCACTTCTTTGAAAGAGAACTTGCGGCAAATAATTACGACATGCTTTTGGCGCAGGTTATCTATCAGCAGAAAACGCAATTCATGGGAATCCTCAAAATGATTTTTGAGGAGGGTCATCCTGGACCGTACACAAAAGACGGGCGGATAACCATGCGGTCAATCAACCCGCAGTACTTTCACCCGGACCCATTAGCTAAGGGAACTCGATTTGAAGATTCCCGATATTGGATTTTTGCTGAGCCGGAAGATACGGCGGACGTGCGTGCGAGGTTCCCCGGACGTGGGCATCTAGTTCAACCAGAGAACGATTACACATTGATGCGCTGCGCAAAAGAAAACGACGTCGTACCGATTGGAAACTTTCACATAGGGCAGCGTCAACGAGTGCTGGTGAAAGAGTGTTGGTTACGCGATGAGCGAAAAGTATTTGTGCCAGAGCTCGACGGTAACGGTGATGAAATTCCGATTGACGCTAAGCGGGTCAGAGGCTTATCTGGAGAGAGGGGCAAACAGGCGGTAGAGGGGCATTGGGAGAAAAGGTATCCGCACGGTCGTCTAATTGTCTGTGCGGGTCAAATATTGCTTTACGACGGAGATAATCCGTTTCCGCATGGGGAACCGCCTTACACGCTGTTTCCCGTGCGGATATCGGATGAAATTTTTGCCTGGTCTGATGTTGAACTGCTTGGCGTTATCGAGGACAAGATAAATCGGCTGCACAAAGACATGATCCGGAATGCCAGGGTTAACATGAATGCGCCGTGGATAGCCGACCGTAATTGTTTTGACTCACCGCGCAAGTTCAATTTGCTGGTAAATGATCCGGGGTTAGTGCTCCCAATTACGCCAGGCTCGCACATTGAAAGGCTTCCGCCTGCGGAGCTGCCACAATTTATCTGGCCTCTTTTGAATTGGCTCAAGGGAATATTTGACGACGTTTTAGGCGTCCAGGCTGTTATGCGCGGGCAACTTGAGAAAGGTTCTCAGTTGTCTGCCGGCGCTATTGAAGGGCTGCAAGTGTCGTCTTCGAGTCGCCTGAGATTTCGTGCTCGGCTTTTAGAGAACAGTTTGAAGTGTTTGGGGCATCAACTCGAGTGGATGATACGCACTTTCTATCCGGAAGATCTTACCGTTCAGATTATGGACCCCGCGACTCAAAAACCGATACCTCTCAAGTGGACATCTCCGCCGGCAGAGATGGGCAACTTCGAGATTGGTATCGAGGTGGGCTCTGGCTTACCTGGCAGTAAAGAACAGGGCGGACCTTTGTACATCAAGCTTTGGCAGCTTGATCTCATCCCGAGAATTACAGCTCTTAAAGCTCTTAAAGTTCCAAACGCTGAGCAAGTTGCAGCGCAAATGGATAAAGATGACGTGCGCCAGGCTCAGCTTGGCATAGTCAGGCGTAAGAATAAAGACGGGGCGGCGGGCAGAAAGCAACTTGATTCGAGGGCGATATGACGATACCAACTTCTAGAAACGTATTAGCTAGTGTCATGCTTGGCTTTGGCGACGGCAGCAACGGTACTGACCAGTACGCCGTTAACTATCAATCTTCAAACGGATATCCGTTAGACGTGGCTAATCGTTTGATTCGCAGGTCGTATTCGCTGCCTCCAAGCCAGCTTGATTTTGCGGTCGTAATTACGGTTCAGAGTCTCATCTGGCTGGCAGTTGTCGATCTTGGCGACACCGGGGTAAATGTGGGATTGGTTTCAGGGTCGCCGCTGACTAAATGGGGCGTTGGAAAAGGCAAGCCCCTCTTGGCATCCCCTTATGTCACTGCTGGAAGCATCACGTTATATCTTGATAACCCTAGCAGCGTTTATTCATCCTTCGGAGAAATTGTTGTGCTAGGGTTAGATAGCGCAGAGGTAGTGACGCCAAGCTAAAGGAGATTTGTTATGGCATTCAAAGCAGGAAAGAATAAGGGTAAGAAGACAACTACAAAGCCCATGATGAGTATTCGTAGTGTGGAGCGCAGTGCTACCGACAACGGAAAACCAGCGATGGCTGTGGCTTACGGTGAGGCGCGTGGCGACACAGATATGGAAAGCAAGAAAACGCCGCGTAAAAAATCTGAGGACTAATTCGAGAAGACTAACAAAGGAGGCTTGTATGCCGTTGAACAAAGGAAAGGGTAAGAAAGCGATATCTGAAAACATCCGTACCGAAAGACGGGCGGGAAAACCTGAAAAGCAAGCTGTAGCAATCGCTATGCACGAAGCGGGCAAAGGTAAGAAGGGTAAGAAGAAAGGCGACTGAAGTAATACTAACGCATTACATAGTATTTATTGTGGGTCTGTGATATCTCTTGATACATGGACCCACAACAAATTTTAGCTTCGCTAATGAATCAGTCTGGAAATCAGAACCAGGCAGCTCAAAACGCTGTGCCTTCGCCGCAACAGCCTGGCGGGGGACCCCAAATGGTCGGTCAAGGTCAAGGACAACCAGGACTTTCACCAGATCAACAGCAGCTTATGAGTCAAATGAACACGCTCCTCGTGCAGGGGAAGGCATGTTGCGATGCGTTAAAGCGCATGAATTTTGAAAAGGAATCGGTCGAGATTGACAACTATCTCAATCGCATTACCAAAGTTAAGCTGAATCTGAAACAAGAGTTCGCAGAGGAAGCGATGGAACACTCCTTGATGTCGCAAAGTGCCTCGACGCCTTCACCGGGCGCGCTTTTATAAGGAGTGATGTATGACAGACGGACAAGAACAAAAACCTCAATCCAGAGGTACTATTCAAGCTATGCCCAGAGCTGAAATGCTTGCGGAGCTTGGAGATGCAGTGGTGGATGATTCGACGTTGGCGCAGCTTGACGAACTGCACAGGCGCTCAGGGGAACCGAGTAGCACAACTGACGATCTTGAAGCCATTTTGAAAAACCCCAGACCTTTTGCTGAAGATAGTGAGGGGCTTGATCTGGATAAGCTGCCCGAAACGCAGCACAAGGTTGACGAGCAAGAACCACAAACTTCTGAGCCGGAACGCGAATTAACTCTTGACGAGAAATTTGAGATCCATAAAGCTCGGATTGATGCTGAGGTGGAGGCGCGCAATCGTCAAATCGAGGCGGCTCTTACGAAGGCTGCACAGCCGTCACCGCCGCCCCCACCTCCGCCCAAAGCTCCTGAGTTCATGAAGTGGACAAGCGAGCAGCTTGAGCAGATAGCTGAGAAAGATCCGTTTATGGCGGAGTTTATTCAGACGCAGCAAAGAACCTATCAGCTTGAGCAAGAGGTATATCAATTACGGAACGAGCGTAATAGAGATGTTGAAACCAAAGCGGTGTCAGAGTTTGACGCCGCTTATAAGTTTGCACGGGAGAACTATCCTGAGCTGGACAAGTATCTACAACCTGAACTTATGCGGCAGGCAAGGGAACAGGTTAGGCAAGCCAGGACAGCGGGAGCTGACTTCAACGGTTGGTTCAAGCACATTTACACTCAGCAGGCAATGGACGATATTCTTTCGGGCAAATTGCAAACCAAAGTTAAAGCTCAACAACCGCCCAACGAGCTTGACACAAAGCGAAAAGAAGCGATAAGGAAGACGCAAGTCGTAAGCTCTGGCGGGGGAGCTTACCAACCGCCAGAAGCTAAATCAACTGATCGTTCTTTGCGGGGCGGGGCAAAGGACATGGTAGCGGAGCTCAAGCAAATGGGCTTTCGCTAATACTCTTACGAGATAAGGAGATAGCTTATGACGGTATCGGTCAGTATTGGTAAGCTCGACGCTTTAACCAATAAACATTTCGTGAAACGCCTTGAGGATAACGTATTCCTCACAAATATCATTTGGTTCTATTTCAAGAAACGAATCAAGGAAGCTGGCGGAAGGGACATTAGAGTGCCGATTCGTCACAGTAAAAACAGCACGGTCGGAAGGTGGGGCATGGGCGGCAGTACGCTTGATACCACCGGGCAGAATAATCAAACAACTGTCATATTCCCCTGGCGCGGTTATAAATCTGCAGTGGTGCTAAATAATACCGACATCGCCCAAAACACAGGCGCAGAGCAGATTGTGGACCTTTTGGAAGAAGAAGTTTCAAACGCTCAAGAATCTCTCATGGATAACTTGGACATTGATACTTTCTTGGACGGTACGATTGCAGGCGGCGGTGTCGTTAACGCAGGCAACCCCAATCTTGGCTTGCAGGGCTTGTTGGCTGCCATTCAATACTCGACAGACGGTAATTTAACTGGTGGGTATGGCGGTATTACAAGAGCGAGCGCAACCGGGGGCAAAAATACGGCTCAGGTCGGAAACGCTTTTTGGAATGCGGGATGTGTGATTGCGGCTAATGCCAATACCACTATTCAGTTTTGGAAAAACAGCGTAACTATGGACGCATCTTCGATTCTCACTATTCCTAAGATGCAGGAGTTGGCAGGCGCGTTACCGCAGCCTGATTTGTTCGTAACTTCTCAGTTGATTTACAACAAGTATCATTCTCTGTGTACTGTAATTCAGCGTGAGATGGTCGACGAGGAAGTTGGTAAAGCTGGTTTCACTAGTCTTCAATTCAATTTCAAACCTATCGTCGTTGCGGACAACATCAACGACAACGGTTATCTGTATGCGTTGACGATGTCCGACTGGGATCTGTACGTTCTTCGCGGGTACAACTTCAAAGCCACACCGTTCAAAACTCCGGTTAACCAGGACAGCATCATCAAACACGTGTTGTTTGTTGGGAACCCGGTATGTAGGCGCCCGAATCACCAGGGATACATTAGCGGCTTGACTGCTGCCTAGTATTGCATCTGGTATCGCAACACAATTGATCCGTAATACGGAATAGAACTTTTACAGGAGAATAGATTATGGGAATTGGTAACGGTATTGCGTTCCAAGACAAGTTGGAGGAAGCGGGTGCCGCGCCGCTTCTCTATCCGCTTGGTACGATACGATATGAAACAGACATCAACGGGTTGATGGCTAAATGGATGTACTGTTGCGCGGTTGCAGATATCACAAAGTACATGGCAGTAACGCTTGATCCGTCGACAGCTAACGGTTTGGGGGTTAAACCTGCTGCAGCTGCAGGGCAGAGAGTTTTAGGCTTTGCTCAAATTGCAGTGACTTACGCAACAAAACCGTACTTCTGGCTTCAAGTGGGAGGTCATTCTTACGGAACCGTTAAAACTGGCGTTTCCGTTGGCGATCCGCTTACAGGAACGACAACATCAGGAGCCGCAGGACAAGCTACTGAAACCGGTTCAGGTGCTTATAAGAACGCCATATGGAACGCTTTCACTGCAAACTCGTCAGGGAATGATGCCACGACCGAAGTATTTGCGCCAATATAATTGCGCCAGGGAGGTAGTCTATGAATCTCGGCTATCTCAGAAGGCATTTGCGGGAACAGCTTAAAGAGCCTGATCCCACTAATAGCCTGTGGACTGATTTGACTCTTAACGACTGGCTCAACGAAGGCGCCAAAATCATGGCGTCTCGTTGCCAGCCAGAAGAAATGGTCTATTCGTTCACTACAGCTGTAGCGCAGTTACCTGCAGGCAATACATCAGCATTCTCACGCGAGCACCCTTTACCACATGGCGTAGATGAGGTGCTCGCGGTTTTGCTGTACAACGGCTTGCAGTACGAAATGAAGCGTTGCACGATAATCCGTGCGATGAAGGACAACAATATTCTTGGAATACCCTCGCGGTATTATCTCAGACGCTCCAAGACTCAGTTAGACACAAATTCTCGGGCTATTATGCCGCGCCAGGTCAGCGTTGATGATCCAACTGATAATTGGATTCTCGGGCTGAATCCATGTCCGCAACAGGCTTTTGTCGTGACGGTGATATTCTTTTCAAATCAATTCTTGATGAAACATGATGCTGACGAGCCCCTGGTGCCTTACGAGTTCAGGCGAGGCATCATTGATTATGCTGTCGCGCAGGCTTACCGGTCTGATGAAATGTACGCTCAGAGTAACGTGCACATGACTGATTTCAATGAGGCGGTTAAAGGCTGCATGGCTAAGATGTCCAATCAAGGTCAGGAACAAGCCTTTCCCACAATGCGCATGAGAAATGAATATGAGTGGGGATATCCCGCCGATGACTATTACGACGTAGGTTACGCAACCCCTGAGACAGACCCAGCGGGTACGTAGTATGGCGCAGATAAAGAGCTTACAAGTTGAGAGCGATCTGGCGCTTCAGGCTTACGACATCAAAGATTTTTCGGGCGGCTTGCAGTCGGATGTAGATCCGGGTGACTTGCCGCCCAACGCCGCTTCTGATTGCGAGAACGTTTACTTTCGTCCGGGTAGAATGCTCAGGCGTGACGGCTCGCTTATCCTCAATCGGTCGCTTACAGCGGTCGGCTCGGCAGACGGTATCGCCTGGTTTTACGACGCCAATCTCGCAAAACAAATGGTCGTGTGGTCGAACGGTAATCTTTACTCGGTTGACCTTACGACATTTGTGTTTACCCTGGTAGCCTCTGGCGTGTACACAGCAGGCTTGCGAATATGTTCGTGCGTGATGGCTCGCGTTTTGTATTTTTCAGACGGTGAGACTATTGGGACGAGCGGGGCGAATCACTCAGGTATTCGCAGTTATGACCCTGCGAACGCTCCTGGCTCGGCTCCTCTTGTTATCAGCTCTGGCACGACGGGCACAATACCGACGCCGGCTTGTAAGGTCATGTGTATGCGAGCCGGACAGCTATTGATTGGACGTATAAAGTATGTCGGAGGCACATACAGCAAAGATTCGATCATGTGGTCGAATGTATATGACGCCACTACTTTTATCGGAACTAATATTGTCCGAATCGGCGAGGGTGAAGGTGGAGAAGTCAATGCCCTATCCCCCATGCAGGTATCAGCCGAAGGGATTAGTCCTTTTGACGCTGTATTTTGTGGGCTGTCTGACTTCGGGGTTTATTGCGTCAAAGGAGCTTTGACCCCGACAACAGTGCAGCCCGTTCAAATAAACTGCGCTGTGGGCTGCCTGGACGGCGGTACGGTGCAATTCATCCCTTCCCCTGGATATTCAACGGTTGTATTTCTCGGTACCGACCGCAAAGTTTACTCAACTAACGGTGTTGATTCTAACGACATCAGTACTCCAATATCCACTGAAATAGCTACTTACGTCTCTGATCGCATGTTGGTTGACGCCAACGCGACATTCGCATCGACGAAAAATATTCGAGACAGGCATTACGTTTTGGATTTGGGCGGGGGCGTTCAATACTGTTACGACTGGATTCTTAAGTACTGGACCCGTTATAGAGGCTGGACATCTGGCTACTGGACAGGTGAGAGTAATGGGGGCGAGCACGCCAGGGATGCTAGTGGCAATCCGATTATGTACTGTGTCGAAAACAAAGTAACGGGTTGGCTCTATCAAGTAAACATCGGAACTTCTGACAGCGGAGTGCCGATTACCCCGTATTGGATAAGCGGTTGGATAAGTCCTGTTGATAAGGATGAGGTCAACTGCATATATAAGTTTATCGCGCTTACATATCGAACAGATGTAGGAAACTACGTAATTGAGTGCAGTAACGAGCACGGCACGACTCCAAACTCTCAGCTTATCTTGTCGCCATCTTACGGCAGACCTAAGACCGGAAATCTATGGGGTGTTGGTATCTGGGGGGTTTCCAGATGGCAGGCTGCATATAAATTCAAGCCTATTCCGCTTCAAGGAATTACAGCTCTGGTGAGCGGGCTTCAAAGTGTGATCCCTATTCCGAACGGGGGACCTCCCGGCACTATGACTATCCCGAAAGGGGTAATTATTCTTGCGGGTAACACCTACAACAATATTTTGGCGGCTACTAACAGCTATGCAGTTACGCCGGCAGGTTCCTGGCAGTATGACTATCTCGATAGCTCAAACACGGTTCAGACGGTTGTATCTGCTACTTCCACGATTGCAGGAGCGGTGATGGTGCTGCAGCGCAGTAAGTGGGGGTATTTGCGCGGGGTATTTCAATGCCTGGCTCTTGAGTATTTGGCGCCCCCGTTGGAGAAGTTTATTAGTCCGCCAGACTTCAACCGATTATCTCGGATTACCGGGACGCAGCCGTATCATCAGAAAGGGCGCTTGTATGTCCAGAAGCGGAACGGTGCGCGTCAGAAGCTCCAGTGGCATGACATAATGATTAAAATTTATCAGACTGAGGCGGGTTGGTTTGAGGTTCTCAATATCAATTTTCTATACCTGGTGGCAGGTAGACGGCATGTCGGAGGTATGTAATGGCGCTTACAATTCCCAACGTTTTTGTTGATGGCGAGATTATAGATCCCGACCAGATGAACGCGAATTTCGCTTACGTGCTGGCGTCGTTGACTCCAAACTCTCCTGCTAACGGGGGAACGGGTAACGTAACGATACCGCCTAAAGGTTCGATACTTGTCGGTAACGCGGCTGGAACTGCCTACTCTAATTTGACTGTTGGGACTGACGGGCAGATTTTGACTGCGAACGCAGCGAGTACCAACGGCGTAACGTGGGCAGCTCCTCTTACGGGGTTAACAATACCGCCAAAGGGTTCGATACTTGTAGGTAACGCGGGCGGGACGGCGTATGCAAACCTGGCTGTCGGTACAGATGGGCAAGTATTGACTGCTGACGCGGTGAGTACAAACGGAGTTAAATGGGCGGTTGCTGGTACGGTAACATCTGTAAGTTTCACAGGTGATGGTATCGTGGATAGTGCCACGCCCAGTACGGCAGTTACGGGTAGTGGAACGGTCACAGCTACGATAAAGACGCAAACCGCCAATACCGCCTTGTACGGTCCTGTTAGTGGAGCTGTGGCAAATCCCTCTTTCAGACAAGCGGTTTTAGCAGATTTACCGACTGCGCTCACGCATCCGATGCAATGTCGTATTTATCTGACTACGGGTCAACCTTATGCAGACGGGGCTGCAGGTACTAATTTTTTCGTTGGACCAGCTGGAGGTGGGGACTGTGTCAGTCTTCCAGACGCAACGGGAAACGTATTTACGAAGTTCAATTTCGCTGAAATAACGACGTCAGTACCAGGGGCGGCATTCAGGTTATACGACATATTTTTGTATAATAACGCCGGAACGGTGACAGTTGAAGCTGATCCGTGGGACGGCGCAGGTCAAGTAACAGGCGCTATTACAGGTGCCACAGCCGCCAATCCGTGCGTTTTAAGTGCAACAAATACTCTCGCTACTGGTGATTTTATCGGTATTGCGGGCATCACCGGCACTATGGGAACGGCCGTCGCGAACGGATTGAACGGCAAGGTGTGGAAAGTTGCAAGCGCAACAGGTTCGACTATAACCCTTGAAACCGGTCCTTCTACTATCGGTTTAAGTTATGCAAGTGGTGGCACTTTCTATAAAATACCGGTTGCGAGAAGCACCGCATTAGTGTTCCAAAACGGNNNGTATTTGCGCTCTGGCGCATTGAACAAAGTCTATATCGGTACGCTAATGGCGGGTCAGCAGGGCGTAAGCGGGCAGGCGATTGATAGCTATTTTTCTCGGCTTGTATGGAATTATTTTAATCGTACGAATAAAGGGCTTTATTGTTATGACGCTACTGCATCTTGGACGTATACCCTGGCGGCAATTAGAC
>QGNH01000243.1_pt1 | contig 10645 bp, 16 predicted proteins | sample 1735481 | NCBI WGS metagenome assembly QGNH01 (sample SAMN09239004, study PRJNA386568) | Viral metagenome, whole genome shotgun sequencing project. | reverse complement strand
GTAGTAGTTTTATTCCACTTCTGCTGACGAGTAAGCTCTAGTTGGCCTAGATTTACCCATCGAATGATATCTGTGTCAGTAATCTGAGCACCAGACTCATCCCCAAACTGACGCTTAACTGACGTAGCCACATCACTTACTAGTTTAGTGGCAGCCGCAATAGGCATTTAAACCACCTTACCGGTAGATGCGACCATTATGCCTATAATAGTTCTTTCCCTTAAGAATCGACATAGCCAGATCTCCATTAGCCTCTGCCTGCTCTGCCTGCTTCTTAAGCTTCATTGCTTCTCTAGCATCTTCCATAGCCTGAACTCGGCTCAGAACGTCCTTACCTCCACGAGCTTGGTCATTCATCCAAATCCATGCGATAAGATCGGCGTTAACTTCATTCTCTCGAACTTTACGAACAATATATTCAGGATGTCCCTCAGGACGATGAAGAATCGCAAATGGAAACTCTTCGTTAAACGCACGCTTATCCGGCGGAATCCATACCAAGAATAGCGTAGGTTCATAGTCATTAATTAACTCGGCGACATGCCTATGCTCTTCTGAGATAAAATGACCTACCTCAGAGTCGAGAATATAAGCATTACTTAGATCAACACTCATTATAGATTATCCATGAATGCGTTAATAGTCGCCACCGCTGTAGTGGGACCACCTGTAGTAATATGCCGAATTCGATGCACACGACCTACTAATTTGGCAAGCGCTAACCCAGGTCCTACATCAAAAGTCACAATACCTGTAGAAGGAGTCGTGTTTGGAGCAGAAATAGCTGCAGGTGCCGATAACTGAACCCAAGTTAGTCCATCAGCAGATAAACGTTCTAAAATAAACTGGACAGTAGGTGCTGCTCCACCGGTCAGTGCTGTAAGAATACAATCAATCGAAACAATATCTGCGTTACGAAAATCCATCTGGAAGTCTACTGCAGGTCCTGCCGCAGATACGTCAATCCCTAATTTGCTGTACGCTGCTTGGGTTTCTAATACCATCTTAATACCCTCTCAAGGCATAAGAAAAGGGGTCGGGCCGCATAGGACCCGGCCCCTTTTCCAAGGACTAGATTTTAGCCTTCGGTTAGATCCTGGATTTCACCGTGGGTATTACGACGGTGGGTGCCAAGCTCAACATACTGGTACATAGTTGCAGAGTAACCATCTGTGGTAGCACTACGCAGCCACATTCCGCCGTCACGATCCATGAAGGACCAGTCAGCATCCTGGTAAATCTTAAGTTCACCCTCATTAATGAACTTAAGAGCGTTAGGACCAGCAAGAGTGTCCACAACCATGGGAATATCACCCTGGTCAGTGGTGAATGCAAGACCACTGAAACCGCCAGCGAATTCCTGGGTGTTAGTCATACGCCGCTGCTGGCTTAACAGGTTGAAGTATGCACGCCGAACACCGAGGTTAGTAAAGAGTGCAGTAACTTTGCCACCACGAAGACGAATGGTGTCGACCATGTTAATCATAAGGCCCTCAGAGAGAGGACGGTTAGTACCGCCGTTAGCATCAATATTTGCAGTCCACTGTGCATCTGTAATGTTATACAGTGCACCAGAGGTCTGTAAAATTGCGCCAAAACCCGTGATTTCACGCTGAGTCGAGAGAGTGGCAGTACCTACGTTACCAGTACGAACGAGGTAGTCACCAATAGCAGAAGTGACGTTAGCACCAGAATAAGTAACAGTAGTTGCAGTAACTGCAGTAATCGTACGGGCAGTTGCCCTGTTAGTAACACCAGTAGAGTCGTAGTGGTCTACGATCATACCAATCTGGAGCCAGTAGTTGTGCTTAATGTTGAACGTTGTTGCAGTTGCAACGTTCGTAATAGTAGCTACTGCACCAGTACCGTTACCGTAAACCTGACGGTTGAAGTCCACAGCAAGGTCACGCTTAAGACCCTGCATTTCCAGGTCTAGGGCAGAAATGAAAGCCTGCTGATTAGTCTTAGCAAGCTCGAAAGTCTGACCAGAAAGCTGAACTGCACCGTATAGGTACTTAAGCGCTACACGTGCTGCAAGAGTCGTCTGGTTACCAGCAACAGGAAGAGTTTCAAGTTCCTGACGTGCACCAAGACCAGGGTTACGAGCAGTCAGAACTGGGAATACAACGTACTTTCCACCGACATCAGAAGTAACACCATCAGAAGTACGAGTAACCCGCTTTACGGTAGTCATCTCGTCATTAAGCTGCAGCCGAAGACTAGCCTCGTAAATTTCCTTAGTGATTGCACTGATGGTCGTCATAGTGGCGCCCATTTTTTACTCCTTAAAGGCTTGCGTAAGCATCTCGCCCATTAACTTCTTGCGATTGCCTTCGCTCAGTTTGGCAGGATCAAAGTTATTCGCAGGCGTCGCACCAGAAGGAGTAAGAACAGGGGGAGCCGAACTATTTGCTGTAGGAGTAGCCCGAATACGATTATAAGCCTGCTCGTACATAGCAACCGCTGTACCGAGGGCTTTATCTGGATTTTCTCCAGCATTAATCTTACTCATCGCTACACCAAGCACATAGTTCGTGTCAAGGTCTTGATTATACTTAGCCTTAAATGTCTGCTGTGCAGTCATTAAAGTAGAATCTAACCAGACATTTGCTGCTCGTTCTGTCTCCTGAACCTGCTGCTGCTGCAACATTTGCACTACTTGCTGCTGACTCTGTGCAAGTGCCTGGAACCTGGGATCTTTCTCCAGATCAATTCCAGGATCGGCGAATTCGCCTAAATCCTGAGTTCCAGGCTGTTGCTGATTTTGTGGCGCCTGGCCCTGCCCACCTGTATTAATCCCCAAGAAGTTAGCAAGTTCGTTGTAAAGTCGCTGAGGGTCTGTATTCAGAACCTGGAATAACTGTAGCCCTGCCTGAATCTGATCAGGTGGTACGTTATTCTCAACGAACTGCTTATATGGGTTATACTGTGAGTGTACCTGCTCCAATTTCTGACTTACACCCTGGTCCCACTTTTCAAGGGTAGGGCGAACTGCATCATGCAGAGACTGCGGAACTGCAGAAAGAATTTCATTCCATGCAGGGTGACCGCCAGAAGGTGCCGCCGGGGTAGTATCTACTGGCCCCGAAGTAGGTGGTGCTGAATCTAACGTCGGAGCGGAGTTACTATCAACATTTGCAGCATCAAGTGCTGCTTCAAATGCTGCCGACGGTGCAACTGAAGACTCACTCATTTTTCATTCTTTCCGCGCTGTACTGTTAAGCCCTGGCGCTATTAACGAATACCTGTTAAGTCATCATTTACGCGCACTGCGTAAATCATATCGTTCTTAGTCATAGCGTCTAACCGAGCTGCAGTATATGTAGTACCGCTGATGGCAGTTAAACGTGCACGTAAATCTGTAATAGAGTCGTAGTTATTCTCACCTGCAAGTGGGATCTTTGCAGTACCACGGGCAAGTCGAGCGTCTACGAAGTCAAAAGTACCTGTTAAATCAGTGTTAGCCATTAGGACTTCCTCCCATATCGGGGGGTGCTACTCCTGCATTATCTACCGAAGTTGTAGGCATTGGCCCACCAGGAGGAGGACCACCGCTAGGACTAATATTACCAGGTCCTTGTGGTTGTCCACCATTTAGATTGTTAACCTGCTGCATTGCCATACCAATAGCCGCAGTATGTGCATTAACATGGTCCTGGAACTGTTGCTTAACCGCAGGATCAAGTAATTCAAATGCCTGAGATTTACGGAATCTATTATGCACATCAATATGCACCATATGATTATCCCAGTCATTAACTGGAACAGCCGCAGGTGGCGGAATAGGTGCACCCTGCTGATCTACTGTATTTGGAGCACCCTGCATTTGCTGCTGCTGGAACTGCATTTGATTCTGCTGAATATCCTGTGGCGTAAGTCGCTTAAGCTTAATATTCTCTCTCTGTGCCTGAGATTCATCAATCTTAAGCTGCTCATATAGTTTCTGGACTCCACCCATATCTAGAAGCTTCAAGCCATCCTGAGGACTAATGAAGCCCATCTTCATCATATCCATAAGGAAAGCCTGACGTGCAGCCTTAGACGTAGGTAGAGCAGATCCACCTTCCATACGAATATCAGTACAAATATCTGCACCAGTTAACTGTAATACGTCAAAGAAACCTTCTGTGCCTACAACTCGTACAGTTCTCTCAACATCCCAATACTGCTTAGCAAGGTAAAGAGTCTGACGTGCAATAGACTCCATGCCCTTTTCTACAGAGAAGTAGGTATGAGAGAGAAGACTATCGTCTTTTTCCTGCAAGAAAGAAATTGCTGTAGCGGCAGTAACACCGGAAGGTGCATCTCCACGAGATACCTGATGCTGTCCAGAAATATCTTCAATATCTACAATAGTACGATCTAATTCTTGCAGCACATAAGACGGTAAAGGAGTAAGTGGAATTGGCTGAGGTAACCCAAACCCAGGCTTAACTGCAATCATTTGCCCTGGTTCAGTAGTAACCTTAGAAGGATCTAAAGAACCCTGAAAATACACTAATTGGGGCTTAGCCATCCTATTCTTAGCCTCAACAACCTGAGACCGAGTACGGTTATATTCACGCTGTAAACCGATAAGGTCTGAGACGGTCGATTCAGAATAGAACTTACCTGACGGGATATGATCAAATTTAGTAAAGGGAAACTCTCCGTGAGCATACGGAATTTGACTATCCAAGTGAACAATGTTATCTCCAATAACGTGGACTAATCCACCATTAGGAAGTAACTTATGCGCGCCTGGCTTTGCCCACATCTCCATACATAACACAGAATCCGGTTCAGTTTTAGTGCTTCCAGCTAAATCCAGTACAGAGTCATTAATAATCTCTTGTGATGCAATAACATCATTCGCTACAGAGAGGCCCTTAAGCTTATCCCCATAGATAGCCTGTACCTGAGAGATAGGTTTAGTATAAATATTAAGAACAAAAGGCTGTTTCTGTAAGTCTACAGTACGAAGATCTGGTACAAATAAGTGATACGGGGTGACACAGCCATATCTAACGTCACCCTGTTGACCATCTGCATCTACTGCACCGGAATCCCACCACGTCTTAATGAATCCGGTCCCACAAATTAAAGTCCAGAAAGCCGTCTGTAGGAATTCTGCGTCTAGATGACTGTTATTAGAAATAGATTCCCAGACTTGTTCTGCTGCATAAGCCGCAGCTAAGTCTTCATCTTCACTAGAGGCAGGTACAACAGACGCATTAGGCTTCTGTCCAGTAATTCGTGCAATCTCAGTACGAATTACAGGACGAATTCGGTTGGCTACTAGGCGAACACGATATGGAGGTGCCTTAGGAAGGATGAGTTTTCCACCAACATAAGGTGGAGCTACCTCTAGATATTGCTTACCAAAGTAGAATGCCAGGTTTAAGTTCCACTGAATCTGTAACCGACTTCTAGCCGACTTCATTTCTGTGTATTGAGATTTTACCCACGATACTAATTCGCGAGCTTCCTTCATCTGACCAAGTTTAACCAAGTCCATAGTGCTCGGGTCGGAGGCCGAGGGCTTCAAGGGCGTCACTGTCATAATCTTCTAGCCTCCCTTCCTTCACTAATCGCTCGTATTCACCTTGGTCTGATGGGTCAACTACTGGTTCCTCAGAAATTGAATAACTGTTCATCGCTTGCACGGCTTGAAACGCTAGTGGGTCCTTCGTGGCTAAAAGTGAGACCAGCTTGTCCAACTGGTTCAGATGATTCTGCTGTAGCGATACTAGTGCTGTCATCTGCTCCCGATTCGTTTTCAGAACCAGGTACACAACGACCATCAAGGTCAGCATCAATAGCACTACAAAGAGAATCAACACTAGTATTGAGTTCATTTCTAAATGCCTTAACTCGCTCTAATGCAGCAGTAGTATTATGTGTAGCGAAGTCTAACTTAAGATTAAGTTCGTCTACCTTGGACTGAGATACATACCCAATTGCACGAGCACCCTCAGCCATACATTCAACACAGAAATAAACTGCACCATGCTCTTCAAGTTCCATGCCAAAATCTAAACAAGGCCGATCTACTGTGCCACAAACCATACACTTGCCAGGCCACGCAAAAGGCCGTGGAACAATCTGCATTCGTGCCTGTACTGGATTAGTTTCCACCGAAAATCGACTCCGACTTAGCTTCCTGCCCTGCGTCACCGATACTTGTTTCATTATCGGACATAGGGGTTTCAGCTGAAAGATACTCTTCTGCTACAGGCTCGTCAGGAGAAGGATTTCCAACAACAGAAGGATTAACCAAAGCGTCGCGGGCTTCCATTTCAGCCGCAACTTCATCCCGAAGCTTCGCAGAATCTTCAGTAAGAGTAATCTCTGGGGTTACAGGCTCAGCCTCTCCTGTAAGCTCTGCATACTCTGCAGGAGTAATAATACCCTCGTTAAGGTCTAGCCAAGCATTAGAGAAATTCGGCTCACGCTGTTCTCCACGTGCCCGACGAACTTCTGCCTCACAACGCTGAATTTCATCCTGGTACATCTGGCCGGACCGACCAACAAAACCAGGATACTGTCCATAGTTCTCAGCCATCTCAGTTTCCTCTCGCAATTGCAGCATTGGCCCACATTACAACTTCCTCTAGCTTAGTGATAGCTAGAGACTTCTCACGACTCTCAGGACAAACATCATTGATATACTGAGCTAATGCAAAACCCGAAGATCGCATAGTTGCATAAGTATCTACCATATCAGCATTCTTAGGTGCATGATACGTAAATCTATTTTCAAGGTCCGTAAGATCCATCAGAAACCATCCCATTCTACAGCGTTAGCTCCGGAGGACCACTCAGTCCTATTTCTATCGTCTAGGTACATTCGTGCAAGAACCTGGTCGTACCTAAGATTCTCAGAATCTCTTGGCATAAGTTCTGATACTGTTGCTGGGTCAGGTGCAAGGTCTGGCATAAATGTGAAGAAGTATCTGGCAGAGTCGCAGGCATGGTCATCTTTCTTATGAATCTTTTCGTGTGCATTATTATTGAACTGGGCAGACTTAGAAGAATAGGTTTCCCATCTAAGTCTTTCCATCTCACGAATTAGATTCGTACAATTCTCTGTAATCTGCCAATAAGGTTTCCCAGTGCGCGGATTAATAGATAAATACTTGCTAACCTGATTGACCCCAGTGAGAACATCGTTATTCCCGGGCGCAATCCAAATACCGTTGGCTGCATATTCTCCAACGATACTAGTTCCTGTGACAGCTTGTCTCTGCTGTGTAGCGGGATCTCCGACACAGAACTCAGGTTCCTTTCCAAGTTCTTTATCCATCTTTAGGACTACTTTTGCATGTTCCGCTACAGTCATTTCACTTGCATAATGCTCTGCAAATGTAACAATAGTTCCATCAGCATGGACCGCGTGCCATAGCCAAGCAGTAGGGTTATTAAACCCGTGGTCCATACTACGATACCATTCCCAATTCAGCACTGATTTAGGATTGATTGGCGGGATAACATGTGTCGCTACAGAGAAGTTTTTGTAGACTTTGCCACCAAGTTGAACGAACTGACCTTTTTCGCGTGCCTTTCGTTCATCAGCATCGAGCCCGCCAAGAATACGTTCAATAGCCTCTGGCTTTAGATATGGGTTCTCATGGATATCTACTTCTACAACATCAATATATTGGTGAAGACCTGTAGACCCTGGCTTATAAATACCATCATAAATCCAGGTCATACCTTCTACAGGAGTAAGAGTAAGCCAAGTATCACCATCTGTATCGACAAGACGTAGCATGTTCTCATCGTAGATATGTTTCGGTGGTTCCTCGTCAAAGTGTACGAAGTGCCGACTAGTTCCTGCGTGTGCAGCTAGATCCTGTTCGTACGTAAGAAACTCTAGGGTACTTCCATTAGATAGTGTGAGTTCTTTCTTCTCACTATTATAGCTACGTTCCCAGGAACCTTTGACGAGTAAAGAAGGCGGAAGCCACTGCTTTAATTTTGGAATAAGAATCTGCTGAATACCATGTGTAAAGTCTACACAGATTGCACGTCCTCTAACCGGCGCCTCGGGTACCCTCCTATAGGGGTGCTGTCCGCGCAGGTAGAAGATGTCTTCGACCACTCCACCTACTGTTTTGCCGGACCGGTTACCTCCAATGTAGAGTCGTGTCTTAGCCTGAGAACTGTGAAATAACACCTGCTTAGGGTGCGGTTTATAGGCTAAGATATTGGGCTCACGCGCTGTTAGCTTTAACTTCTCGCCAATAGCACGGAACATTTCCGCTTGGGTAATGTCCTCAGAGGCGGCAACACGTCTAGCCATCTTAGCACTTATGTCCCGAAGTCTTCATTGCACCGCAGTTCGGGCACGAATTCGATGGGGCAGAACTACCGGACTTAGTCCCACCGAAACTAGGTGGAGTACCTTTCCTCTTACCCGCCATGATAATCTCCTTACGCAGTTGTACTATCTGTTGCACCAAGTGCTGTTAATGCAGCACACACAGAAGCAAGAGCAATATTTCCGCCCTTAGCGCCCGTGAGTGTTACACCTGCTAATAACTGAATACTATCTGAACCACCATGGTTATGATTCCCTGCAGCAATCTGGTTACTCCCAACACCTACAGTATGGTGATGAGAATCTTTCGCAACATCTAGATCATCGTTACGGTGAATTTGCGCTACAGTGCGGGGATCAAAGTAATTCTGCCCCTGAACCTTTGGACTAAATGGATCATTAATAGTCCGCTCATTTGGATCCTGTGGTGTTCCGGGTTGTGCCATTACCAGTACCTATTTACTCGGAACGAAGACTTAGCCTGTCGAATACAGCTGCCTGATCCAGAACCACGAAGCAATGTAAATACCATGGTTTTAACACTTGTAGCCGATGCTGCCCAGGCAATATTGAAGTCCTTTTCAACACCAAATGCTGCTGTTCCAGTACTAAATGCAGATGAGAATATTGAAGCGCCTGCTATGCTATCCTCACGAATACCTAGCAGAAAGTAATCACCAGCAACAGATTGCATCATTTGGCAGTGAGCTTCAATATTGTAGTATTTACCGTTGATAGCATTAAACGTAATACCTGTGACAGCAGTTTCTACCGTGGTAACAGCAGCACTGTTAGCGCCTTCATCAGTCCTGCCTACGTTCTGAACAGCACCTGAGGCAAAAGAAAGTAGTTGCCATTGAGCACCATCCCAAACATACTCAAATAATGTATCTGTTTCGAAAATCTGGAGACCAACGAATAATGCTCCGCCACTAGGACGTGTAGTAGAAGAACAAATAAAAGTACCAACGCTTGAATCAATCGTATCAAAGTTATTATTCAGATCCGCTGCGACATCTACTGTATCACTACTCGCGGGCTTGAATAACCTTAACCGACTTGTCAGCGTCCCCATAATTCTCCTCAAAGGAAAAGACACTTTCCCCTGAGTCAATTGCCGCTACAGGGGTTGATTGGATAACTCTATTGTTGGGCAATACCCCTAAGGTACTTTGCGCCAACATCTGTACTTCACTACCAATCTTAGCTAACGTTATAGGATTGTCAACGTGTTTTGTGATAATTTCTACTACTCGCGACAGGACGTTCATTACGTCGATCGCTGCCTTGCTATTTGGATCCCACTTACCTGTAATCTCATACGCGAATTTAATCGCGTTCATGTCCCCTTTTTCAGCTGTCTGGATAAGTGCTTGCTGAATAAGAGGCATGTGTTCCTGTAGAGCGTCTTCCGACATTGTTTGGAATGTCTGTCGGAATTCCGGGTTCTTCTGCCAGGCTGTCCACTTCGCATATCCTATCCCGAGATTCCGAAGTTTCGCCCGAAGTCCTCCCGGGACAGTTGGGTCCATTACGTGGGATAACGCGTACATTTGTTCCTGGGTAAGGCGTGTGTTAACCCTAATCCACGGAACACCCCTACTCAGAACGTAATGCTTAAAGTCCTTGTCGTCAAAGACCACCGCTACAGAGAGTGCGTTATCCAGCTCGTTTTCAAACGCCCTATATACTTCGCCGACACCAGGACATCTCTTAGTACGTAAATAGTAGTGGTATACCCACTGGGCAATCTCAGTTACAACTTCCCGTGAATATTTGTTCGACTCTGTGTATCTGGGCAATGGTCACCCCACATCCGTTAAGTGCGATTTTCTCTAAAGAAGGAAATACTAATTTGGGTGAAAGTTCATATGCCTGTATAATCGACTGTTGAACCTTCACCGTCTTACAATAGTCTATGAGAGACTTTCCAACGAGTGTTTCCCTAAATCGGATATGGGGATGACGTTCCGGCGCTACAGAGAACATGTCTGTGTCCTCTAGATAAAACTCCAGTCTCCTATGGAAGTCTGTGTCTTGTACTTGTCTCCGTTCCTCTGCGATCCAGTCGGAGTAAGCTTCAAGATACTTCTCTGGGTCTCCATTCAAATACATGGGGAAGTGTTCTGTTAATATAGTAGCTATTCGAGGAGAAGGAATGTGGTATAACCCTTGCTCTACTCTCAAGATGTAATTACGGCTTAATTGGGTTTGGGCTGAGAGCTGTTCTTGGGTTAATCCAGACTCCCTTCTCGCATAACGATAAGGATTCTCTGTCATGTATATAGTATAACAGAGAAAGACTATGTGTCAAGATGATGTAGTATACATATCATTATGTAA
>QGNH01000935.1_pt3 | contig 10655 bp, 17 predicted proteins | sample 1735481 | NCBI WGS metagenome assembly QGNH01 (sample SAMN09239004, study PRJNA386568) | Viral metagenome, whole genome shotgun sequencing project. | reverse complement strand
CCAGTCTCCGGCCTTGGATCGGAAAACTCGGGCCACCCCCCACCGACCCCTTCGCCCGCAGCCAATGGCTCCAGGCCGTCAAAGTCGTCGCCGCCTACCGCGACCGATGGGACATCAAAGACGACCCCCGCCCGCTCGGAGCCGAGACCCCCACCTCCACCGAGCAAGCCGAACAACGCAGGCGGGCCACNNCCCGCCGCGCCGTCATCGTTTCCCGTAATCCCTTCCCTACCGCCGCCCCGCTCACCCATCAGATCAACAACAGGGGGATCGACCTGTGATCGGGCATCGAACCAACCAGCCGCTGAGCACCGGACCTGAGAAGGACTCCGCCCCAGCCTCGCGCCGACGAAGCGCGCGCCACAGACGTGACCGGTGGGTCCGATCCGTTAGACGGTCACACCGGGCCGGTAACCTTCACGGCCGTGCTCCGACTCCTGAGGGCAGCCTCGGCCGTGCCTGAGCGCCAACGGCCGGTCGAGTTCATTGCACCGCCCGAGCCTCCGCCTCTGACGGCTGCGGCCGCACGCGTTCTCGCAGAACTGATGCACCGAGCCATGGACAACAACTCCACCGCCGACCGAGGGAGCAGCGCGGCATGAGCGCCCTACCGCGACTGATCATCTACGCCCGCACTTCGACCGACGACCAGCAGTCCCCCGAGGACTCCCTGGCCTGGCAGGTTTCCCTCGCCAAGGCCCTCATCGCCGGTCGTGCCGAAGTTATCGACATCGTTCACGAGACCGACACCAGCCGCAGCATCCCCTGGACGCGCCGTCACCGGGCCGCGGAGCTCCTCGCCGAGCTGTACTCGCCGGACCGGCGTTGGGACGGGATCGTGGTCGGCGAACCGCAGCGAGCGTTCGGCTCGGCCATGCAGGTGCAGCTCATCCTCCCCCAGCTCGCTGACGCCGGCGCGTCACTGTGGTGTCCGGAGGTCGGCGGGCCGGTTGACCCGAACAGTGAGGCGCACGACATCGTGCTCAACCTGTTCGGCGGCCTTTCCAAAGCGGAACGCCGCCGGCTGCAGACCCGGGTTAAGGCTGCCAAGGAGCAGCAGGCCTCCACCGGCCGGTTCCAGGGCGGCCGCCCACCCTACGGATACCGGCTCGTGTCCACCGGGATACCGCACCCGAATCCGAAGAAGGCGCACTGGGGAGCCGAACTCCAGCGGCTCGAACCCGATCCGGAGACGGCACCGTGGGTGCAACGGATCTTCGCGTGGCGCATCGCCGGTGACGGCTACGGCACCATCGCTTCTCGACTCGACGAGCTGGGCGTGCTCTGCCCTAGCGCCCACGATCGACAGCGGAATCCGCACCGGTCTGGCCGCGCCTGGGGTGGCACCACGGTCGCGGCCATCGTTCAAAATCCTCGGTACCGCGGCGACGACGCCTACGGCCGATACCGCAAGGTGGAGCGCCTCTACGACCGCCGCGACCCCTCGGCCGGCTTCGTCACGAAGCTGGTACCAGCCGACGAAGCGACCTGGGTCATGGTCGAAGGATCAGTGCCCGCGTTGGTGACCACCGAGGAGTGGGCAGCCGCTCAGCCCGACCGCCGCCCGGCCCCAAAGGGCGGCCGCCGACCGGACCAGCCGTCGCGCTACGCGCTTCGCGGGCTCGTCGTGTGCCACCAGTGCGGCCACGTCATGCAAGGCAATACGGTCGGCCGATCGTCAGGCCGGTCGATGGTGCACTATCGGTGTGTCTACCGCACCAACTATCCGGGAGACGAAGGACATCCCCGCTCGCTGGCCGTCGCCGAACGACGCATCCTCCCGGTAATGGACGCGTGGCTGGCGCGACTCTTCGATCCAGACCATATCGAGGAGACTGTCGACACCCTCCTGCGAGCCGATCGACCCGCGGACAACGACCCGCCGCCGTTGATCGAAGCGCGCAGACTGGCGACCGACGCCGAGACTCGTCTGGCGAGGCACGTCGCTGCGATCGACGCCGGCGTCGACCCGTCCATCCTCGTCGCCCAGACACGCGAAGCCCAAGCCGACCTGGCCCGCGCCAACGCCATCATCGCGGCCCATACCGCCAGGGCGACACTGACAGCGCTCACGCCCTCGGCCATCAGAGCCGTCCTGTTGCGCCATGAAGGGTTTCCTGGTCTCCTCCGGGATGTCGCAACACCGGACGAGCGCCGCAAGCTCTACGCCGGCCTTGGAATCAGGCTCAGCTACGAACGGCGCAACACGGGCGGCCAGACCCGAGAGTTGATCCGCCCTTCTCTCTCACCCCTCGAGAGCCACACCACCCCGTGGAGTAACTCTCCGTGTCGGAGGGGGGACTTGAACTCCCACCAGGCTCATTATTCGCAGTTATCCCGGGTCTCGAAAATGGGCTCTCACCAGCGCCCATACCGTCGAGAACTCAGACCGCGTTATCTGTGGTCAACGCTCGTTATCCGGCGTTTGTGACCGCGCTGTGACCAAATCCATGCACCTGCGCGAATAACAGCAGCAGGTGACCAACCAGACTCGATGGGGCCCGATCAAGCCGCCTCAAGCACTTGAGCGAGTGCAGGCCAAAGAACGTCGTCGCGGCCCCACATTGGGTCGATGATCTCAACAGTCCACGCCGTCTGCAGCGCAGTCACTGCCTCAGGTGAGCACTCACCGCTGAAGATGTCGTCAATGTCCTCGTCGCCATAGACAGATCCGGCGAAGGTGAAAGCTCCTCCTACGTCTTCCGGCTCGTCCCAGATGGCGTAGGAGTCGTCGCTTCCGTCTGACGGCCCTCCTGGTGCGATGGTCACTGGGATTTTTACACAGCTATCGCCGCCGGGTTGGTGGGCTAGAACGATGAGGTCGCTGGCGAGGGTCAGCCGCACGAGGCGTTGCGCGGTGCTCCGATCGCACCACCCAGATACCATCGCTCGCTGCCCGTAGAGGGGGTGCCCATCGTTGTCATATTGGACGTTCTCCGCCGGCTGTGAGTTCTCCGTGACAAAGCCAACACGGTTGAAGGCCACCAAATAGTCGACGATCCGCGCCGTTTCGCGATCCGGCGGACCGCCGTGGCTTGGCGTCGCATCGATCTCCCCGAGCAGCCAACGAACGGTCATCTCACCGAGATCCTTGAGTGTCCGAGCGTCTTCCCAATTCATGGCTCCCCAACCCCTTCGAACACCCGCTGGCTGTGTCGTTCGTTTTACTCTCGGATGGTCCAGTTCTCGCCTACATGATGGGTCAGCTTGCGCCGCACCCGGCCGCCGTCGTACAGCGAGACGGGCTCCGCCGGCGGCTCGAGGTCCTCGGTAGTACCGATGAGGTGCGGCTCCACATCGGGCTCGGGGTCGCTCACTACGACCTCGGCCTTACGTGGTCGCGAAGGCATCGGCCGGCCCGTCCACGGGCCCCACGGGCGGATAGATGACCCGGCCGTCCGGTGCGACCGTCACCCGCGCGACAAGAGCCTCTAGTTCCTCCAACCGACTTGGGTCGTCGTCGGGTTTGCCGTCGGGGCGCATCGGCAACCGCACCCGCAAATAGTGCTCGCGCGGCCGGCCCCGGAATCGGTCCGTCTGCGGATACCACGGCCCGGAGCACTCGCCTTGGCCGGCCGGAGAGTTCGGGGTCTCCGGGGCCACATCGAAGATAAGCCAAGGCCGCTCGGCGACCGTAGGCCCAGGGTGCTCGCACTCCTCCCTGACGGCGCGCACGACTCGCCTGATTACCGAAGGGTCCAACGGCTTAGGCTCGACGCCACCGTCCAACGCCTCCGGCCAAGGGTCACCGACCTTCCAGCACCTCTGCACCAAGACCCCTCGGTACCGCCCCAACGGGCCGACGAACCACTCCGCCACGAGCAACGCGTCGGCAATCTCGCAGCCGTGAAGCACACCCTCGTTGCTCCGGCGCATCTCGGACGCCGGGGTCCGCGGACTGTAGGCCGGGTACTCCGGCTGGAAGCGAGTCGGCTGGACCGTCAAGTACGTGCCAGGAGCCAGGTCATCTTCGTGCTCACCGAAGAAGTCATCGGCTGGGAGCTTCGTCCCGTTGGCTCGGAATCGGAGCACCAGGTCGGGCATGTCATCCGCGTAGGGCCGTGCCCTTCCCATTTGGCGGACAATCTCGACCAAGACATCGAAGGGCAGCGGCTGAAAGCCGGGCGGCTTTTCGATGCTGGCGTAACCGGCGCGCACCTCGGCCACGACCGGCCACAACTCCGACGCGTTGACCTCGAAGTGGCCGCCGACCTCTTGATGCCTGTCGGCTGCGTCCTCGTCGTAGTGACGCGGGCCCGGCAAGACAGCCCGGTCAACCAGTGGGTCGTCATCGAGTCGCGCACCGATGATGGCCATGGCGCGTCTACGGATGCTCATCGCACACCTGCCTCACTCGTGATTAAGCGACCGTGCAAGGTCGCCTCAGCGACGCGGAACTTGGCCTGCTCGTCCTCTCGCCGGCGAAACTCGCGCTCCTCCTCAAGTTCCGCTCGGAAGTCAATAGGGGCCATGCGACCCTCGAGCACGCGTCGTGCATCCTCGAGCTCTGCGTCGAGACTCATCGGCGGCCCCCTCCCGCCCGTGTACGGGGAGCCGGCCAGCTGTTCATGATGCGCCAGGCGTCGGCCTCGGTTCGCTTTGGCGGCGCTGGCGCAGGCTGCCCAGGTACCCGCCACTCCCCCGGCCGGTAGAAGCGCACGGTCGACCGAGCGCCACCGGACGCAGGCTGGATGAGGTCTTCTGCTTCGCCGGCCGCGCGCCGAGCCCTCTCCTCGTCGTTCACATCGTCCCAGCTGGTCGAGAGCATCGCGCCACGGCACAGGTCGGCGAGACCTCGGGCCGCAACAGCAGCCGTTAGCGCCGTGGCCAAATCACCCCGCCGCCTGGCCGCCAACGCCTGAGCCAGCGAGGCCTCCGCTGCATCCGCGTAACTCTTCGTTGTGACGCTCATGGACGTGACCTCCTCGTTGTCGGGCCGGCGACACTGGCGACGACATCGCCCCAGCGGCCGGCCGTCTGACATTCCCGGCACCCTGAAACTGGATATGCAGCGCGCACGCCGGCCCCGGACGCCACCGAGGGGACGACATCCGGACCGGTGCCGCGCTCACCCGTGACGACTGACGCGATAACCGTGGGCAGAGGTGGGAGAGCGAGCTCCGACCGCGCCATCGACCGAGCCAGAGGGCTACCGCCGGCCATGCCGAGCGCGGTCGCCCAAACTCTCCCTTCGGCCCGCTGGGCGCACAACTCGTCGTCGATCCCGGGGTTCGCGGCCTTCAGTGCCGCGGCGATTCCGGCCGCCAACGGAGTCAGCTTCCTCGTCACGGTCGCCTCCCACTCTCGGACGGCGACCGCGAGACCAGCAGGGTCGACCCCGAAACGGCGGTATTCACTCACGTCGCTCCCCTCCGAGTTTGTCGCCGACCAGCTGGCGCACAAGTTCATTTCGACTCACGCCACGCCGCTCCGCCTCATCCTCGATTGCTCGTGCGAGTTCGTCTCCGAGGCGGATACACAGCCTCGGCGCATCCCTCGTGAACCGCGACCTCGTCTTGGTGTCAGCCATCACTAACCAGCCCAGCACGTCCCGCAGCGTGATAGGTCGATACCATCGGCCCTTCCGAGCCGAGCAAGGGCACCCTAAAGGCTGCCGTGCCCTCTCCTCGGCAACCAACCCCCCTTGGCTAACCTCACCGGTGATGCTTATCGCGACGGGCGACTTGACCGCACCGAACGTCATCCAAAGCCTGGTCGCGGTCGGCACCCTGCTCATGGCAATCACCACTGCGTGGGCTGTCAAGGCATCCAACAAGATCGGCAACGAGACTGAGCGACTGGCGACCCAAACCAAGCGGTCGGTTGACCTAGCCGAGAAAGAACTCAAACTTGTGGAGCGCCAAGTCGCGCTCGGCACCGAACAACTCGACGCCTCCCGAAAAGCGTTGCTGCGCTCCAGCCGACCCCTCATCGTGAACGTTCCACTCGACACCTTCTTCACCAGAGAGGTCCCTCCGCGAACAGACAGAGGCCTCATCGAGATTCTCATGAGCCCCGAGGCGTTCCTCGTCGTGGTTCCGATTCGCAACATTGGAAGTGGTGCAGCCGTCATCGCGGACGCCCTCCTCGAGACCCCAAGTGGGAAGCGCCGCTGCAATCCCTCGAACTTGATAGTTGCCCAGAACGAACTCAGTGTGTTGACCTTCGACGTGAAACGCCAAGACCTCGACGCGAAGCCCGAGAACCTCGACGGGTCGAAAAACGCAGTCGTCGGCTCGTGGATTCGAGTGGAGGTCACGTATTCCGACAATGCCGGCTCGCAATCACTCCGAACGATTCTCCACATCCCATACGACAACCTGCAGATGCAGTACTTCGTTCGCCAAGTAACCATCGGTGAAGAAGTCGAAGGCGGCACCTATCCGACGCTGGTGACGGCACAGGTCTGAGCAGAACCTCGCTATCGCTCGTCGTCATGTGACCCTTCCCTTCCTCTCTGATCTTTGGGGGCGAAGGTCCGGCGAGACGTCGAGCCCGACCGCGACCACCACAAGACGCTCGTCCGTACGCTCCCTGCCGTCGCCGCCGGTCCACTTGCGCTCCTCGACGCGGCCAGCCACGACCACCCGGTCGCCCTTGCGCAACTCGGACAACGGCACCGCTACGTCCCGGTAGGCGACCACCTCCACCAACACCGGCTCGCGGCCATTCGGCACCACGACGCCCGCGATTGCGAAGGGTCCTTTCCTGCCGTACCGCATATTGGGCGAGCGACTCAGCCTGCCGACCACCGCGACCAGCCGCGCGGGCCCAGTCACGGCCGGCCCCTTACTACGCCAAGCGGTGCCTCCGACCGGCACGTGACCGGACCACGGCCGCCACCAACCAGACAAGACCAGCCACTACCCCGACTACGGCAACGAGGAACACCACGGCCAGCTTGACCATCCAGACCAAGGCCCTCAGCATCACGAACGCGACCAACCCCCAGAAGATGACGAAGCCGAGCCGCCTCACAACAACCAAGGGTACCTGGGTGCAGAGTCATCGGCCCGAGCTCTGGGCCAGCGCCTCATCCACCGTGAGGCGGACCTGGTCCCACTCACCCGAGGCCAACGCCACATCAGGGTCACTGACCGCCCTCTCGAACTCGCGGACCGCGTCCGCCAGCCGAGCGTTCGCCCGAGCCGTAACCGCCCAGTCAGCCTNNGCCTCCGTGCCACCGGTCGTCACGTCCAGTACTCCTCGTCGTCGTTGTCGGTCGTCACGGCCACCGCCTCCGATCCGGCTGCACGATCATCGGGTCACGGTCGGCGGGGTAGCCATCCGAGCCGGTCGCCGCAGCCCTCCGGGCCGCCCTGTCAGCCGCCCGCTCCGCCACGGTGGGTCCCGTCATCCTGGCCNNGCCCCGCCGGTGCGAGCCGGCTTGTCACCCTCGGACTCGGACTCGTTGAGAGCGAGGCGATACATCCGGGGCCTGCGCTTCGGGACGTCATGAAACAACAGATGCGCGGCCATCCCGACCGCCACGACCATGTCATCAAAGCCGCCCGACCGAGTGTCAATCCGCAACACACCAGGGCTCGACTCCCTCAAGCGCACCGAAAGGAGCTCCTGCTTCAGATCGGCGTCATCCGGCAACGACAACGTCCGCGACCGAAGACCCTGCACTAGCGACCCCGCCAACTGCCCGACGCTCGAGGACGTGAACAGGAACTCGGTGCACTTAATCCCCGCCGCCCGCAACTGCTCAGTCATGTGAAACGCCTGAGACGGGTCGTAGTGCAACGGGGCGTGATACAGGCGACAGAACTCGACCAGCCACAACCGCACCGACTCCAGCTCCACCTGATGACCCCGGCGCGGCTTCCACACCTTCAACTGATCCACGATTACCTGCGTCGTGTCACCAGTGCGGTCCGCGTGAGCGACCACCGCAACGCTACGGTCACGCTTGACACCCAAGTCCAAACTGCAGATGTACTTCCGGCCCTCCACCGGTGCCAACGGACCCTCCAGACGGCAAGCAAAAGCGATGTCATCGGGATCGGCGACCGAGTCCTCCGCTGCGGTCCATTCGTTTTCCCACCAACGCTGGAAAAGGGACGGAGACAGGCGACGGCGCTCCGCCTCCACCTCCTCAGCCGGAATCCACGGAGCGGGCCCCGACAGGTCACTCAACCGCCAGCTGGGGTCGTCCCGAGCCGTCTCGTAAATCTTGCGGCTGAAGTGGGACGGGCTGCCCGCCGTCGTAATCACGATCCCCCTCGAACCCGGGATCTTCGCCAAGCCGGCCCAGAGAGAATCGAAAAAACTCCGGTGGCGCTCCACGTCTGGGAAGTTCGCAAGCTCGTCCACGACCAGCCAATGAGGTCTCAGACCGTGCGACCCGGCCGAGTCTGCGGCCAGGATCACCAACTCCGCACCAGAGCGAGCCACGACACGTCCCCGGTCGATGCGCAAGTGGTTCACCAGCGCCGGCGTGCTGGCGACGAACGCCTCGCAGGACTGGCGCACCAGCGAGGCCTGGTCGGAGTCCGACGCGGCCACGTACCCGGAAGCTCCGGGCGGAGCCTGGGTCAGTAGCCAGGCGATGCTCATCCCCGCGCAATCCCGACTCTTCGAGAAGCCCTTGCTTCTCCCGATCCAGTGCCGGCGCACCTGGCTGTCGACATCGAGAATGGCCCGGGCGTCACCCCACTGCTCCTCGACGGCATGAGGACCCCACTGACCTACGTGATCCGTGAGTCCTGCCAAGAGCGTGATGGCCTGCTCGAGCCGGTTCACCACGGGTACCCCGGGTCCAACGGGTCCGAAGGGTCCCACGGTTTCGGAGGTCCCTCATCGGACTCGTGAGGCATGTGACGAAAGCAGCCCGAGTCGGTCCATGACCCGTCGGGGTAGTGACGGATCACGCAGCCGCAGCCCTTCCCCGTCGGGTCAACTATCTCGACCAGGGTGCCATCGTCTTCGATGCGGTAGTCATGCATCTGAGTCGTCTCCCATCTCGTTGGCTACATCTATCGCCTCAGGTACCTCGAGCACCTCCTGCGCAGGCTGAGAGGGCTCCAGCAATCCCCGGGCCCTCATGCTCCTCGCGCCATCCGCCATCACATCAGCGAGGCTGGCTTCAGCCTGCTCACCACCAGCGGCGAGGATCTTCAGCTTGGCGAAGCCAGCTGGTGTCCCGCCGAGTTCCTCGAGGCTACGCATTGCCCGATGGGACGCCGCGGTGGCGGCTTCTAGGTTCCTGGCACCGGGTGTCATGAGGTATGCCTCGTGGGCGAGTTGGGCACGCGCCACCTGCTCGGCCGCCAGGTCGACCGCGAGTGCGAAGCGCGGCTCGGCGCTCCATGGCAGCTGCTCCAAGAGCTCGACTCGCACCACCTCGGCCCTGGCGTCGATGACCCGCCGGGACTGCGCACCATGCTTGACGCTGAGGCGATGGCCCGGCTGAAACGGTGGCCAGGAATAGCCCCTCGCCGGAGTAGTCACAGACGGCACCTCCTGGCGATATGGGCGTGGGACTGATGGTCCCACACATGCACAAAAAGCAGCCTGCTACCTGCGGTTTCGCGATGGGTGGTCACAACCTGGTCACAACCGGTCGGCCAGTCCTTCGCGTGCATCAACCGGTGGACCATGGCTCGGAGGGCTTCGAGCGCAGCGCGCCTCTCACCGGGCCACGATTGACTTGCTGCTCCGCAGTCCTCGCATCGCCATGCGCCATCGGATTGTCGGACCAGGATGTCGCGGCTACCGCAGTTCGGGCAGGTGGATGGCCAGGCGACTGGTTCTGGCTGAGGACGCGCTTCGGGTGGGACGCGCTGTGGTTGTCTCATGTCCCATTGCGGGTGCGTCCATGCGTCCCTATATAGACGCATGGGACGCGGGGACGCACTCCTCGCGACCGCGTCTGGGACGCATTGGGACGCGGTTGGGACGCGGGGACGCATTGGGGGTTTCACAGGTCGAACTCCTGCCGTCCGGTGTCAGTTAGGTAGTGGAGGTGAGACGCTCCTTTGAGCTCAATGCGCACCCACCCTCGGGGGGCTTCGGCGATCCATTTGAGAGCGTCTCGTACGAGTTGGGCCTTGCCGCCTATGGCCTCCTCGATCTTGCGGCCGCTGAGTCCGTCGTAGATGGCGAGGTGCTCGAGGATCTTGCGGCAGAGCGAGAGGTCTGGTGGTGATGCGGTACCGGCGGGCTCGAGCGATGTGGTTACTCCGCCGTCCGGACATGAGGTGAGGGTGAGGGTTCCGACGGCGTCCTCGTTGGCTGCGTGGGCTCGCACCCAGCCGGGTCGGTCTTTCATGACTGTGACGGCGACGGTGCCCTCGACGGGGTCGCCTCCGTCGGAGCGTCGGAACCGCTTGCGGGACTCGAGCTTGTAGGCAGCCCCGGTGACGCCGGCCAACTTGTGCTGGGCACCAATGGCGTAACGTCCTTGGCCGTCGCGGTCCTTGGGGAGGTGGTCGATGCAGATCACGCCTGCGCCCGTCCGGTCGGCAATCCGCTTCGGCAGGAGGCGGAGCCACTTGGCTATGTCGGCGTTGTCGAGGAGCGACAGTCCCTCGGTCGTCAACGCCTCGGTGACACCGTCGATGACCGCCAGGTCGCACTTGGCTTCGAGTAGGTCCTTCAGGTCAAGGATGGCGGCTGTGAACCCACCCAGTCGGCTGGTGAGCGGCTCG
>QGNH01001069.1_pt1 | contig 10664 bp, 10 predicted proteins | sample 1735481 | NCBI WGS metagenome assembly QGNH01 (sample SAMN09239004, study PRJNA386568) | Viral metagenome, whole genome shotgun sequencing project. | reverse complement strand
TTCTATAGTACTTTTATCTTGACTCATTGCTGAATTTTTTTATTAATTCGTTACTTTTAATCTTATGTTCCATCTGAGCAAGCCTTCCAGCCATCTTAATGCCTTGAATTTCGTTTATATTAAGCGATTTCTGAATGTTAATTGGTAAGTATTGGATTTTATTCAATATAAGGTTACCATCAACGCTGTCAGCGAGATTTGATACAGGATCTATTGTCTCATAAACTACATAATCTTTAAAATACGTTTTTCTTGAATATACGCCATTAGTGCAATAAATATACGAATATGTCTTTGACAGTTCTTTATCAAAATCATTAGTATAAGCGCACTGCGTAAAATGCTTATAAATAGGGTGAATGTTAATCCAGTTGTCTCTACTTGTCTTTTCTAATTCTGTAAGCTTTAAAAAGATCTTCAAATTTAACGTTGAAATACAATCTACATAATGATATACCTTAGAATTTGTTTCTATTTGTTGATTTTTTAAATCAATGTGGGTTATCATTTCTTTAATGATTCTTCTTTCTTTTTCAAGTTTCTTCTTTAATTTTTTAAATACTCGATAATAAAATTCTTCGCCTTTGATATTACTCATATCTTCTGGCAAATTGTCAAATACAATATATCTGCTTTCTGAACCAGAAAGTATACTTCCTTCAATTACTTCAGTATCTCGTACTAACTTATTGTACTTCTTTTTATAACTCAAATCAATATTATCAAGAACATCTACTCCATTATTCGAATATCCAACTACAAGTTGTGTAAGTATACAAGGTATTCCAATTTCTTTAATGAATTTTTCTGCATAACTATCATACTTAATAACTCTAATGCCCGGAATAAAAGGCAAAGTCAATTGCCCTAAAGGATTTTCATCAATAATATAATGATCTTTTAAATAGTATGCAGCTATTAATCCAGCAATACCCCCGCCTAAAATAAATTTATTACTCATATCTTTTTCCAAATGTTAGGGCGATTATTAAAACCATCATGTGTTACAGGCGCATAGTTTTCAGCAAGTACATTGTTAAACATTACTTTTGTCGCTTCACAGTCTCTTATTTTTCCTGAAATTAAGTATTTATTAAAATGACCGACAGCTAAAGGTCTGAATGCATTTGCAACAGCAACATACTTCGGGTTTGTTGTTAATAGTATTTCTCTTAAATGTGCAATAGGTTCGTAGAAATGTTCGAAGTATTCAGAGCAGAATGCTAAATCGCATACTGGCAATTCAGCAAACTTATTATCTGTAACAAATTCAACATTAATTCTATCTTTACAAATCTCTTTGCAAATCTCTAACTGTATACCTTTTAAATTTGTGCCAATTATCTTTTGTTCTGGAAATGCAATGCATAAATCTAACGTTGAATAACCGATACCGCAACCAAAATCTATGATAATATTCAACCCTTCAAATAGTTTCTTATTGTCAGCAAGTACTTTAACGTGCTTACTACTCCATTTCTTATACGACAACCAACCCGCGCCTATATAATATTTATCGTCATATAGTGAATAGTCTGCAGCGCTTCCCGATTCTTTTATAGAATCATACCACTGCTTGATATATTTACTTGAATGAATGACTTCTTCATCATTATCAAATTCTTTATCTTCAATATATTTTACTATTTCTTTTATTTCAGAAATAGATATACCAGAAATTTTACTGGCAATGACGCAATATTGTTCAAATCTTTTTTCCATGCGAATTAATTTATTGACAAATATATAATGTTTTATTTAAAGTAAAATGCTTTTATTTAAAAACTTATTAACAAATTTACTACATAAAGTATATTTTACTTTGCTTACTTGTTTGCAAACCATTATTAGAATAATACTTATCTGGCTTTTTCATTCTACAATTTATCGCAATAATACTATTTTGTTTTAATTGATCTTTATACTTTTCATACGTTTCATTCCATACTACAACTTGAAATTGAAGATTGTTATTATCTAACATTAATTTTACATATTTTCCGTTTTTACTCATTCTTTCTGCCAATTGGCTGATATTACCAATAACAAGTATTTCATCGTCTGGCATTTCTTTCGCTTCAGTTACTTGCTGCGCATTATAATATTTATACTTTGAATTAATAGTCTTCTGTAAATTTCTATAAATAATACCGTAATCAATATAACCATAACCGCAAATTTCTTTTGCTTTCAATTGCCAATATGTATCTTTATAAACTTCATTGCCTTTTAAATTTTCAGGCAATTCTTCATTTAATATATTTTTAAAATAATTAACTGAAATATCCCATCTTTGTTTTACTTCTTTTATTTTTTCAACTTCATCAAAGCATCCAGCCAAAATCAAACAGCATATTACTCTTTTATTTACTTTGCTCTTATTAACGCGAGATACAAAATCTTTTAACGACTTGAATTTTCCATTTTTTTCTCTTTCTTCAAGAATTGCGCTTACGGCAATATTTCCAGCAAATTTAACTGACGATATTGACCAATAAATTTTATCAGTTTTTTTATCACATCTAAAGCCAATATTCGAATTGTTAATATCTGGTGCAATTACTTTTACTAAGCCAGCTTGATCAATCTCAGCAAGTTTTGCCGATATTAATTCTTCCTTTGACCATTGCAAAGATATAGTCCAAAATTCTAACGGGTAGTATACTTTAAACCATAGCGAACAATAACCTAAAACTGCGTATGAAGCTGAATGGGCAATATTGAAGGCGTAACTACTGAAGGCACCGAGTTTATCCCATACATTATTTGCATACTCTTCAGATACACCCTTTTTAATATAGCATTCAACAAATGTATTTTTATGTTTTAATGTCTTTTCGTCCAAATTTTGATTTTCATGCAATTTTGTAATTATTTTTCTAAATTTATCTGCTTCAGTCATTGTACATTCTGTAATTACCTTATACGCCGTCATCACGTGTTCTTGAAAACAATACAAGCCATAAGTATCTTTAGTTATATCTTCTAACAAATAATCATATTCTGCAACCTTTTGTCCAAATTTCATTTTTACATAATCTGTCTGCGCATTACTTTCCATAGGTCCCGGTCGATTTAATGCATTAGCAGCAGTTAATTCTGTTATTGTATCTGGTTGAAGATCTAACATGTATTTTTTTTGAACGTCAGTATTAAATTGAAAAACATCTTCCGTTAATCCTTTTTTAAAATATTCAAACACATTGCAGTCAGTTACATCGATATTAAATACATCTATATCTACATTTCTATTTTTCTTAATTAATGTCATCATATTGTTAATCTTATCAAGTTGCTGCAAACCTAAAATATCTTCTTTTAAGAATCCAGTAGCTTCTACATCAAATTTATCAAATTCTGCAATTAAAATTCCATCTTCTAATCTAACAGGCAATAAGTCATACACAGCTTTTCTATCTTCGTATTTTGGCGTAATAATAACTCCCGCAGCATGAATTGATTTAACTTTGGGTTGATACATTATCAATTGCATCATCTTTACTAATTTATGATTTTTATTAATAAAATCTTTTAGTTTAGGTTCTACCAATGAACATTTAAACAAATCAATAAAGACACCATCTTCAAAATCTTTATTTATAAGCGATGAAATAAAGTTTGCTTCAGAATAATTAACATTCATTTCTCTACTTAAATCTTTAATGCAAGATTTCAATTTAAAGTTATTAAATGTACCTATACAGCAAACATTATGCGTAGTATATTTTTCTTGAATGTATTGCTTTACTTTATCTCTATACTCTGATTCAAAGTCGACATCTATATCGGGCAAACTACCACCAATAAGTTTTTGATCTTTATCATATTGAGGTATGCGAGCTTCATTTAAAAATCTTTCAAAAATCAATTTATATTTGATAGGGTCTAAGTGTGTAATATTTAGAAGATAAACAACCAATGAACTAGCAGCACTACCTCTGCCATGTCCTGTGAGTATATTGTTTTCTTTACACCATCTCAATATATCCCACAATATTAAAAAGTAATCTACTAATTTGCCTTTTTCAATAATATCTATTTCTATTTGTAAACGCTCATAGTATATATTTTCATCTTCAACTTTGCCAATTAATCGTTTTTTAAAACCTTGCTCTATTAAAAAGTAAAATAAATCACTATTTGTCTTAAATTCTTTAGTTTGTTCTTCACTCATCTCATATTGAGGTAAGTGCATTTCATTTTTAGTAATTTGAAATTTGCAAATATTTGTTAATACTTTAGTATTTGAAATACATTGTTCAAATAATTCAATGCATTGATCTGCATCTTTATCTTCGTATAAGTTGCTAAACTGTTTGCTTATTTCATCAAGCGTTTTAAAATGCTGATCTTTACTTTGATACTTAAAACCAATCTTGCCAACTTTATTAAGTAATGTTTTTACTTCATAGTCTTCTTGATCAAGATAGTATGAGTCACAAATTAAAATAGGTCTGATTTGTTTTTGCCAGTTTTTCAAATAATCTTGAATGTTTAACAGATGTGATCTATCTTTTTCATTTGATGAATATTTAACTAAATCAATTTGAAAAAATACATCTACAAAACTTGTTTTAATAGCAATACAAAATTCTTTACTTAATTTTTTATCGCAACTAATAACGCAAACTAACCCTTCACTGTGCGATAAAATAAAATCTTCAGTTACGTGCCCTAAATTAACTACATTAATTTGAGCATTGATATTTAATAAATTCTGCCAACCTTTTTGATTTATTACATAAAGTTTTAGTTCGTATAGATCGTTATCTTTTTTTACAGTTACAGTTTCGCCAATGATTGAATTAATATTAGACTTTTTACATTGATCTTGGAATTTCAATATTCCCGCCAACGTATTTAATTCTGAAGAAGCTATAGTACTTAAACCTAAGAACTTTGCTTTTTTAATCCAATCTTCTGGCATTTGGCTACCATTACATAATTCAAAGCCTGTATGAATGCCTAAGAATGAATATTCAGGGTAAACTATATCTTGAATTGCTAACCCAACATATTTGAAAAGATTTAATTCTACAGATTCTGATTGAACTGAATAGTAATACCATTGTTCTCCGAAGCAAAATAAAAAATAATCTGTTTTAAATTTTTCTATACGGTCATAATCAACTTGATCTAATATGAGTTTGAAGTCTTCATCATCAAATAGTAAATTATCTTTAGATTCTATGATCTGATATACTGTTTCATTTACTATGATAATATGATCTTCTAAATACTTATAATCAGCATTTATTAAATTTTGTTTGCAATAATCTTTTATTTCCATTTACTTGAAGTTAAAAAACGCGCTTTCGCGTTAATTTCTTTCTTTCTTTTCTTTCTTATCTTTCTTTTCTTTATTATCTTTCTTATATTATTGCCTTTAGAGTGACTTCAGTTTGCCCTCAAAGTGACTTCAGCCTTTACTTCAGTGTGCCTTTTAATTGGTACTTTTCATAATTAATCACAGTTAGTCTTGTTGTATATTTGAGCCCTTCTAATTTAATCATATCATCATTTTCAAGCAATTTAAAAAATGTTCTAACTTTTTTTTCTGTCCAATTTGTACCAAATTCATTAGCCCACGTTTTAATACTAAAAACATTTTGCCCTCTTTTACATTCAATAATTTCTCCTTTTATTAATGTTTTGTTATCTTTGAAATTAACATTAAATAATATTTGAACCCACGCTTTAAAATAAATAGCATCTGAAAATATCCAATGATTAATAATCGGTCTATGAATTGTTATCCAACCTAAGCACATTGTTTCTTGTTAAAATATTGCCTTATAAATGAATAGAGAAATCCATAATCTTTACAAACAATTATGCCATCTTTAATAGTATTTGACTCAATAACTATAAAAGGATAATCGAATGATAAAACTTTTGCCATAATTTTATTTTTTTAAAAAGCCTCCGCCTAAGGAGAGTGTGTCGGACAAGGACTACATCTATATTTCTATAGACGAGAACTGCTCCTTAGGTTTTGGCTTTATCTTAATTTTTTTTTCATCTGAGTCCCTGTCCTTTGATTTACAAATATACAAACAATATCATATAGTAGACTCAAACTTATTAACAAAATAACTTATCAAATATCCTACTCACAACATCAAACTTTACTTCATTAAATACTCCACTAAGCTTATCATCACACTCAATAACTAAATCTTCTGTAGGCACATTGATACTTCTTATCTTACCTTTTCTTTGTCTACCCGCTTCATCAATTATGTTTACTTCGCAACCTATAGCAAAATAATTTTTTGCATCCCAATATTGCTGATTTCGTTTTACTTTTTCATTAGAATAATAAAAGTTAGGCAACCCATAATCATTAAAGATCTTCTTTTCATACAATTTAAGTATCTCTTCAGCATCAAAAATAGAAAGTTGCTTAAGTTTATGCTTTAAATGACATATCTTTTCTTTTTTATGCTCAGCAGTTCCTGACCAAAAGTCTTTATGTTTCTTAATAGGATATATTTTTGCTCTTAAAATACACACTATATATTCTTGCTGTAAAACTTCAAAAAGTTTTTGTGATGAAAGTTCTTGCGTCGAAATATTCATAGATGTGAATTAAATGTTTGTTTAGAAACTGCATAATGACATTGAGTATCTAACTCAAGCATTATAATGGGATATTCATTATCATTAGTCATGCCAAGTAACGTATAAGTTTTGCCATCGATAACAAAATCTTTATCAATGTCTTCTACTTTTAAACGATATGAGCTAATAAATTTTGAACATTCTCGTAAAAGATAATTTTTAAACGAATGTAACATTTCAGGCGTGTAGTTTTTCTTTTTCATAGTTTATAGATTTAAAATTTGTACTTTTTTTGTATAAAAGTCTAAAGGATTAATTAATGTACTAAGAATATATATGAACTCTTCTTGAATTAATTCAGCTGCATCTTTAAGTTCTCCCTTTTCATTTTTAAATTCATGAAACCCAATCTTTACATTAAAATCTTTAGATAATATCATTGCTTGTTCTTTTATTTGATCTATCACATCCAAATCGTATAAAAGAATAATATTTTTAATGCCTTTTAATTTTAATTTATAAAGTTGCCCTTCGCTTACATGGCATTTGAATGTATAACAACATTTTGTATTTACTTGATTTTCTTCAACATTTAAGAGATCAGAAATATTCTTAGCATCAAAAAATCCTTCTACCAAAATTATAGTTTCAGTTGCATCTTTCTCTAAATCATCATAGTTACCTAATATTTTTTCAAAGTCGCTTTCTGAGTTCTTATATCTTGGTTTTTTTAATAATTCGCATTCTTGTTTAGTACCTTTAAATCTGCCAATAGTAGCTACTTGCTTAAAATCATTATAAATTACAAAAATGATGTAATTAATCAATTTTCTATCAAGATTCGTAATGCCAATATGATATTTATTGTAATCTTCTTCTTTGAACCCTCTTTCTTGCAAATAACTATCAAAATATACCCTTCTAAACCCAATAGGTAACTTAACTTCATTTAGATCTATATTAATATCATCTTCTTGCCTTATTTCTAATGCATTAGATAACGTAGAAACCCATTTAACGTTTTCTTTGATAGTATTATCATCTTTGATACCAAGATTGCTTAGAAGCGTATAAATATTCCCTCGAAAACCGCATTTTTTTTGACGCAAACATTGAAAAGGGTGATTGTCTTTAATAGCTATATAAAATTCACGCTTGTGACAAATTGGACATTCTGCTTGAATATCATTGTTTTTCCACATTTTTGGATTCTTCAGAAGACTAAAAAGTTTATCTTTAGTTAGTTTCATAATGGACGATTTTCTTTCGCATTCCAAAAAGTTTGTAATGTTCTAGATGAATCATAAAATCTTGCATTGTTAAATGCACAACAAATTTTTCTAATCTGACCACTCCGAAACTTACGGAATTTATCATTATAGATTCTTCCAACATTAGCTTCGTATTCGTCGGAACTTTGGTTCCAAGTCCAAAAGTATGAAAAAGGACGAAGCATTCCCTTGAACTCTGAGATGTCGCTTCGAGTCATTACAAAGTCAGGATTGTTAAACTTATGAGGCGTTATATCATTTGCTTGTTCTGTCGCTAATGAAAATAATTTTTTCTGTACTGCTATATTTGTTATCTTATTAGCAATTGCTTCTCTTCTATTTCTTTCACCTTGCTCTGAATGTGAAAATTTACCTTTTACGGTAAATGACGAAATGTTATCAAAGATTGCTAAAGATACTTTACCATAATTTTTTTCTATCTCCTCTATTGTATCATTACAACTTTCTATTGAGAGAGAGTCAAAGCTCTCAGGCGCTACCACGAAAATTTCTCCACCTTTGTTGATGATGTCTTGATTTATGTTTTTAATCTTTGTAACATTTTCTTTCTTTAAGTTTCCAAACTCTATCTCAGATAATGAAGCGCCTGTCCACGACGCATCATACATTTCTTCTAATTCTTTGCCCGTGCCTTCGATTTGAAAGTGTACTACTCTGCCACCATTTCTTGCACATGAAATTCCACAAAAAACTTCAAATGTTGTTTTACCTGTTCCGCTCCGCGCAAGCAGAAGTCCTGAGGTTCCGATTTTACCACCACCATGAGTGTCGAAGTCCATACAATGGATTCCAAAAGGAACTTTTTCTAAGTGATCTACTTCTTTATTTTTTCTTTCTTCCTGCCTTTTATCAAAATCTAAAAATATTTTTCCATATAACCCTTCATTTAAACTAAATGAATTTATCTCTTCACTTTCTTTAGCTAATTTTTTAATAGCTGCTTCTTGATCGCCCTTATTCCATGTTTTTCCGACGTCAGTATATAATTCTATAAATCTTACTTCTTTAATAAAAGCTTCAAAAGTCGGAAATACTATTTCTACATCAGGTATTTTACATTTCTTAATTTCAAGCAGAATTTTAAGATCATTAGAATCATTTTTTAATTTTTCATTGAGAATACCTATTGTAGGTACGTGATTAGTCAATAGAAATGATTCCTTAATAGCATTCCAAACATTCTTATATGTTTGTTCGGGTAAAAAATTGTCTACTAAATGTATATTAACTACTTCTAATACATTTTTGCTTGTTAGACAAGCTTTAAATAGCTCAATTAGATAGTTCTCACTTAATGTCTGCTTTTTCTCTGCCATATCCTCTTTCTATATAAATGTTGCTATAATTATTCTTTAAAAGTATCTTACAATCATTTTTAAACTTACAATTTATACATAAAGTACTTCTATGAAAGTAAAGAGTAGTAGTCGTAATGCATCTATGAAAACCAAATACGGTATTATGTAAAACTTTTTTATGAATTTCTTCCGCTATGTTAAGCATCTCTGTTTTCTCTTCTTTAAAGAAGCTCTCGATCTCCTGAGTACTTATCTTATATATTCGTAAAAAGCTTGCCTGTGAGATAGTCCAGTCAAAGTTAACATCTCTTAAGATCCATCTCATAAATGCCTTGTCGCCTATGATGTATGCTAACTGGATCTTGTCACTCCAGTTTGTTTTTTCTTTTACATCACAGTTAGCCCAGTAGCTAAATTGAAAAACAAAATATGAGAGCATGAAATTAATGCCGACGCACTCTAACTTGTACTTTTCATCTAGTAACTTTATAAATTTACTTATCTGCTTTTCTGCAGCAGGCGTAGGGTTGAAGACATACTTCTCATTACCATATATCTTCTTGTAAAAAGTCTGATAAATGTAAACTATTGCTGAATTATGATCCGTCACGATTTTTAAAATGTTAAAAGAATTTACAAATAAAATAAATTTATTTGAGACTACGATAAATGCTTAAAAGTTTTTATTAACAATGTTACTTAACCCGACGCTGAGCCACTTTCATCTTCATTCCAGTTGATCTGTAATGAAAATTTTTCTTGTGTAGGAACTAACTCTGGGTTGTAAGCGGTATTTGTGGTAGGGTCAATGTAGACATCATCTAAGAAATTAGCATATAGCTGCTCAGCTGAGATAGGCTGCGTGTTTACATTACTTAAGATCTCCTTAGTCAGCCAGATGCCAATGTAGCCTCCAGCAGCAATGTCACCAAGTGAGAAAGAAAAGTTTGTAGAGCTCATCGCGTCCATGTCTACAAAAGGCAGTGACTGAGAGTCATTGATGGAGTCAAATGTTACATTTCCACAGTCATCTACCTTTGGAGCAACAAATGCAATGCTATACTGTGAGGTTAGCTTTGTCCAGTCAGCAACATTAAAAGAAACAACTACTCCTTCAGCAGTATGAGCATCTTCATTTTGAACTGCTATTAAGATTGCTTCACGCTTTAAGCTCTGAACTGCTAGCTTGCTGTTGTCACTAAAGATGCTATCAAGTATGTCATTTTGAATTAATGATGAAGAGACAAGTCCACCTAGTGACTTTACGGGATCAGCCTGTACTGAGTTAAATGATGGAGCTCCTGTGTAAAAGAATTTCATTGCTTTAATCTTGATTGCTAAATTGACCTGAATTGAATTGAAGTGTCATTTCTTCATTTGCAATATTAGTTTCTTGCTTTACTTTAATCATCACTGTAATAATGTCTCCTTTTACTAATGCGATGTTATTAATAGTTAATGCTGGTATTAATTTAATAGCATTTAAAGCATCACCATTAAGAAATTGAAT
>QGNH01001818.1_pt1 | contig 10674 bp, 7 predicted proteins | sample 1735481 | NCBI WGS metagenome assembly QGNH01 (sample SAMN09239004, study PRJNA386568) | Viral metagenome, whole genome shotgun sequencing project. | reverse complement strand
AGCTTCCCTTGAGTTTCACCGGCAGTTTTTATTGAATCCCCAGCATCAGTATGTGCTTTGGCAATACTCTCATGTTCTTCGGCTGTTCTTTGTTTCAGTCTACCGCCGGGGTCTTCAAACCCAGAAGCTTCATAAGCGATGGATGATTTATGCATGGCCTGTGCAGTCGCTTCACTTTTTGAAGTAGAACTTCCCCCGTGCGGCCTTGGCCCGCTCCCCGGCCCGCCCGCCTCCAGCTTCGTAGCCTGCTCTTTATGCCAATCAGAAAATTTCTGATGTCGTTCTGCAATTTCATTCCCACCTTCATCTTCACCGGAAAAATGTTTTACAGCTTCGGCCTTGGCATCATCGTGAGCTTTTGCAGCTTTCAAGTGAGCCTCAGCAGTGTTATCCTTTTCTGCTTTTTCGCTCATGTCAGTTGAATGAGCGGCCGCATTTCCATAGGAAGTTCCCCTCGAATACTTGCCGTAAGCGGTTTGTCCAAATGCACCCTTGCGCGGCCCACTTCCCGGCCCACCCGCTTCCAATTTCGTCGAAAGGTGCTTCGCCAGTTCAATTTGTTTCAGCAAAATGCCGTGCGCGTTGAACACCGCATGTTTCAAGTCGTCCAGTGACGGGTTTAACCCGCCGGCCATCAGTTCCGCATGGCAGGCGTGAACCTTGTTCGTTAAATCGTCAGCCGCCGTCTTCGCCTGACACGCTTCACAAGCCGCCAGATGGTCGGTCATGTGCTGCTTGTGGCTGGTCATGGCGTCCATGTGCGCTTCGAGAACTGAGTCAGGTGAACCGGCTTTCGCGTGGGCCTTGTACGCCTCATTGTGGGCGTCAAACGCGGCCTTGTGAGCGGCGGATGCGGCGGTGTGGCCGTCCTTCGTGTCCCCGGCGTTCTTGGTCGCTTCCTGAGCGGCGGCAGTCAGCGCAGTGGCAGCGGCGGATTTCTTGGTAGCCTTGTCGGACATGTCGCCGGCTTCAATCGGAGCGGTCGCCGGAACCACTGCCGGTTTCATCGCCGCTTTCGCTTCCGTCTCGATCTCGCCGACGTAATCGTAATCCGTCACTCGTTCAACCGGTTTCGGTTCGCCGACAATCGTGACGGATTCGTCTTCGATGGTGAACTCGACTGCGTAAAGTTTCTGGTCGTTCCCTTGAACGATGGCCGTCCACGTTTCGCCCTTTTCTTCCTCGGGCGCGACGATGTCAGCAACCCAAGCGCAGCCCACGAAGTTCGGAACTGGTGAAGCGAACTGCGGCAGGCCGGTGATGGCTTCCCGGACGCTGATGTTCAAATCGTTCAGCGAAAGACCTTCCCCGGCGATCCCGGCCATGAGCGGGGATTTGGCTTCCATCCGTTTCGCGGACAGTTCGTTCACCTTTTCGAGGTAAGCTTCCGATGCCTCAATGTATTTTTTGTGGTAGCCCTTTATTTCAGCCGCACTTTCATGCGTGATAGTTCCACCCATGCCGTGTTGTGAAGGTAAGTTCCCATTGGTTTGAATCTTGCGGACATTGCTACCGTTCCTGCTTACCCAAACGGCGTGATTCCCGTTACTGTCCATTCCGTGACGGTGAACCAAGTAACCGTCACCAATGTCAACCGGTTCTCCTTTCGAGGATTTGGGAGCGTGTCCAATTACGTTTGAAGCATCTCCAGGGTGACGCCCGCTCCCCGGCCCGCCCGCTTCCAATGAACCGCTCCTAGATTCCAAACCAGCATCATCATCCGCTTCCAAGGCGGCCTTGTAATCGTCCGGCGCCTTGACCATGTTCTTTTCCGTCGAAGCCGCTTCCAGCCGTGATGCAGCCGCGTCATGGGCGTTGGCCATGCCAGTGTGCTTCATGTACAAATCATCCTTGCCCATCAGTTTCGAGTGCTCGGCGGCAATCTTGTGATGGCTCGCGGCGATGCTGTGGGTGTCGGCGGTGTTCTTCTCGTTCGCCGTGGTGGTCGCGGCCATTGCCGCATTGCATGAGTCCAAATGCTGTTTCTTTGTCATAGCGTTTCCTGCGTTGAGGGATTGCGAATTGACGGCGGCGGATGCTTGAATGTGGCCGAACTTTTTAACTTCACCGGCCCATTTTTTGGCAACCCAATAATTTGAATTGTGGTTAGTTCTCTTTTGAGAAGCGATTGAAGCAGTAGCCCGGTTTCCGTTTTCTTTCGCGTGTTGACGAACGGACTCCCATTTTTCAGCAGCATTCTTTTCAGCCGCAGCTACCGCCCGGTGATGTTCCTCTGTCATTTTTTCAACAGGGATAAGTCCGTTTTCATCTCGCACGGCTTTTGAACCATAGGATACTTCATGGGCATCATGGCTTGCGGATTCAGCTTCTGAACGCAATTTCTTCCCGTGCTCAATGGATTCAGGCGAATTTTTAGCCGCATTCTGATTTCCCATAGGAGCACCCGCCTCAATCTGAGCATTCGCGCATTCGAGTTTCACGCTCATGGCTTTGTTCCTTTGGATTTCAAACCTTCTACAAATTTCTGCACGATGGCTGGTGTTACCGCTTTGGCAAGCGATGGGTCATGGAGTAAAGCGGCCGTCAGAGATTCGTGGTCACGGATGAACTTTTGCAGTAATTTTTTTCTGGAACCCGAATCCTTGACGGCTTTAATCGCTTCCAACCGGTCCAGCATGGGCTGGATGCTTTCCAGCAGGGCGTTGTCAGCGGGCTTGGTGTCCGGGTCGGCGGGGGCGGAAGCGGCTTGGATGGAATGACGGCGGGCTTCGGCTGGCTGTCCTTTTCCAGCAGGTTGTTTCTCGCCGGGTTGCGGTTCCGCGCCGGTCTGTGCCGGCTGCGGATGTTTGGCGCGTTCCTTTTCGATCTCAACTTGAGCGTCACGGTCAGCATCTTGCTGCTGTTGCTGCTGGTCGAGTTGCGCCTGTTGCTGTTCCATCTGCTTGTCCTGCATCTGGACTTGAGTCGGGATCATCGTTTCCTCCGGCCCTTCCCCATCCTCGCCGTCCTTCGGCATCGGGATATTGAATCGCTTGTGAACGTAGTTGACCGGTATGGTGTTCAGTCCGGCAGTGACGAGGGCAGAAATCGTTTGGGCATCTTCCAGCGTTCCGACTTCCTGCGTCATCAGTTTCAGCGTCGGGGCTTCCAAATCGCCGTCCGGGCCGTAGTTGTTTATCAGAATGTACGGGATGACCTGCAAATTGATGACCGATTCAACAAACTCCCGGCCGCTCTGGATGCAGCGTCCTTTTGAGCCTGCTTCCTCCGATTCCATTCCGGCCTTGCCAACCGATGAACTAGCAGAGCCGTGTGAACCGCCCATCATCGTCTGATGCAGAATGACCTTGCGAATCATGTCGCTGGCCAGGTGATAAACAAACGCTTGCGGACCGTTCTCACCACCACCGTGCGGCTCGATGTATTCCAGCTTGGCTCCGGTCGGGAACGCGCCGATCAAAGATGAACCCATGTCCTGCAACATCTGAAGCATTTCCTGCTTCATCCCGGCGGCGGATGGTTCGTAATTCACCCAGCGCGTCGGCATCCCGAAGATTTGCGCGTAGTTCAACAGCCAGTCACCGCAGAAATTCTGAGCGCACCAAAGCCACGCCAGAGCGCGTAAGCATGAACCGCCAAGCACTGAGCCGGTCTTGGCTTTATCAATACCGATTATGAAATTACGTTCCGGGAATGGCACAACCACATTCGGTCTCGGCTGGCTGGTGCTCTGGTAAAATGACGGGGTCTTGTTCTGTTTCGCGTTCTTGGTCGCATCAGCGATTTCCGACTGCGTGATGTTCAGCCCAAGCCGGCCATTGATGTCAAAAGCATAGCAAATCGGATGTACCCAATACGAGGATCGCAGACACTGTACCTCTCCAAGGCCGGGGATGGTTCGGATATAACGCTCACCGGTGCCGTGCGTGTCATACCAGTCGAGTTCCTGAACGCTGATACCGTGGAACCTGCCAAATGAAATATCCCGCATCAAATTCCTCAAACCGTTCTCATCAAATTCAGCTTGCGGGCGCATGTTCAGCAAAGCCGCGCGAACCACATCGCACTTTTCCTGGGCCAAATCCGATGTCTCACCCTTCGCGTCTGTGTACGGCTCGAACGTGATTCCGGTCGAGAGAACACCATCCGTCCATTCCTTCACGCAGGCGGCGATCTCAGGTGAACTGTCCATCATCACCGTGAATAATTCCATTCCTTGAGCGTGGTTGCCGTATAGCATCCCACGCAAAAGCATTTCAATATATTGCGGCGTCAGCGCGGCCAGATACGGCAGCATCCATTGATTCGTGGTCTGTGGACGCAGGGCGGAAGCGAGTGAAGGATTTATCGGACCACCGGCAGCAACAAAATTATCCGGTTGCTTTTTAACATTGGCTGAAGCGGCGGTGATAACGTTTCTTCGGGGCGGCAATCCACCCGTTAACGCCAGCGGCGTTCCCGGTTTGGGTGCGGTTAGAAGTGCTGCCATTTCGATCTGGACATACCATTCGCACTAAACCGGATTGAAGTGGTAGTAATTTCGTGTGCGAACATTGTCCGCTCTTTGTGCTTGACCATCCAGCAGGTTGGCTTGAATCTTGAACGCATGTTGCCTGCAAAACCTATTCTCGAAAAAAAGTCAGTCCGGTTCACGGTGCGTTGCACACCATCCGAATCCATCCAGTGGGCTGCTGTATTCGGCCACGGTGAAGTCTCCCACAAAGCCCGCGAACTGCTGAACAAAGAAACTAAACGCAAACTGTTTACCAAATGAAAACTGAACAAATACACGGAACGGTCGAATCCACCTTACCAGTACAACTGAACAAACCGCCAGGCATCTTCCGCCGTCTCTGGTCGAAGTGGCGCGGCTGGCGCATGACGCACCTGTTCATCACGCCGAAGGAGCAGGCCGCAATCATGGAACTCCATCGCCGTGCCGTTGAACAGCGTTACCAGCAGGAACTCGGCGTGTCGCGTGACCTGTTCACCCAAGCCGCCGATCACCTGTGCAAATGCAAAATCAGACCGACGCGCCGGTTGACGCTGTGGGAACTGCGCCTGATGATAGACGTGGCTGTGTTCGCGTTTGATGCTAAACCGGACGACGTGGCACTTCTGCTCGGCACGTCCATCGCGCGGCGGATTCTTGAACGCTACCACAAAACGGCGAACAAGGTGAAACCATGAAGAAAATCATCGAGCAAATCGAGCGTGACCGGGATGATTTGATAATCAAGTGGAACGGAATCATCCTGTCAATAAACCCGAACGTCTGGTGGGAGAACACCGGCGATTGCAAGAACAATAAACCTGTCATCAAAATGCGGACATCTTGATTATGGCCGAAGACACCAAACCACCGGAGCCGAAACCAGAACCGCCATTCGAGGCGCAACTGGTCATCATCGTTCAACGGGCCGCGAATAGTCAGACGCCTTTGCCGAGAATGATATTCGCTCTTGATTCTGTGCTATTCGAGTTACGCCTGTTGCACCTTCAAATCCAGCAGGCTGAATCCGCAAAAGTGCAACCGCTGATTCAACCGGCGAATGGATCGCGATTCCCGATACCGCCATCACGACAATAGCTGACGTGATCGTCACTTTCCGCCGCGTAAAAATACAAACATGGCAACTGAAAGCAAGAATACAGCAACCGCTGTTATAGGCCACTGAGGCTTCACGATTCCCCAAATAGCCAATCCACCGGCAACAACGGTCAGAATTACAGGCGCGGAATTTATCATGCCGTGAACCTGACACGTTTCCAGCAGGTCGGCTATGGGGTGTTTCCCTACCAAAGAAACGGCGGACAGGAATAACAACAAACCTGCCCGCCGAGTTACGTCTCGTTCTGTTCCCGGTTTAGCCCTATGAAACCACGATGTGTGCTACACCGCGCTTTCCAGCAAGGCTTCACACACAACCGGGACTTCGACGCTGAACGCTCGCCGTTTAATCGCTGGAAATTGTTCTCAGTAATACGTAGACGATTTGGCCTTGCCGAAATTCATCTGACGTTCCGCGAACTTGTTGGCGATAACGCCGAACTTTGTGTGAGCGTTCGGCTCTGGAAACTTTTCTTTCAGCGCAGATTCAATTTCATCCAATAATTCTTGAAAACCGTTGAGTGTCAAGATTGATGCCATGTTCAAATCGAATACTGTTCCGGTTGGCTCCGGTGGGTCGGCTGGCGGTATCTGGCACGGCGGCAACGACTCTGCCGTCACTTCAATAATATCCTTTTCAGTAGGAGTCCCTTTGGCTTTCTTCGCCGCCTTTTTATAAGTCTGTTTTCGCTGTTCCTTCGGAACGTCACTCAATGCCAGCAATGCTTTCTTCGATGTTTGTGCCCCGTGGGGCACATCGCCCAATTCGAGTGATATTTGTACCGCCGTCATCAGCTTGTATGCCTCGCGCCGTTTGATGCCACGGCTGGCGGCGTAAGCCTCAAATGTTCCGAACTGGTCTCGATACAAGCGGCCTTTGTGAATTTGCACCAATGCCATGCCGACATCCATGAAGGTCTTAGCCCCGGCGGCAACAAGTTTATCCAACCTGTTAAACTCTTCCGACTGCGGCGTGGTGAGCGTTTCTGTAAGTTGGGTTTTCATTCAATCGGCGGTTTTGAAATTTCGAGCCTGCGTCACGCCCACATCCTACTTCTTCGCCGTCTTTCCGTCAAGCGCATACGGGTTCAAATGCCGCCTGCCGATCACCACGCGCCGGTTCAAAAAGTTGCTCTGCTCGTCATCTTCTAAAACCATCGGTGGCCGGTGAGACTCCATCCACGGCTCAATGGACGCCCGGAAAGCCGTGTACCGCCGGAGCGATGGCCATGGGCGCGGTGTCATCTCTCAAAACAGTCTTCTTGGCGTGAACACCCGGGGCGGTGGTTGCCAGCCGCCTGCCTGACGCTGGTGACCAGGCGGAGCGCCGACTGTGGCCTGCTTAAAGGCTTCGGCGGTCCAAGCGCCAGTGGGTTCATTAAGCACGTCCTGTAAGTAACGCAGGCAGCCCAATGAATGATTGTGCGCATCCACCGGCACATCCTTTTCAGGCTTCCATTGGTAGCTCTCGAATTCGTTTATCGTGTTTATGCACGCTGGATGGACCGTCAATCGTGACCGGCCATCACCTTGCACTTTCAGCCGGTCTTGGATTTTGTAAATCCCGTCAAGAATCCTGCCTTTGCCGCCTTTGGTGTTCACGCCGGCATTATTAAGCGCGGCAATCAAACCAGCAGCAGCTTCATCACACGCGGCAATCTCACAATGTTTTTCGAGGAACCAGCCCTTTGCCTGTTCAACAATTTCAGATTCCAGTTTTCCAGTGACGTAAAATTCCCGCGCAACATGCCAGCGTTTGTCGGAATCTTCTCCGATCAAAAGGTTCACTTGCGGATTGGTGTAGCCTTCATCCAATGCCAAAAACCATCGGGTGAATTTCCTTTCGTCTCGTTCGCGGACATGCGGGCCGCCTGGGGTTGAATCAAACATGTCATACACCGCGCCTTCAGCACTGGCCCACAATCCTTCCAGCAGGCGTTTGCGGCGCACCCCGGAAAGGGACGAATCAAGAAAGCCGATCCGCACGGTTCCCGCCGCCGTGATGTTCCCGGCAGCATCGTAAAGCGCCGGGTTGTCTTTATGGGTCGAGTTCAGCAGCGTAAGCTTCCCGCTTGTAGCGCGGGCGCGTATCCAGTGACGCGAACCTCCAGGATTGCAGTCACCGAAAATTTGCGGATAGGCAACGTTGGTTCCGCGGCCAGTGCAACACCCTGCAATCATTTCAAAATCTGACTCGGTTATTTCTTCCGCCTGATTGATGTAAATAAACCCCCACTCCGATGATTGAAGCTTCAATGGATCATCAAGGCCGACACAGATTATCTCGCTTTTGTTTGGGAAAATAATCCTGTCACGATACGTTTTACCGCCCAGCCGCGATAGTGGCATTCCTTTTGTTAGCGTGTCAAACGTCCTCACACAAGAATCAAACAAGCTGTGAAATGTTTTCCTGACCATGCAGCCGCGTAGGGCTGGGCGGTTTTTGTCCGTGCAAAGATAAATCATCTTGGCACAACAAGCCCAAGTTTTCGTCGTGTCTTTTGGCCCAACGCAAATCACCTGATGATCGTGATTCTTTAACAAGGCAAGCGGCCCTCCCCTGAAGTCCGGCATCTTGATAATCTTTGTGGCGCGATTCACGGTCTTGGATGGAGCTTGGCTTCAGATTTGTCAACACCTGTTTCGGCACCGTGCCCGCCCGTCAACAGCTTCTTCGGTGCCGGTCCTGTCACGTCTTCCGGGTTGAACGGCGCTTGAACCATCACCAGCGGGTTCTCCGCGTCACCGAGCAGCTTCAGTTCCTTCGGCAAATCCAGTCCAAGCAATTCCCGCCGCGTTTGCCGGATGTCCAGAATGAGCCGCATATAAGCTGCTTCACCGGTCTGGCCCTCAACCGTCACTTTGGTTTTGGTCCCGCGCTTGCTCTTGCTATCAGAATCGTCTCCGGCTTTTTCCGCCGTCTTGGTCGTTGCGTCCAGCTTTGACTTATGCCAAGCCGCCCACAATTCATCCTCTTGTGCTTTGAGTCCTTTAAGTTCACTGGCAACGGCTTCTGTCCGACTGACAATCGCTTCGGCCATCCAAACTTTCTTGAGTTTCATCAAGTCGGCATGAACTTGAGATTGCGACAAACGATATGGCCGTTGATCGGCTATCATCACGACCAGTTCACGTTCAGTCTTGCCTTGAATATGCCAGTGCTCAATTAGGGCCAGGTCGGCAGCTTTTTGCGTCTCACTGCGCTTGTTTTTCTTGGAGGGGTCTTTGCTCATGTAATCGGTTATGCTTTACACCCTCCCGGCTTTTCGGTCAAGCCGTCCTTTCGGCGGGGCTGTAGGTCAGCTCCCGCGTTAGGCATCTCTATCCACGCTTCTATGTCTTTGATGAATCCATCCAAATCGTTCTTGTGGATGTTGCCGTCCCTGTGGCCAGCCCACGCCAGGTCAGATAGCCCGGCGAGCTTTACTGCATCCAAGTCTCGCCCGATGCCTAACACGGCGCTGGAGACAATCGGCGTTGGCGGTTTCTTTTTGTTCCATAAGATTTTGGTTTGCGGACATCGCGAGTCGCCGATGTCTCAGCTTTTTTCGTTAGCACGCCGGGCCACGCTGTTTGGAATGTTGATGCAGCGGCCAGTGTCACCGCACGTTTGGCATGGCCGGAAATGTCCGCCGTAGCAGTCGGGGCAGTCCACTTCCTCGCACGAGATATGTTGGGCGGCGTGCATACCTGTTGGGCAGCCGCGATAGCCTTTGGATTGGTCCTCGGTCATCACATGGCGGCACACAGGACAGAGCCACAAGTTTTCAGTTTTCATTTGTCGTCGGTCTAGGTCGTCTCACGCTCTTGTTTTTGGGACGGCCTCCCAGACAGCCGTTTGCTTTTGCCGCAGCCGACTTTACACGGCTTTTGGTTTTCCCGCCCCGCCGCCCGATTGCGGCGAGGTATTGTTTCACGTCGTTCATGCGGTTGCGGGGTTGGCCACGAAACCTTCAGGTCGGAAACCCCAGAAATAGAACACGATGCCCTTCACCGTGATCTTTGCCACGTGGCCGCAGTGTTGTCCGGTGACGTGCTTGTTGGTTTTGCCGCAGACTGGGCACACCGACGTTCTGTCAGCTTTGATTTCAGTCCTGTAGTATTTCGTTGTCATGCCTATACATTAAACCCAAGCCGCTTTGGTTGCAAGATATTTCTTCACTTATTTTAATGCCCTTTTATTGGCATTTTCAACGATTAAGGCCGGACGTGCTAACAAAACGCTGCACGCAATGCCCACCGCGCCTTCAGGTTGGCGTGTGGCTATTGGTGGTGGCAGCGTCGAGTTCATTCAGCGGTGGTCATGCGTGAGCTTAGTGTTCGGCGTCATTGCGAACGTCCCCTGTTGTTCGTAGCGGCCAATCCGTTCCACGGCGGCTGCAAAGTATTGTTCGTCAATTTCACACGCGAGCATTTCGTGGCCGGCGTCCAGAGCGGCGATTACCGACGAGCCGCTTCCCATGTGCGTGTCAAGGATTCGCCAGCCCGCTTGCGCGTAGTGTTGCAGCAGCCATTTATAGAGCGCGACGGGTTTTTGGGTTGGATGGATGCTTTTCTCTTTTTTGTTTCGCCCCAGCACTCCGTCAGACAGGCCGCCCCAAGCATAGTTGAATTGCTTTGCGGGTCTGTCGAAGGATGTCCACGCCAGTTCTCCATCAGAGAAGTTGTCCACCGGATTAGATTTTGCCCAGTAGATGAATCCGCTGCATGGTGACTGCCACACCTGCGGGAAGTAGTTCGCGCCCCAAATTATTTGGTTTTTGCTGACTCGGCGCAGTTCATTCCAGTATTCGTCGCTCGGCCTTACATCCCATTTCAGACCATTCTTGGCTGTTCTGGCATCCATCTTGAAGCGTGTTGTTCCGAATCCTTTTTTGAAGCGTTCGATGCCATAGGGCGGGTCAACGATGGCCAGGTCATACGCTTTATCCGCGAGCTTGGACATCACATCCATGCAGTCAGCATTCAGTATGGATGCCCCACGAAATGACGCCGAACAAGGCGTTGGAACCAATGACGGTTGGCCGTCGCAGTTCCGCTTCGCGGGTGATGGTTTGGTGTCCGTCATGGTTCAACTTTTTCGTTAGACGGCTTCAAGTTCG
>QGNH01001817.1_pt1 | contig 10675 bp, 13 predicted proteins | sample 1735481 | NCBI WGS metagenome assembly QGNH01 (sample SAMN09239004, study PRJNA386568) | Viral metagenome, whole genome shotgun sequencing project. | reverse complement strand
ATTGAAGTCCGTTGTCATTCATGCGGAACTGACCATAGTGTACTATTTCAATAAGGAGGAAGTATGTCTAAGAGATACACAGAATATTTACGTTATGTAGCATTGTATGATAATAAGAGGAGTATTGACATTAAAGCACCAAGACTGGAACTATATAAGTATCAACTAGCTATACGAACAAAATGGGTAGATCTATATTTTGGGAGATGGAAGCAGTCCCCTCTTACAACAGACAAAAACGGTATTTTTATAAAGCAAGCCGACTATAAATATGGTTTTCGCTGGTCTAAAGAGGACAAGAGTTAAACTATGTTATACTTAAAAAGACAGGCAATTAACGATCTCAAGCCCAAACTTACTTGAGGTCATTTTTATTTGAAAGGCATTAGGTAACTAAATTGGCAACTGGTGATTACGCAAATTCATCCCCACCACTCAATGACACTAAAGTAGACAATATTGGTCAGGTACAGACTGGCGTTATTGATGAGCTAACTGTACTATCTATCGACATACCAGACATTAAAATAGTTAAGAACCTAGATCAGCGAATACAAGACTCACAGGACTATTGGAATACTACGGATGGTTTTAACCTAGAGAAGACTAGGAACGACAACAAACGACTATATATCGGTAAAGCTCTAGATACTCGCTCACTCTACCGCTTCCAAATGCCTTATGTTGAGAATCAGATATACATAGCTGAACAAGCGATCAAAGCTTATCTAACATCACAGACTCCACAGAGTGAAGTAGCTCCAGCACAAGACACACCTTCTAGTAAACAGTTTGCTATAGACCTAGAGAAGATACATATCTCTTGGAGTCAAATGATGGCTCTGGATGAGACCTTAGAACATATGGTGCAGAACGGCCTAAATATGCGTGGTGCTTTTGGTGAGTTTGAATGGGATCCCAACTACGGAGCAAATGGTGAGATTGTATTTAATGTATTAAACCCTGAACACTGTGTAGTAGACAAGAATGCCGAACAATCAGATAACCCAGCCTTCTTTGCTATTAAAAAGAAAGCCTCAGTTAATGAATTATGTTCACGTTGGCCTGAGAAGAAAGATGAGATATACAAGGAGTGCGGTATCGTTCGTGGCACATATGCACAACTAGAAAGCGTTGTAGATTATTGGAAGGTCTATCTAACTTATTATGATAAAAAGTACGAAGCCCAAGAAGCCGTAGTTTATTACTTTGGTGATCTAGTCCTAGAAAAGAACAAAGACCCTAACTGGTTATACTCTAACCCCAAGAGAAACTTCCTAAAGGGACATACTAAGCCCATTATCCCTCTAAACTTCGACAACGATGGTAGTCACTGGATAGATAGCACCAGTGCGGTAGAACAAGCCTCTAGTATTCAAAGCGTCTTAAACAAACGAGGTAGACAACTAATGGAAGTAGCCGACAAAGCTAACGGTATTCTTATAGTTTCTCAGGACTCAGGACTTACTAAAGATGATTTACAGAATTTAACTGGTGATCCAAACCAACGACTGATTATTAAGACAATGGGTAAAGACACACAGAGTATGGTCTACCAAGTGCCACCACCTGAAGTACCTAATTTCCTTTACCAAGATAAAGTAGACCTCCGTACTACAGTCCACGCAATCATGGGGACACCTTCAGAGTTCACAGGTTCTAATGATGGTGATGCACACGATGAAACATTAGGGCAGTCGTTAATGAAGAAGAACCAAGCCAGTGGTAGACAAGATCTATATGTACGTTGCTTAGACCGTTTCTTAGACCGTTTCTATAACATGCTTACTCAAATGATGGTTGTGTGGTATGACACCGAGCACTACTTTGTATATAACGGTGGAGATGGTGAGTTCGATCATTTAGTTGCCTCACGTTACCTCTTTGAAGAGGGTATGCAAGTTAGTGTTAAGAGTGGTAGCACTCCTCCATTAGACAAAGAAAGAGAAGAAGCCATTGCTCTTAGTCTAATGAAAGAGGGAGCTATTAGTCCGCTTGATCTGTATAAGATGCTACACCTACCTAAACCACAGAAGCTTTACGATAACATGGCTAAATACAAAGCCGATCCTATGAGCCTAGCTAGAGATGCTATGGACGAACTAGACGAAACTAAAGCCTACATGGACTACACCATAATCATGGCTGGTAAAAAAGCAGAAGAGCCAAAAGACGTTAATAAGGAGTATGTCCTTACTTGTCGAAAACTAATGTTAACAGATGAGTTCTTAAAGGCCGATAAGAAACTACAGACGGCTTACCTTAAACACGTTGAGAAGGCTATAAGTTCATTAGAACTAAGGACCAGTTTAGACATAATGAGCAAAGAGGGTATTCAATTATTAGAACCTCAGCAACCTATTCAACCTCTACCACCTCCAGTCATGCAACCAGCTCCTGGTATGATGCCACCACAAGGTATACCTGGTATGCCTCCAGCTCCAGGCGGTGCTCCTATGCCCCCTGGTCAACCTGGTATGCCACCACCACAAGGACAACCACCTCAAGGCCCACTCCAGGGTATGCCAATGCCTCCACAACCTCAAGGCCCACCACCTATTCAAAACGGTACACCGTTAATGAATCCAAGTAACCCAATGCCACCAGGCGGCCAGTTGCCACCAATATAGAAAGGTAATATAATGAGCGTAATGAACAATTCGGTAGCACCTCCATCACAGAAGGACAATCCACAAACCCCAGCTATTAAAGGTCAGATCCCTGTAGCTGCTCCTCCTGGAAAAGCTCCATCAACGGTTAGAGGCATAAACTCTATATCAGGAGAAGCTCCAATCTTTACATACTTTAACCGCACAGGTAATAATTAATAGGAGTATTCATGAAAGATGATACGGTTCCAGGCTTCACTGCAAGTCCAGAGTTAGAAGCTAAACTTAATGGCTTAGATGACCAATTAAACCCAATAGAAACAGATATTAAGGAAGAAACAAAAGTACCTGAAGATGACAAACCAGAAGAGGTAACGGAGGATACCCAAGATGATTCTACTACCGACGACACTACAGACGGTGACGAGGAAGAAACAGAAGAAAAAGAAGAAGACGAAGGTTACACCATTGACGGTGACGAGGAAGAAGAAGCCGACGAAGCTCCCAGCAACTCTACCGAAGAGTCTAAAACAAATCCAAACCTCACGCCCGAACAACAATATATCTTAGATAACCTTCAAGCCATTACAGTAAGAGGCACAGTAGGAGATGACACTAAAGTACAGGACTTTACAGTATACAGCCCTGAGCAACTACCTCAAGGTTTTAAATATACTGATGAACGTGAATCTAGTATTGCTAATAAGAACTTTGCACTACTTGAGAACCAAGCCCTTACTTTGCAAAATGATTATAGGACTCAGCAGACTCAAAAGTCAGCCCGCGAATTTAAAGAACGTGAAGATGCCGCTGACACAGCAGATATAGGGGAATTACAACGAGCAGGTGATCTACCTAAATTCAAAGCACAACCTAATGATCCTAAGTTCAATGATGACCCTGGAGTTAAATTAGTCCAAGATATACTAGACTACAAAGAAGCTCAGAACGCTAAATATATGGAAGAATACAATGCAGGTAGACCATATAAGCATATTGGTTTTCAAGAAGCCTTCACAATGTATAGACGGGAGAATCCTGATAAGAGTAATGATTCTCAAAAAGCTGAAGATGCAGAACGCAAGGAACTGGCACAAAGGACTAGTGGAACTAGAGGGGCTAGTACTAAGAGTTCAGCACCTAAAGTACATAGTGGTATGATGAGCAGAGATTTAGACGCATTAATAGAAAGCCGCACTCAGGGCTGGTAAAGAAAGGTAGGATAGCTATATTCAAAATTGGTGGATCGCAGCATTTGAACACTTCGGTTTAATTACTCATGAGGAAGCAAAGCACATATCAGACAACATTAGGTTAGCCATACATAAAGAGAACTACCAAGAAGCTTTCACTGAGCTTGAGGCAATTCTTAAAGATGGTAAGCTAGATCGACTTCCCCTAATTGCAAAGTTAGAAGGTGATGTAGCCGAACTAAGAAAAGAGCTATCAGCTCTAAAAACCCCTAATGTTGCAAAGAAAACAAAAGCTTAGTACTATATAAGTACACAGGCAACTATAAAAGACAGCCCCACAAGGTTGTCTTTTTTTATTTGTCTAGAGTAAATAAACTAAAGAAGGAGCTAATATGGCTGGAATGGTATTCACCGATAGGGTCGCAGACATCACCTATCAAGATATACTCCCAAGTATTGTTGACCAAATCAACAACTCAAACGTATTCCTAGCTCGTGTACTAAACAAGCCTGGAACATGGCGCGGTGTATACGAAGCTCAGCCTATTGAGACTGCCAACAGTACAACTGGTGGATCATTCTCAGGCATGGATACGTTCCCAACAGCAGCAACTAACAACACTAGGTTGATGACATGGTACATCGCCGCCTACGAACAATCCGTAGTCGTACCTGGTATTGAACGTGCTGTAAACGCAAATAACGAAAAGCAAGTTCTAATGCTTCTAAAGACTAGATTAGATGAGGCTAAAATCTCAGCTAACCAGTCAGTAGGACAAATAGCCTACGGTTATGGTAACGGTAAAGACTTTGATGGTCTTGGCCTAATAGTAGATAACGGTACTTACTCTAGCTCATACGCTGGACTTACTCGATCTACAAACACATTCATTAACGCTGACGTTACAGCAGTAACTAACGGTATAATCACCCTAGATTACCTAAGCTCAGAGATGGACAACGTACGTGCCGCTTCTAGCACCAGCGAAACTCCAACAATTGGTCTTACAACTAAGACTATCTGGACTTACATCGAAGGATTAATCCAACCAATGGTTTCAGCACGTTACGACACTTTGCAACTTAAAGGTTACGATCAAGTTGATGGTGGAACTCCAAACGGATCTACCCGCCCACAGAACCAGACATCTGGCTTTGCAGGATTTGATGCTATTACTTACCGAGCACGTCCACTTGTAGCAGATGACAACTGTACTTCACAGACTTTCTTCTGGCTAAACGAAAACTACATGGAATTCAAGAGACTTCAAGATAGTTCTCTAAAGCAAATCGCTTCAACTGTAGAAGTTACAGAAGGTTACTACAAGGACGTACCATTCCCAAGTGCATGGCAGTTCCGAGAGTTAATCGCTCCTGTAAACCAGTACGGTGAAGTTGGATTACTTATCCTTATGGGTAACTTGATTCATAGGCAACCTCGAAGAAATGGCAAATTAACTGGAATAACTTCTAACTAGAAGAGAAAAGGATATTTTGACATGGAAACTGGTATACGAACTTTAACAGAAACAGATCTTTCAGTTCTAACAACTTCTAAGCAAGTTGAGTATGGAGCTGAAGGAGTAACAGAAGACGGAAGACACTTCAAATATGTATCTTTTGGTGGTACTACAACTATCCCCGCAGGTACATTTGTACAAGCCCAACTTCCTGCAGCACAAACTAACTCTCAAGGGTTAACAATTACTGCAGTAGGTACAGGCGGACAAATCACTTCTAACTTAGCTACTGGCTCAACTCAGTTAGTAATTACTAATGGTGGTACAAGCTTCACACAAGATCAATTCGCAGAAGGACAGATGAACGTTATAGTAGGAGCTTCTGGCTCAGTTACAGCTACTTATTCTTACAGAGTTAAGGGTAATACTGCATCAACGGCTACAAACGGCTACACAACTATCTTCTTAGTCCCTAGCGAACCACTACGAAATATCACTAACTTAGTTCCTGGTACCGACACGGTAAACTTACTAATTAGTCCATATTCGGGTGTAAACTCTACAACAACTACAACTAACCTACCTGTAGGTTTAGCTATAAACCCTGTAGTAAATACATCATCTGTAACTAACTATGGTTGGGTACAAACTAGAGGAAGTGCAGTTGCTATAGCAGATGGTTCTACAATCCTATCTAGCTCTAACATTAGCCCAAGTGGTACTGCAGGCCAGGTAGCATTAACCACTGGTACAAGACCAGTTATAGGTACAGCACAAGCCGCTAACTCAACAGCTACAAGTGCAGTTCCTGTAGTTCTAACATTACTTTAATATAAGAAAGGGTACTTAGATGGCCATAACAAACAGAAACCGCCTTCTGGAGAAGTACGTACAAGTTGTACGAGAAGACGGCTTGAACACTAACAAAAACGTAAACATTGGGATAGCAGGAGCTACAAGCTCCGCTACCCTAAGTGTAGGTGTAGGAGGAATTACATCTAATGGTGTAGTTCAGCAAAACCACACAGCTCCTTCAGCCATAAACGCTACTGCATCCGCAACGGCTGCACAGGTAGCAAGTGGCTATATTACAAGTACATCAGCTGCTAGTACTACAATTACACTACCTACTGCTACAGCTATAGCAACCCAGATTGGGGCAACTCAAGGCACCGTATTAGATCTATTCATAGACAATACTGGTGGAGCTAATACAGTTACCATAACACCAGATTCAAGCATGACTAAATCGCAGGTTGCACAGGTAGCAACTTACGGTGTGCCAACATTTGGTCTATTCACTGTAGCTTCTGGAGCTTCAGGTTTAGCACAGTTTAGATTAGTATTCTCTTCTGCTACCGCTTTGGTAATAGCTAGAGTATTCTAGTATAATTAAAGTACACCTCCCAGATTTGTTCAAAAATAGCCCTACGGGGCTTTTTTTGGTATTATTAACTTATGAAAAAACAGGTAATATTAGCCGTTCCATCTGGTGGCACTATGCGTACGGAGATGGTCTCTAGCTTAATTACCTCACTCTACGACTTATCGGATAAAGGCTATAACCCTAACCTTATATTTCAAATAGGGGGATATGTTGCTATTAACCGAAATAACCTAGTTAAAGAAGCCATAGCTAATAAGGGTACACATATTATGTTTCTAGATACAGACATGATATTTCCTAAAGACGCTATAAGACAATTAATGGATCAAAATAAGGATATAATTGCGGGCAACTATAATGTTCGTCTCGGGCCACTAGCTAAAGAACGCTCGGGAACAACTGTAAGATTCTGGGATACTAAGACTAAAAGAGCTGTAGTACCTTTAGAATTACCAGACGAAACATTTAAATGTTACACCGCAGCTACAGGCTTTATGCTTATTAATCTGAAAGTGTTTAAGAAAATAGCATATCCTTGGTTTGTTAGTTATCAGAAAGATGATGGTGAACACTACACAGAAGATGTAGATTTCTGTATTAAAGCTCAAGCAGCTGGTATAGATGTCTGGTGCGATCCTACAATTTCTATAGGCCATATCGGGCAGGCTGTCTATTAAATGTGATATAATTTATTTATAAGGCAATCACATTAGCCCCTAAGAGCAGGGGCATTTTTATTTTAAGGAGAATTATGGAACAATCACGCAGAGACCTCACCAGTACCGATCTTAAAGTAGTAACCATAGACAAACAGGATACTCTAGGTGCCATTGGCTCAACCCAAGACGAAAGACTATACAGATATTGCTCTATAGGCGGAGCTCAAGTTGCGGCAGGATTAGTTTTATCTTCCCCCACAGTGACTACAGGTTATCTAGGCTTGAGTGTTCAGTCTGCTGTGACAGCTGGAGTAAATTCACTTACAATACCAGTTACCTTGGGATCAACCTCTGCTGCAGCTGACCAGTTTATTGATGGCTCAATCACAGTAATTAGTGGTACTGGTTCAGGGCAAACTTATAGGATCAGGGGTAATCAACTTGGCTCAGTTAATAAGACAATGCAAGTCTATCTTTATGAAAACGTCAGTGCTAGTTTAGATACAACTTCAGTGGTACATATTATCCCTAATTTATGGGCTAATCTAACAGCTCAGACTCTATCTGGTTCAGGTGGAGATAATCCTAAATGTGTTGGTGTAACTTTAGGTACTATGGCAGCCAACACTTACGGCTGGATTCAAAGCGAAGGTGTTGGAACGCTTACTGTAGACAACGTAAATAATTCTGGTGCAGGTGCGGGTGTTGTCTATCAAGGACTAAATCTAGTATTGTCAACAGGAACTGCTGGCTATGTTTCTCTAGCTAATCCTAACTCAGATGCCGATAAGCAAACGCTTGGATATTCTTTGGTTTCACATGGTAACGTATCTTCTAATAAAGCCTTTCCTGCCTATATAACCATCTATTAATTTGCACAACAAGTGCTCGGTGTTATAATTACTATTATGACATTAGAAGAGCTTACAGAGGCTCAAAAACTAGTTGAGAATGAATATAATAACCTAAATGACCATACATGGTTAGCTCATAGACTGAGTTATCTTCGTGGTCGTTTTGATTTATTTAAAGAGTTAATAGAAAAGGAATCAAATAATGCCCCAACAGAGCAAGAACCTAGCTGAAAGAGGTCCAACGGCAACTACTATTAAAGAGAATAGGTCTCTTAGAGATCGTCTTAGAGATCGCTACCAACCCCAGGATTGGGTTAGAGTTATCAATATAGATAATGAACCTTTTGAATGGCAGTACTTTCCTTCAAGTGGAGAAGATGAGAGTTTTACAGATAATGGTACCGTAAGAGTTACAACGGGCAGACAAGGATTTACAAAGAATTATGAGCAAAAAGTTCCTGGTAATGAGCAGTTATGGGTTATAGAACCTGGAGAAAGCGAAGTTATTATAGGCGAGAGTGCTGACTTATTTATAGATGGACTATATAAAAGATTAGTGGCCAAGGATAAAGTCCGTACTGTTAAGATTACAGAGACGCAAGCTAGATCGTTTAATTGGAATGATGGATTAATGCAAGAAGAAATGATAGATAAAATATTCTTAGGAATAGAAAAACCTAATTTCAATGAATCTGAGCGAAGCCAAACTACTACAAAGAAGTAAAGAACTCGATGCTAGAGAAGCCTTTATAGACACTAAGGCTAAAATACTAGAAGATGCCCCTATTACTTTAAAAGTTTATGATGCTAGAGTTAAAGCTAGTGAAGATAGACTAGCTAGACTAATTACTGAGATCAAAGAAGCTGATACTAGATTAAAGGACTTAGATCAAGATGCCATTGAATATGAAGATAAAATGGAACGTAAGAAGAATTCGTTACTTAAAGATATACATTCTTTTAACGATAATATCAGAGAGCAGAAGCGTAGTATAGCTGATCTAAAGGAAAGTAGAAAAGCCCTAGAAGCAGAGATCAAAGAACGTAAAGACTTCTTAGATACTCAGGAAAAAACTATTGCAGAATTTATAGAAGAAGCCAACGAGAGACTATTAGACCTGAAAGATGAAGAACAACACGAACTTAACGAGATTAAGAAATTAAGGGTTCAACATACAGACCTAAGAAGTCAGTATGATCTAATTGTTGTAGAATTTGATACAACTAGAGCTAATTATGATAACCAAATAATAGACCTCGAAACATTACTATCTAAATTAAAAGACGAAGATGCCAAACTAACTAAAAGTATATCCGATAAATCTGTAGAGTATAAAGTCTTAGTGGCCGACATTGATAAAAAGATGCTGATACTAAAAGAGAAAGAAGAAGGAATTATATCTAAACGAGATGCTATGAGACTAGAAAAGCAAGAACTAGACGAAGATAAAAGACGTTGGAATTCAACTAAAGCCTTATATGACATCTAATGGTATACTTAATAGAGGCAATTATATAGTCCCTTAGGAGGACTTTTTTTATTTATGAGCAACAGAAGCGGATCCCCTTACTCAGCACCAAGAGACGCTAACAAAGTACCTTTACTTATGGCGGCATCAACTGCAGATGGCATAACCCCTGTTGTATTAGAAGCTGACCCTAGTACGCATCTACTACAAGTATCTAGTTCTGGCGGTGGTGGCGGAACTCAATATACAGATGGGGCTTCTGCTCCTACTCATCCTATAGGCACCGCTACAGAATTTGTTAATGGAAGCGGTAACTGGACAACAGTATCATCAACAAACCCGCTACCTATTACTGGTTCTATTTCCGTCGGATCAACAACTGATAATACTACCTTCACTGCTGGGACATCTACTACAGCACCATCTGCTGGTGTTTATAACGATTCACTAACTGCTTTAAGTTCTGGCTACCAGGGAACTTATAGATCGACAGCTTATAGAGCACAACATATAAANNAGAGCTACTACAAATAGAGGGTTACACACCAACCTTAGAAATTCATCAGGAACTGAAATAGGTACTGCTTCTAATAACCTGATCGTAGGTCAAGCAACAGCAGCCAATTTAAATGTAACTGAAGCTAGTGCTGCAAGCATTTTAACTCAAGATACCACTACAGCCACTAATACCACTAATCTAAATAACATAATGGGGTCTACAGGTTCGGCTGTACCCTCAAAAGCTGTATACAACGGTATGTCTGATGGTACGAATTTACAGCCACTTAAAAATGCAACTTCTATAGGTGATGCTGGTGGAGCTTCACTTTTAGCAACTTCACAGGCTGTATATAACGGAGCTACTTGGGATAGGACAAGAGCAGCTAACTCAGCAGCAGGCACTACAGGTACTGGGTTACTTGGTGCTGGTAATATGATGTTCGATGGTACTAACTGGCAAAAAGTATCATCTACTAATCCAATGCCAGTCTCGGGCACAGTCACAGCTAACGCAGGTACGGGCACAATGGCTGTATCTCTAGC
>QGNH01001816.1_pt1 | contig 10680 bp, 6 predicted proteins | sample 1735481 | NCBI WGS metagenome assembly QGNH01 (sample SAMN09239004, study PRJNA386568) | Viral metagenome, whole genome shotgun sequencing project. | reverse complement strand
GCGCAGCTTGAGGGCGTGAACTTCTATCAGCGCCTGCGCGAGAAGTTCGGCCGGTTGGCAACGCTGCCGTAGCGGTTCGACCGGGCCCCGAGGCTCGTCGCTACGCAGTGGCGCGTCCGTTCACTCGGTTGCGCGCCCGCCACTCCTGGCCCGCCACTCCTGGCGCGTCGCTCCCGGGATCTGGATCGGCGGCAATCGGCGAGGTGGACAACTCCTACGCAACCCCAGCGCTCGCTTGGAGGGTCGGGGTTACACACCGCTGAGGGGGACACTCGCAACGCTTGCCGGAGAGTTCGCTGTCGCGTAGGAGTTGTTCCGCCTTGAGGGTGCCCCGGCGCCGAGTGCTCTGGGGCGCCTACCCGCGGGGCGCATGTGATCGGGTCCTGGCTGCGGCGTGCAGGAGGAGTGCTGGACGAGAGGGCGAACACCTGTTCGTGTTCTTCCGTCCGAGACCAGCGGTAGAAGTTCTCTTGTGTTGTACGAACTGCGCGTAGAGAACCTGCTGCTCATGGAGCGGGCCGAGTTGCGACTCGGTCCGGGGCTCAACATCCTCACCGGCGAAACCGGTGCAGGGAAGACGCTGCTCGCCCACGCGCTCGACCTCTTGCTGGGAGGCAAGGCCCGTAGCGGGATAGTCCGCGACGGTGCGGCTGAGGCGTACGTGGAAGGCGTGTTCGAGTTACCGCCTGACCTGGCTGGCGGCGGTGACGAGCGGATTCCCGAGGATGCGGAGGAGCTGGTCTTGGCCCGTCGGGTTTGGCCCGACGGGCGTACGCGCGCCTACGTCTGCGGGCGCTCGGCGACAGTCGCGGACCTGCGTGAGCTGGGGAGCCGGATGCTCTCGTTCTACGGACAACACGAACACCGCAAGCTGATGCTGACCACTGCCCAGCTTGATGCTCTCGACGCGTTCTGCGGGCCGAAGCAGGCGAAGCTGCGTAGTGAAATCGCTGCTGCGCATGAGCGTGTACGGGCGCTCGAGACGCGGATCGCGGAGGTCGACGGATTGGCCGGAGCCCGCGACCGTGAGCTCGACCTGATCGGCTTTGAGTTGCGTGAGATCGAAGATGTCGATCCGAGCGTCGAGGAGGAGGTGGAGCTGCTTGCCGAGCGCGACCGGCTACGCCACCAGGAGCTGTTGCGGCTCGGTGCGAGCGCCGGCGCCGACGCGATCACGCCGGAGGAGGGCAGCGGCGCCGGGGCGCTGCTCGCCGCCGCTGCCACCGAGCTCGAATCTGCGGCGGAGTTCGATCCGACACTTGCGGAGCTGGCCGGAAGGCTTGCTGCGCTGCGCTACGAGGCTGAAGACGTGGCTGGAGAGTTGCGCGGATACCTTGACCGGCTCGAGGCCGAACCGGGAAGGCTGGAGGTGGTGGAGGAGCGACTCGGGCTGTTCGCGCGGCTGGCGCGCAAGCACGGCGGTGGCATCGCGGAGGTGCTCGCGCACGCGGACGACTGCAGACGACGCCACGCGGAACTGCAGGATGCTGACGAGACCTTCGCCGACCTCTCTGTCGAGCTCGAGCAAGCCGCCACCGAGCGTGAGCGGATCGCCGCGGCACTCAGTAGCGCCCGCGTCGCTGCCGCGCCCGCGCTGGCGGAGGCCGTGCTCAGCCGGCTCTCGGAGCTGGCAATGGGCGACGCGCGCTTTGAGGTGGCTGTCCGCGAACGTGACGGTGGCTGCGGCGCGCGCGGCAAAGATGCGGTCGAGTTCCTGATCGCACCGAACCGTGGGCTGCCGTTCGGCCCGTTGCGGGAGGTCGCCTCGGGAGGTGAGCTGTCACGGGTGATGCTGGCGTTGCTGAGCGTTGCGCACGGCGGTGAGGCCGAAACGGGCGCGGGCGGCGGCTCGTTGCTCGTGTTTGACGAGATCGACGCCGGTATCGGCGGCCACACGGCCAGGGCGGTCGGATCGCATCTACGCGAGCTTGCAGCGGGACGGCAGCTGCTCTGTATCACGCACCTACCGCAGGTGGCGGCGATGGCGGCCAGACATTTCACGATCGTCAAGGATGCTTCGAGTTCACCGGCAAGAACTGTTCTGACCGGGCTTGACGGTGACGGCATCGTCGGTGAACTGGTGCGGATGCTCGGTGCCGACGAAGGCGATCGTGCTGCAAAGGGCCATGCTCGAGAGCTGCTCAAAGCCGCATGATCCGGACCGACTACTCTGCTTATGTAGACCGGGCCCGTGGGCTGCGTCCGGACCTGACGGTAGTTTGACGGCCCAGTGGAAACTGCACTGAGGATCGATCTATGAGCCAGACTGAAACCCGTTTCATCTTCATCACAGGCGGGGTCGTATCTTCGCTTGGTAAGGGCATCGCTGCCGCCTCCATCGGGCGGCTGCTTCGTTCACGCGGCCTTTCGGTCCAGATCCAGAAGTTCGATCCCTACATCAACGTCGACCCCGGAACGATGTCTCCGTACCAGCACGGCGAGGTGTTCGTGACTGAGGACGGCGCCGAGACAGATCTCGATCTTGGCCACTACGAGCGCTTCACCGACGCGAACGCGAGCAAGGGATCGAATGTCACCGCTGGCGGCATCTACAACACCGTGATCCGCCGTGAGCGTCGCGGTGACTACCTCGGCGCGACCGTGCAGGTTGTGCCGCACATCACCGACGAGATCAAGCAGCGGATCCGGGTGATGGCCGACCGGGATGACGCCGACTTCGTGATCACCGAGATCGGTGGCACCGTCGGTGACATCGAGTCGCTCCCCTTCCTCGAGGCGATCCGGCAGTTCCCCGTCGAGGTGGGCCGCCGGCGTTGCATGTTCATCCACCTGACGCTGGTTCCGTACATTGGGCACGCCGGCGAGCTGAAGACCAAGCCGACGCAGCACTCGGTCAATGAGCTGCGTCGCATCGGCATCAACGCCGACATGGTGCTCTGCCGGTCCGAATCAGAGCTCTCGCTGGACATCCGCAAGAAGATCGCGCTATTCGCAAGCCTGCCGGTCGACGCGGTTGTGTCCGGCTATGACGTCAAGGACGTCTACAGCGTTCCGCTCGTGTTCCACGATCAGGGCGTGGATGACTTCATTCTCAAGGAGCACTTCGGTATCGATGCTCCGCCGCCGGACCTCGCCGGCTGGAAGGCGATCATCGACCGTGCTGCCGCGCTCAAGGATGAAGTCCGGATCGCGCTCGTCGGCAAGTACGTGCAGCTCGAGGACGCCTACCTCTCGGTCGTCGAGGCTCTGCGCCACAGCGGCATCCATCACGGTTGCCGTGTCAAGGTCGAGTGGATCGATTCGGAGACGGTCGGCGAGCCGGAGGTCGACGAACTTCTGCGCGGTGTCGACGGCATCCTGATCCCGGGCGGTTTCGGCGGGCGGGGCTTCGAAGGCAAGATCGCCGCGGCAAAGATTGCGCGTGAGGAGAAGATCCCTTACCTCGGCGTCTGCCTCGGCATGCACGTCGCCGTCAGCGAGTTCGCGCGCCACGTGGCCGACATGCCGGGCGCCAACTCGACTGAGATGGACCCGGAAACACCGTTCCCGGTGATCGATCTGCTGCCCGAGCAGCGCGAGATCGCCGACATGGGCGGGACCATGCGGCTCGGCGCCGATCCGGTCAAGCTTCATCCGGGGACGCGCGCTTACGAGGCCTACGGTGAGAGCGTCGTATACGAGCGCCACCGCCACCGTTACGAGGTCAACAACCACCTCAAGAAGCAGCTTGAGACGGCCGGGCTCGTGTTTGGCGGGACGACACCGGATGACCGTCTGGTTGAGATCACGGAGTTGCCGCGTGAGGTGCATCCGTATTACGTCGCCTCGCAGTTCCATCCCGAGTTCAAGTCGCGCCCGGACCGCCCGTCGCCGCTCTTCCGAGAGTTCGTGGGCGCCGCACATGAGCGCCACGGTGGTGAGCCGGTAGCCGCGCCCTCCGTGGACGGTGCCGACGTGACCGCCTCGCGCCTCAACGTCTAGCGGCCGTAACTCGTGACCCGTAACGGGAGGCAGAACTCGTGAGCTTCACAGTGGGCGATGCCGAGTTGAGCCGCCTGCACGACAGCTTCACGACGCTCTGTCGCATCGCCAGCCCGACCGGAGACGAACGTGCCTGCGCGGACTGGATAACGGGGCAGCTCGAGTCGCACGGTCTCGCGGTCGAGGAGGATGACGCCGGCATCGCGGTTGACTCCAACGCCGGCAACCTGCTGGTCAGGATTCCCGGCACGGGTTCGCGCTCGGTCTTGTTCTGCGCGCACATGGACACGGTGCCGCTGACCGCGCCGGTCGAACCGGTCCAGGTCGATAGCGGCTGGCAGAACGCCAACGAGGGCATCCTTGGGGCCGACAACAAAGCAGCGGTGGCGGCGCTACTCGAGCTCGCGCGGCTGCTGGCGACCCAAGACGCGCCCCCGCCGGTCGGGGTGGAGTTGCTCTTCACGATCGCCGAGGAGACCGGTCTCAACGGTGCCAAGGAGTTCGACGTCAGCAAACTCGCCAGCCAGTTCGGCTACGTCTTCGACCACGCATCGCCGTGGGGCGAGGTGATCACCGCGTCGCCGACCTACATGCGGATCAACGCTGAGATCCGAGGCAAGGCCGCACACGCGGGCATGCATCCCGAACAAGGGGTCAACGCGATCGTGGCCGCGGCGCACGCGATCACGACGATGCCGCAGGGACGCCTCGATGCGCAGACAACCGCCAACATCGGCACGATCTTCGGCGGCACAGCAACCAACGTCGTAGCCGACCGCTGCCTGCTGGAGGCGGAGGTGCGCAGCGTCGATCAGCAGCGGGTGGACGAGGTGGTGACCACCTCGGTCGACGCGCTGCAAGACGCGGCTGACAGCGCCGGGTGCGACCTGGATATTGCGCTGCAGCAGATGTTCACCGGCTACCGCCTGAGCGCCACAGAGACCTCAGTACAGGTTGCAGAGCGAGCCCTACGCAAACTTGGGTACGAACCCCGCCGCGTCAGCACCGGCGGCGGCGCCGACGCAAACGCCTTCCGCGTCAACGGCTTTGAGTGCACAAACATCGCCAACGGCACCGAGCGCCCGCACGAGCGCACCGAGCGCGTCAGCAACGCCGCGCTCGAGACTGGCCTGCGGGTCTTGCTGGCGCTACTCGAGGAGACCGCAGAGTGAGCGAGTTCGAGGTCATCGGTGAAGAGGTTCAGTGGCAGGGACGGATCCTGAAGGGGGGCAGCGAGACCTATCGCTACCCCGACGGCAGCGAGAACACCTTCGACAAGGTCTGGCACCCCGGTGCCGTCGGGGTCCTGGCGGTCGACGAGACCCACGTCTGGCTGGTAAAGCAACCGCGAGAGGCTGCCAGGCTGCACCACTCGCTCGAGATTCCGGCCGGCAAGCGCGACCGGCCAGGCGAGCCGCTGCTCGATCTCGCCAAACGCGAGCTGGTTGAGGAGATCGGCAAGCAGGCGAGCAACTGGCGGGAGCTGCTGAGCTTCTACCCGACACCCGGCTTCTGCGACGAACGGATGTGGATCTTCGTCGCCGAAGGACTCAGCGACGCCGCTGGAGGTCCCGCTCCCGAGGACGACGAGCACATCGAGATCGTGCCGTGGCCGCTCGCCGATCTCGACGGCGCGATATCGCAGGTGGAGGACGCCAAGACGCTGATCGCGTTGCTCTGGCTGGCCAAAAGTTGACGCCGGAGCGGTCACTACGGTCTGTGGGCTGGATACCCGAGCCGGAGCTTGACCGATGCGCATTCTTCATACCGCCGATTGGCACATTGGACGCACATTCCATGGCCATCAGACCATGGCAGCGCTACGTGAGGTGCTCGGCGCACTAGCGCAGGTCGTAAGAGATCAGCGCATCGATGTGGTGATCGCCGCAGGCGACATCTTTGACTCGGCTGCTCCCTCAGGCGAGGCCTTCACCTTGCTCCAGGAGACCCTGACGGGGATCCGCGAGGCCGGGGCAGACCTGGTCCTGATCAGCGGCAACCATGACTCAGCGGCGCGCCTCGGGTTTGCTGCGCCGTTCGCACGGCTCGGCGGGGTGCACATCGCCACCGACCCAGGTGCGACCGGCACACCGCTGACACTGAGTGATGAATACGGTCCGGTGGACTTCTACTGCGTTCCGTTTCTGGAGCCGGCGCTGATCCGGCACCGCTGGCCCGGGGTGCCGCTGCGTAACCAGGCGGACGCGCTGCGGTTCGCGATGGGCCGGATCCGCGCGAGCATCGCGCAGCGCTCCGCCGAAGGCGCACGCTCAGTTGTGGTGTCGCACACCTTCGCCGCGGGCGGGGAGGTCGAGTCATCGGAGTCCGAGCGGGCGATCGCGAACGTTGGAACCGTTGACGTGGTCCCGCTGAGCACGTTCGACGGGGTCGACTATGTGGCGCTTGGACACATCCACGGACGCGCGAAGCTGGCCAACCACATCCGCTACTCCGGGGCGATGCTGCACTACTCGTTCAGCGAGGCCGGCAAGCCGCGTGGCGGCTGGCTGGTCGAACTTGGAGCCGGCGGCATGTCGGGCGCCGAATGGATCGACCTGCCGGTTCCACGGCCGCTGGTCGTGCTCAAGGGCGAGCTTGAGGACCTGCTCAGCGCCTCCGATCTCGAGCAGTATCGCGAACACTGGGTGAGTGCCTCGCTCACCGACTCAACCCGGCCGCTCGACGCGATGCGGCGCCTGCAGGCGCGGTTCGCGTGGTGCGCGCATGTGGAGCACCGACCGGTAAAGCTCGTCGGTGACGGTGCCAGCAGCTATGCGGAGCGTGTGCAGGGCAAGAGCGACGAGCAGGTCCTGGAAGCCTTCCTACGCCACGTGCGCAACGGCGAAGGCCCAACTGACAGCGAGGCCGAGTTGTTCGAGGATGTGGTTTCCGAACATCGAGGAGTGACGGCGAGCCTATGAAGATCCTCTCGGTGCAGATGCAGGGCTTCGGGCCCTTCAAAGAGACGCAGTCGGTCGATTTCACGGCCTTCGAGGATTCCGGGATCTTCCTGATCGGCGGTCGCACAGGCGCCGGCAAGTCAACGATCCTCGACGCCATCTGTTTCGCGCTCTACGGCACCGTGCCGCGCTACGACGGCTACAGCGGCGTCATGCGGCTGCGCAGCGATCACTGCGAGGTCGGCGACGTCACCGAGGTGACGCTCACCTTCGAGGTCGACGATGAGGTCTACCGGATCGTGCGCAACCCGGACTACGACCGTCCCAAGAGCCGGGGTGACGGGCTGACCAAGCGTGCCGCGGGTGTTGAATTGGCCGTTCAGACCGGCAGTGGCTGGGAGCCGCTTGAGACCAAGATCCCTGAGGTCGCGCGGCGTGTCGCCGAGATCGTGAAGCTCGACAAGGGCCAGTTCCTGCAGGTCATCCTGCTCGCGCAAAACCGCTTTCAGGAGTTTCTCGAGGCAGACAGCAAGGACCGCCAGAGCCTGCTGCGCACGCTCTTCGGCACGCAGCGTTTTGAGCAGTACGCCGACGCTCTGCACGCACGTGCGCAGGAGCTCGGCGCGGAGCTGAGCAAGATCACCGCCGACTCGACACGTGCGGTTGGGGAGATTGCCTCCGAGTTGGGCGTTGAGCTGCCGGCGGAGGGCGAAGACAATCTCGCCTGGGCCGAACGCCGCGTCGCCTCGGCGGCCGGCTCGCTCGAGGCGGCTCAGGCCGCCGAGGCGCACGCGGTAAAGGTCGCGCAGGCCGCCGGCGAAGCGCTGACCGCGACGACGCAGCTCGCCGACCGTCAGCGGCGACGGCGCGAAGCTGAGCAGCGCTTCGTCGAACTTGAAGAGCGCGCAGCCGGCCACGCACGCGCCGCGAAACAGCGGGATGCCGCCCTGCGGGCCGCTGAGCTGCGGCCTCATCTGGCCGCGCTCGATTCGGCTTCACAGGAGTTCGGCCGGGCAGCCGCCGGCGAAGCGGCAGCCCGCGAGCTTGCGGGCTCGCTGCCCGACGGCGAGCTCAGCGAGGCTGTCGGCGCGATCGTGCAGACGGTCGGGGCGCTTGCCCAGGCACTGGCTTCGGAGGCCGAACTGGGGGAGCTCAAGCGGATCGACGCAGCAGCCGCGGCCGCGCTTGCCGCCCACGAAGAAGCGACCGCGAGCATCGACGAGCGACGCGCGGAGCTGCGCGAACAGCTGCAGAGACTGACCGATGCCGAAGGCGTCGCCACGGCGGCGGCCGGCGACCTGCCGGTAGCGAAAGCGGCGATCGAAGCAGCAGAGCGAGCGCGCGCCGCCGCGCTGCAGCTGGCGGCGATCGAGCTGGAGATCGGCTCGCTGCAAGCTGCCGAGCTCGCGGCTCTGCAGGCTCGAACCCGCGTCAGCGCCGAGGTTGACCGTCTGCTCGCGCAGCAGCTGCACGGCCGCGCGGCGCTGGTGGCGCAGACACTCGTCGACGGTGAACCTTGCACGGTCTGCGGGGCGGTTGAACACCCGCACCCGGCTGAGTTCGACGGCGAACCGGTCACCGATGAACAGGTCGCGTCGGCCAGGACCGCGTTCCAGAGCGCCGCCGCCGCCGCCGATGCGGCCTCTCAGGCGCTCAACGGCGCCGAGGCTCGTGCCGCAGAGCAGCGCGGCAAGTCCGGCGATCAGACGCTCGCCGAGCTCGACGCTGAACTTGAAGCAGGTCGAGTCCGGCTCGGGCTCGCGCAAGCCGCGCAGGCCGAACTCGAAGCGATCGCCGGCAAGCGGGGAGGGATTCAGATCCGGCAGCGCGAGCTCGACGAGGCAGAGCGAACCTCAGATGCCCGGCAGGCCCAGCTGACCCGAGACGCAACGCTTGCCGCGAAGTCGCTGACAGACGCCCAGTCGCTCGTGGATCGCGCCCGTGATGGGCATCAGAGCGTCAACCTCCGGGTCGGCGCGCTCAAACAAAGGCAGGCGGCGCTCGAGCGAGTAATCGCCGCTCAGAGTGCGCTCGCGGCCGCCGAGACCGCGAGCGGGGCCGCCGCCGCCAGGTTCAGCGCCGCGCTCGGCGAGTCGAGCTTCGCGGACCGCGCCGCAGCCGAGCAGGCGATGCTGGAACCGCAGCGGCTCGAGTCGCTGATCAAGGCGATCCGGGTCTACGAGGATGGCGTGACCGAGACCAGGGCAGTGCTCGACCAGGCCGATCTCCAGGATCTGCCCGCAGAGCTCGCGAACGTCGCGGAAGCCACCGAGCGCAAAGCCGAGGCGGACCGGGTCCGGGGTGAGCGCACCGAGTGGCGGGTGCGGCTCGACAGCAAGGCCAAGCGCGCCGGCGAGCTGACAACACAGCTGAAGCACGAACTCGAGCTATCCAGCGAACTTCACGCCGAGTTCACCGTCGTCGACGTGCTCGCCAGGGCGACCCGCGGCGAGACGCCCAACCAGTTGGGGATCCCGCTTGAGAGCTTCGTGCTTGCCGCCGAGCTCGAGGAGATCGTCGCCGCCGCCAATGCGCGGCTGCAGACGATGAGTCAGGGGCGCTACGCCATCGAGCACTCGGACGAGCGCACACGCGGCGGCAAGCGCACCGGCCTTGAGATCCTGATCTACGACGCACACACCGGCGCGAACCGCTCACCGAGGTCGCTCTCCGGCGGCGAGAAGTTCCTCGCCTCGCTGGCGCTGGCGCTCGGCATGGCCGAGGTCGTGACCAACCGCGCCGGCGGGATCCAGCTCGACACGCTTTTCATCGACGAAGGCTTTGGCGCGCTCGACAACGAGACGCTAGAGCTCGCGATGCACACCCTCGACGAGCTACGACAGGGTGGGCGAACGGTCGGCTTGATCAGTCACGTCGAAGCGATGAAGGACCAGATTCCGGCGAAGCTGCTCGTTGGCGTGGCCGACGGCGGCTGGTCGGTAATCCACCAGAGCGCCTAACGCAGGAGAGGTCCGCGCTAGCGCGAATGAGGTGTGATGGCCACCCTTGCGTCTGCGCCTGCGCAGAGTCTGACGGAGCTGACGCTTGACTTCCTCGCTTACCTAGAACTCGAGCGCGGTCTCTCTCGAAACACGCTCGAGGCGTACCGCTCGGACCTGCAGCAGCTGGGGGAGTACCTGCAGCGGGTCGGGGTTGGCCCGCTTGACGCCACCGGCGCCGTGCTATCGAGCTTCGTGACCGAGTTGGCGGAAGGGCGCGAGGGCCGCAAGCCTGCGGCGCCGGCGACATTGCAACGCAAGACCGCCTGTCTGCGCTCCTTCTACCGTCACCTGCGTCGTGAGGGGATCCTAGAGAACGACCCGACCAAGGACCTGCGATCGCCGCGCTCGCGTGCACGGCTTCCGCGGGTGCTCAGCCGCGACCAGGTCAACAGCCTGCTTGAACAGCCGAAGGGCACGACCAACGCGGCGCTGCGTGACCGCGCCCTGCTCGAGACGATCTATGCGTGCGGTCTGCGCGCATCCGAGGCGATCACCTTGAAGCTCTCCGACCTCGATCTCGAGGCGGGCGTCCTGGTCGCGCACGGCAAGGGGTCGAAGGAGCGGCTGGTACCGATCGGCAGCACCGCGATCGGCGCGCTCAACGCGTATCTCGACAAGGCTCGGCCGAAGCTGGTGGGCATCCTTGAGGAGCCGCATGTGTTCGTCAACCTGCGTGGCCACGCGCTCTCGCGCCAGGGGCTCTACAAGATCGTCCAGCGTCACGCGCGCACGGCCGGCCTTGACTCGAGTATGAGCCCGCACACCCTGCGCCACACCTTCGCGACCCACCTGCTGGCCGGCGGCTGCGATCTGCGCTCGCTGCAGGAGATGCTCGG
>QGNH01001212.1_pt1 | contig 10687 bp, 13 predicted proteins | sample 1735481 | NCBI WGS metagenome assembly QGNH01 (sample SAMN09239004, study PRJNA386568) | Viral metagenome, whole genome shotgun sequencing project. | reverse complement strand
CTGTGCGGCAAGGTTTTTATAATAATCCTCTATAGATTGCGCTTTACTCCCACGGCTAATTTGATCGGCTAGAGTACCTCCATTAATTTCAAAGGTATTATCAAAATTTATTCCAGCATTAAAGGATGTAGTTGAACGCTTCAGCGCGGAACCAGCACCAGGGGCTCCCGGCATTTTCCCAGTCAATTCCATTTGCGCGAACTCTTCTTGCTGTGCGGCAGTTGGGTTATTTGTTTTTGCCCACGCCTCTAATGCAGCCCATCTATCACCGCGCCATTGGAATAGACCATGTGCTCTTCGGCCTTTTTTATCAGGAGGTGATAGTGCGTTTGGATCATCGCCGCTTTCCGCTTGAATATTAGCAAGAATACCTGCGGTTTGGTCTTCGTTCCATCCTTGCCCCATGAAATAATCATGCGCTTGTTTTTGCACGGCAACAGGACCATTAGGGCCTGTACCTGTTGGCGCGGGAAATACAGAAGGAGGTTGAGTCGGTATATATCCATTTGGGTTGAACCACGTTTTAGGAAAGGCTGCACCGAAGTTTCCCGAAAGGATGGCCGTCATAGCATTTATAGCATTTACAAGGGATGGAGCAAATTTCAGCGAAAGCGTCCCAGAGATACTATCAATTTGCGCCTCAAGCCCAGCCCACGCAGTCTCTACCTGTTGCTCTGCGGCAGATTCTTCGGGTGTTGTTGTGGAGAATTTTACTAGATCAGCTTTGAGATCGGCGCTGCTAAGTTTACGGAGAAGATTAACCATATCGGGTGATATGCCAATCTGCTGCCCCCAATACTGCGCTTTCTGCGCAGTCATATCTTTTAGCTTTGGAGCTAATTCCTCAAGAATATCAGATGGATCTTTCGGGCTATTGATGTCGCCGTTATTAAATGCACTAATACCAAACCTTTGCGATAGAATGGAAAGGCTCGTAGCCTCTAGTGCATGGCCAGATTGGACAAGCACCTGTTGATTTGCCAGCCCGGTCAGAGATGATGTAGCGCCGTCCGCAGATGCGCCTACAATTTGCATCATATGCTGCCATGCGGACAGTTTTTGTGTCGATGTTCCGATATTTTGCGCAGCATATCCTACAGCCGCGCCAACCGTTACAGCCTGCCTATACAGCGTCTCCATGCCTCGCCCGGCAGCAATTACAGCAAAAAACTCTAGCGCGCCTTTTGCTATCTGATTAAAAAATTCAGAGCCTTGCTTACCGTGAGATTCTAATTCTTTCGCAGTGCTACCGGCATCATCGCGTAGTTGTTTGTTTGTTTTCGTGGCGTCTTCTGCGCCCTTTTTATAGTTCGAACCGTCTAAACCTAATGTAACAATGAGAGAGTCAATTACCGTTCCGGCCATGATTAACCAACCTCCGGATTACGATTTGCTTCATAATTGTTGTAGTTATCCACGATCACAATTTCCAGCATATCGTATAAGTCTTCAAGCCCGTAGATGGTCTGCAATTCATGCAGCGTCGCCTTACCGGCTGATATTACTGAGGCGACGACGCTGGGGATGTTTGCGTATTCTGCATATTGTTTTCCGCTGGCGATGGCGGCGAGGATAATTGAATCGCGGTCAATATCCAATTCAATGCGCTCTCGAAAAAACCAGTATGGAGTTCCAATACCTCCCGGCGTAGCTGTATCCGCGTGGCGACCTCCTCAATGTCATCTGGAATAAGAGGCCGTACAACGCTGGGGCTTGGCACAACTTGAATGCACGTGAACATCTCATTCAATAAAGGTTCAATATCGTGCCAGTCCGCGCGCGCAAAAGCACTCAAGGCAATCGCTGTCATGCCTTGAATGCCCGCTTGCAAAAAATAATCAGGTATGCTTCCGGGAACTTTTGCCCCGGCATTCATAACCCGGATTGCCCATCGTTCCGTTTGATCTGCAGGAAGTTCAGTGAGACGAAACACTTTACCTTTATCGCGACCTTCAGCGATAATGGTTACATCTTTTACCTTCCGCGCCATCTTACATCGCCGCCGGGGTGATCGTGTTCCACGTAATACCCCAACCACGGCCTTGCAGCACTTTACGGCCCTCGGGGTGCGGCATGCCCTTGACTAGAAAGCCGTTTTGTAGCGTGTATTTCGTGCCGATGGATGGCATTTGCAACGTGCCGAAAGCCAGGAATAAATCCTGTGCCGCATTCTGCGCTTGTAACCAGGTCTCGAAAAATCCAGACGACGGCGAATTAGGCATGATTGAAATTGTTTGAGGATTCATCTGCGGAATCCATCCGCCGGAGAGAATGCCATCAACGCCCATGACCAGCTCGGCAAAGTCAATGGCTTCAACACCAAACGCGGCATCGGCCATGTATCCCTGCATGAGCTGCGCAACAGGATAGATATTCGTCACGCCGATAAGGAGTTGAGAATTGGCGGAGGTGATAGTTTTATTCGATGCCATGATTAAGCAACCTCCACGCTAGCGACATTGATTGTTTGCACGTTTCCGCCTTGGGTATAAAAGAAGATTATCGGAGGCGATCCGCGTGCAGCCCTAACCGTCGGCGATGCGGTCCCAATATACAAATACCATCCGCGCGTTTGCAGCGTCGGGACAATGTTCAAACCACCGGCCATATTATTAACCTCAGTCGCCTGAGAGGACGATAAAGTTACGCCCGGCTGGATCATTCCAAACGACACGGCGGCATCTACCGGCCCTGGGTTCTGCGGCGACCCAACAAATGCAGATTCGATCAGCGCGTTGCCATAGGCATTATATGGTATGGTGCCCACATTTTCGCGCAATTGCACCAACGAGAGCTGCAACCCCGCATTCAGCCAGATTTGTTCAATGTAGGCATCAAGCCATGCAAACGGCCCGCTAATCAGGCCGGGTTGCAGTTCATTGAACGGGTAATTGGCAGTCGCATATGCGCCGTAGAAATTATACCCATTGGCGATCAAGTTTGCCGCGATTTGACCATTGGTAACGCCAGGTACAAGCCCAGTCTGTGAACGCGCCGCGAATGCAGTAGCACCCTGCGGAGTATTGAAATTGATTGCCGCCGCAATACCCATAATGAATGCAGGACCATAAAGCGTGCTTGGCTCATAAATCGGCGCAGTACCGGAGTAGTTTGCCGTGGCGAGTTGAACGCCAAGAGGTTCGCTACTGCCCTGTTCCGTTGCCACAATATCGTTATCAAACGGGATATAGGCATAACGGTTATTCTGGCCGTTGGTCCATGCCGCGAAGAGAAGCTTCTGAGTATTGCCCGACCCACCATCGGGATCGGATAGAGTGGTGAACGTGGCCCAATTCTGCACATATCCGGTCAAGGCCGTCATGAAGGCGTCTGGAGTGGCCGCAATAGCGCCTTGCGACAGGATGGCCCCGGTAGCCTGCGTAAGCGCCAGGGAGGTCGCTACAGCGCCCGTGGTGGCATAGGCAATAGCCGATGCTGCACCCGTAGTGCTGGATGTAATCACGAAAGCCCCAGACACGCTATCGTAGCTCACGGCGGGGGTGGTGGTAGTCATCGCCTCAGATGCGGCGTTCGTGGTGGTGGTGGTGGTATACGTACCCACGCCACCTGGGGTTCCGGTGAGTTGCAAGACAATCGAAACGCCAGTTGTAAGCGATGTCCCTACCAGCGTTTGACCTGGCGCAATCGTACCGGACGCTAGTACGGTCACAGTCAAAACATCTGAGGTAACGGAACCCGTAAATGAAGCCGTTGTCAAAACTGGAAGACTAAGATCGGTGGCGATAATTCCAGCGGCATTGCTGAAACTGGTAGCCGCCGAAAGGTTGACCGAACCACTATGCGGCGTCGCATTGATTGAGATAGCGAGAGTTCCAGAAATCGCCTGTAGCTGCGCTAGCGTTAGCGCAGAGACTACACCACCACGGATATAAGCCGCCACGGACGCAATCGGATACTGCGTGAACCACATTGCTCCTGCAATTGCGGTCGCGCCTGTGTATCCATTAAAATAAACCAATGCCTCTTGGTATTCGTTTGAGGAATACCCAAAATATGCGCCGACTGCTTCGGCAGAAATAAACGATAGCGCCAGGGCTGAATTCAGCGGGACGCGTGGATTGGTAGTGAGAAACATCCCGCTTAGATTAAGTGCGCCACCACCAGCGGGAAGCACGCTCGGGATCGCATTAACCAGTTGAGATGCTGGAATCGTATTAACAACTAAGGCCATTTGGCGCTCCTAAATAGGGAAGGTTTCTTCAACATTGACCAAAGTGACGGTCAGCGTATCGGCGAATTGCTGCGGGGTGGTGGCGATGGGATTGATCTGCATTTCTGCGTCAACCGACCATCTCTCTTCGTACTGATCTTCGGCATTGATAAAATCTATCTGTCGAGGCTCGCTAGAATACAAAGGCTGAAGATCGACATAGCCGGTCACTTGGATAATGTTGCCATTTTGATCTGTCAGATTAACTCCAGGTGATACCTCAAGATTTCCAAGAATGAACGTTCCTTGTGCGAGATAGTCAGTGGAGTATTCATCACGCCATAGCGTGGTGAATATCTGCGCGTTGTCACCGGAAAGAGGGCCGTGAAAATCAATCTGTACCGTCATCTGCGTAGATTGCAGTGAATTCTTGAAACCAGACGTGACTAAATCATTATACGTTTCGACATTCGTTGCCAGCCGAATTCTGGTAAGCGGCGTCATCGTGCAATAGTTGTCCGATGTTGGCTCGGGGACGCGGTTTACGAGACCACGTATGCACTCAAATGTGGGGGGGGAAGCTGCGCCACCGGGGATAATGGTGAGGATGAGGGATCGTAGCGCAGTCAGACATTGGGTTTCCGTGAGGGATATTGTGGCGGACATTGTTTGCCTATCTGTTGACAACCGGCGCGGCGGTCTATTTCGTCTATGGCTGAGGTACTGATTGCGAAGGCTTTGGATGCCATCACTGTTGCAGCGTAACCACCACGCTAGTCCAATCTGCCCACTGCTCCAAAACCAGCGTAATTAGCCAATTCTGCCCATTGAACGTCAATAGATCGCCGCCCTGCCCTTTGGGGCGCACTACACCATTATACTGCCCGTTCATCCAAACCTTGCGCATGTTACCTTGTAAATTTAGCGAGGCAACATGGTTGAGTTCGGCGGTGGAGAGCTGCTGTACATCGATGATTTGCGTTACCGGCGCGGCGTAGGTTTCGATCTGAGACCCATCCGCGCCGGTCGTGTATCCGTTACTCATCGTCAGCGTCGCGCTGGTTTGCGGATTAACCGCGCCGATTGCGTTCTGGACGATGGAATGAAGGTTCATTAGATATTCGCGCCATTAGACGATTGTACTGCCGCCGACTTCCTGCAACGTCGCGGTAGTCAGCGATGTGATCGTCACGAAGAAATCTCGATAGGTTGTCTGCGCGATGGTCATAGTTCCGTTCAATGTCCATCCCGTGGCAGTAGCAACGGTCCACGCATAAGCGCCTGCACTCTCATTGAGAATGCGAAGTTGATACATTTGCCCGGAAACATATGACGGATTGGCCGCAATAAGCGCCGCTACCGTCGGTAAAGTCGCATTTGCAGCGCCCGTCAGCGTTCCTGTTAACGCCAAGGCAACCTGACCCGTGCCACCGCTGATATTTGCGGCAGTAAGCGTTGCGGAGGCAACGGCCGTATTTGTACCGTAGCTCAAAGAGCCGACAGACAACCTATTTGCAACAACGGGATACGAAACATCGCCGACGGTGGAATCGAAAAGAGGCATTTAAGTGATCCTTATCGTGAAAATTAGTTTATTCGACTTCGCTAGATACGGCGCGCATCATTGTGCCACTTGAAATCAAGGGTTTATTAAAGCCCTTTTTGGCAACAGTACTCGGCGCATTCGGCGGATCGCTCCAATTGCGGATTGATTTTACCAAAGCATTCTCGATACTAACGCCCATCAATGCGAGAGATCGCACCGTATCAAATTCATTCTTCTTGAGGATTTTAGCAAGATCGCTGCCCCAATGCGGGCTTTCCGTTTTAATCATGGTGCGGAAGAAAGGGCGCGACGGAATGACAACGGTGTACTCATCAACATGATGATCGCTGGCGAAATTGGCTTTGGACGCCTTAACGAAACGGCCGTTTTGGTTGAATGCCGTACCTTTTTTATTGACTTCACGATACACAGTTTGCGTATGTGCGGGGATAGTCGCTTTGCCGCCCCATTCTTGAATTGACGCGATGTAGGCGATAGGTTCACCGCTAGGATAGTCCGCGCCTTCGAGAAATCCAACTTTTACAACATTCGCTTTCCCGACTTTATCCGCAATTCTTTTCAGAGCGGATTCAATCCGATTTCCGCCAGAGATACCTACCGGAAGGGCCATCCATATCCACCATAACAACGCTGGGGAGAAATATACCGAGCTGCGCGGTAATTCGACATTGCCTGCCATGCCGATGAACCCGGAATAGTTTGCTGAAACCACTGCGCGGAGCCAGGGGGATATTCATTCTGTACCGCGACGGACACAGACCCCTCGGATGCATTCGATATACGCCCAACAAGCCCCGACGATGCCTGCCCGTTAATCGGCACGTTCAACAAGATAAGATGCGCCGTCAATTGCCCCAGGATAATCGCGCGCGTTGGTAAATCCTGCACGCGACTAGCTGGGGAATTGTTGAGGTACAGCGTACCGGCTTCGTCAAACCATACCTGAGCAACGGCTTCTGTCACCGATGCGGCGAGCGCCGGGTATTTGGCGCTCCAATAAGTATAGTCGAAAATGACGGTGCCGGTTGTACAGGACACGGTTAGGTCGCTTTCGCGGTTTCAATCTTGCCCATAAACTCTTTTGGCAGGCTGGCGGGGTCAATCGGCTCCATGCCTGTCTTAGTCGCCTCATTAAGCCGTGCCTCGGACTTAACGTCGTCCTGCTTTACAGCGGCAAAGATCAAGCCGTTTTTTACAACGTCTGAATCCTTGTTTGCTTCAAGCCATCTCGCCCAATGATCGGCATCAACCCCATGCGTGAGAGCCGCGCCAAAAGCAACGCGAGGATCATCAACACGACGCCCTACGCCTTTGACCGTGACGCGCCCGGCGTACTCGGCTTTTTTAACCGTGCGCCAACCGCCGCCCATGATCGGCTCTTGCCCATCAACCATGTTATAGACAGTCAGGTGCAAGCCGTTCGGAAGTTTGCAACCTATCGTTACAGTTCCCATTGATTAAACTCCCAGCATCTGGCCGTAGGCCATAGGATACCTATTTATTGCACCCCAGCTTCCCGCAGTCTTCTTCTGGCGCATTGAGGATTCAGCTTGCACGATACGGTGATCGCGCTGCTTCTCACTGAAGGCGCAATAGCCGGTCGTTTTGCCGTCGATCTCTTTGGCAATCAACTGAACCAGATTACCGCTGGCCAGCGCATATCGAGGATCAACAACGAGATCGACATTCGGGAAGCTTTCTTTCAGCATCCCGCGCACAGTGATACCAAACGAGTTGGTAGCAGCCAAAGCCCCGGCAACAGTGTTCGGATATACAAACGAGTATTTTGTATCTTGGTCAACATAACCGGGAGCCTGGGTCGCTACTTCGTTGTAAATCGACAGGAAATCATTATAGATTTCATTCGCCGTGGCAACAACCTGGCCACCGTTCACCCACTTAACGCCGTTATAGGCTTTGGTGGCGGGCGTCAGCGCAGCAGAGAACGCAGGATCATTCGTGATACCGTAATTCTCAAGAATGCTTACGCCAAAATGATAAACGTAGTCCATAAACTTATCGAGCGTCTTAGCCGCCGATATAGTGAGTTCGGAAACCCAAGCGAGTTTCGCGGCCCCGGCGCGCTGCTCTTCCAGTTCGCCATATTCAATCACGGTCTGGAAAAGATAAGACTGGCGCTGAATGAAGTTGGCATTCGCATCGGATCGACCGCTGGCATTGAAATCGCCATAGGTTGAAACAACACCAGTATTTTCAATGACCGGGAAGAACGCCGTCTGGTCAATCCAGGAGCCTTTCTTCTGCTCGCCCAAAATCATCGCGCCCTTATTCGGGGTCTGAAGTACGCGGATGGTCTCGGGATCAACATATGCGGTTGCCCAGATCGGGATACCCGCATTCGGCCCGGTAACAAGCGCAGGCTGTGCATCCGTCGCCATAGCGAAATCGCTTCGGAATTCGTCCGGCAGATAATCGAAAGCGAATGGCGTAACAATACCCCACTCGCGCTCAAGACGGGCTGCGTCCTGAGCAAATTGTACGTTGCGATTCATGTGGTTTTTCCTTTAACCGTTAGGGGTATTGGAGATGATGATAGTTTCGCCCGCTGCACCAAGCGACAAGGCATTCCACTTGGTTTCGACCCAGCTAGTGGTCCCGGTAGCGGTGCCGGTAGCGCCAGACGTGGTCAGGTTGTAGGTGCCGGTGCCGCCCGTGCCAGTGCCAAAGGACGCGATGTAGGTCGCTGGGGAAAGTCCAATAACCAAATCGCCCACCAGGATCGGATTAACCGACTGTGCCGAGACGGTCAGAACAGTGGTGGATACCGTGCCGGTCAGGGTTGCGCCCGCGATCGTTGCGCCGGTAGCAGCAAAGGCTATCGTGCCATTGCCAAAGTTGGCGAAAGCCTTCTGCCCAACAGTAACGGCGGAGCTGCCTGCGTTCTTCACAAAGAAGTCCCCGCCGCTGAAGAGTTCACCAACCCCCATCCCCGCTGGGATAGTTACGCCGTACTCGGTCAGATATGTGACCAAAAGCGCCTGCATATTACGGTGTATAAGGCCCGTAGGAACGCTCTGCCCGTAGTTGTTCACGACGGTATCGGTGGCCAGGTCAGCCCACGCGAAAAGACCAACGGCAACGCCATTGATGCCAGCAACCCATCCACCCTGAGTGGACGGAACGCTATGGCGCGGATTGTAGGACGCAAAATCACCGGGAACGCCGACGGCCTGCGTAATGTTGATTGTATTAGGAAATGGCATCGATTTTCTCCTTAACGCACAAGGCGGTTAGAATGGGGGAAACGCTTGGCATAATCGCTTGAGGCAGCGGCATCCTGCGCCATACGGGGGGTAGCGGTTTTTGCGCCAGGAACCGGAAGCATCTGCACCATCGCCTTAAGCGAGGCCACTTCCTTAACGTCCTTGTGATCGACCTTGGCGTGATCCAGCGCCATGCGGTACACGGTCGCCGCATCATCCTGCGCCATCGCCAGTTCGCCGATATACGGGCGCACGATGCGCTCAGCTTCACGGGCCGCATTGAGGCGTGAGATGGTAGCAGCGGAAGCAGCAGCAACGCCGGAAGCAATCGCCGCATCCATGGCCTGCTTGGTCGTGGGTGCGGTTTTATCGGCCTTCTCTTTGGCTTCACGCGCGGCTTTAGCTTCATCGGTTTCTTCGACATCGCCGACCATGCTTTTCTTCTGCATCATTGCGCAAAGTTTGGCGTGTTCTTCCGGCGACATCTTGGCCTTCATGGATTCCAGAAAGGCCTTCTCAGCATCGTCATCATCCATCGCGGGCTTGGCGGGGTCGTCATCCACCACGCTCGGGTCATCCGCATCCATCTTATCCAGCAGCGGCAGAACGTCATCCAACGTGGCATCCTGTGCCAGAAGGCCGGTGGTGGCGGTTTTGAGGCGCGCCAGAATAGCGGGTTTCTCGGCCTTGAAATTCTTGGCCGTCACGCCTGCAAGAATGGTATTAAAATCAAGTTTGGCGTCCATAGCCAGCATTTTAGGGGCAAGACAAACGGCGAGCGCGCCCTTTGCGACCGCCGCTTTACGCGAAAGGACTGCTTTCGACATATTGGATAACTCCTGAATAAAGATTTGTGGTTTTTGATCGCCGACAACAACATCTCTGCCAGCGCGACCATCTGGAACGAGAGATACGTGATTGAATTTAATATCACGCATAACGCCATCGCAAAAAACGCCGTCATACGTGCCGGGCGTCATGTCAGGCGTATAAAAATAACCGCCGCTGAGTTTGCATTGATCGCCAGAATTGATCTTATCGATACTTTTGCTAGACCAAACGGTAAGGCTGTTTTTTAGGAATGGAGCTTCAAATGAAGCATCCTTCCCCATCGCCCCGACAATTGCATCTTCTGGAAGTTGTTGCGGATTAACGGGGATATGCCGATTAAGCAGCGGAACACCGTTAAGCGTATCTGTGCTCTTTTTTAACTCATCGGGGTCGCGGTACATTTTATAGGTGCGGTTTGGATCAAGCCCAAGTTCCTGCCACCCAGGGATTTCTCTGCCCGCATAATCGTTAGCAGTAGCCTTTGAAATGTTCGATACCGCAACGTGCATAAAACCGCTTTTATCAATCGTGCGGTTCGCTGCTTTGTCTAGGGCGAGAACGTCGTGGGCCTGCCCAAATTCCCGACCTCGGATCGCATCTGCATTCGCAGCTAACTCTTCATGTCCGTGCATCCGCGCGTCACGGGCGGCAGCAAGCAATAAGTCACGGTCGTATTTCCATTCGCCGTCTTTGCGCGTTTTAACTGGGTATTTCCGCGCCGTTGGTTCAAGAAATACACTCTCTGGCATATCCTCGCGGGATTTCTTACCCCTGGCGGATTCATCGGCTTCCTGTTCGGTTAGTTTGCCGCTGGGGGCGTCGCCTACCATCAACATTAACGACCTCCAACCCTACACCGCACACCCGCTGCAATCACCCGCGCCACCGCATCCG
>QGNH01001583.1_pt2 | contig 10692 bp, 12 predicted proteins | sample 1735481 | NCBI WGS metagenome assembly QGNH01 (sample SAMN09239004, study PRJNA386568) | Viral metagenome, whole genome shotgun sequencing project. | reverse complement strand
CATTTTGCCTAGAGCGTAATCACCGCTCCAACTGCACTTTGCAATGCCCCTATTTGCCCTATCTGTGTTTTCATTGCTTCACCATCGGCTTGAATCACGGCCTTGGCAGCTGCGACTGTTTCATTTGGTAGAAACGTGTACTCCTTTACAAAGGTAAAGCCTGAAGCTGAGTCAGCAAAGGTGACTTCTACTAGCATGTTTACACCTGAACCAGTCCCGTCAGGATTTGGGATTACTGAGTTTATTGTTGCGGTAAATGGCATTATATGTTCTCCTTATTTTATTGGAACCAGTTAATCCAAACATCCACAGTTCCAGCAACCGCTCCAGCAGTAATGATATCTATGCCACTGGTCATTAACACCGGAGTATGAAAACTTATTATAGTAGGAGCAGTCGTGACGGCGGTAGTACTGAGGCCATTGACTAGTTTCAGTGGTGTACCTTGCTTGTCCTGAATAGTAATTGAACTCGTCGTGCCGCCTACTTCAGCCGATATAGCGATTGAGGAAATGTAGGCAGTGGAGGCAGTGGGAGTGTTTGTGGTGTTGGTTGTGATGTGATAGGAATTTGTATTAAGTTTTGTCGTAGAAGGGGCAAAGCGAGCTGAAGGGATACGTTGATAGTTTGTACCATCCCACTCTAATTCAGCTACGCCCAACAATCCTGTACCGGTAGTATTGTTGGCGGCGGTGGCGGAACGAGCCATATCTTGTGACGTACCGTTATAAACTTCCATTCGAGCATTGGCGTAAACTCCTACGTTTCCAGTACTTGAACTATCACCTACAGCCCCCACTCCTATTCCCGTAAGGTTTCCACCATTTGTACCTGCAATATAAAACGCATTAGCCGGAACGGCTGAGCCAGTGGCGGAGTTAGAACCAACCGTCCAGGTGCCAGTTTGAACAGCTGCCATACTTCGTTGTGATATAGGTGCGGCTCGCAAAGTAACTGTACCTGTAAACGTACCAGAAGTTAGAGCAGATACAGCTATTTGAAAATAGTTACCTCTAACTGTACTTGTATAAGTTGTTCCTAAAACAGCACCTAATGGAGTGACACCAGCATTCGTACCACCGTTTTCAAATGTACTATTATTAACATAAGTTCCACCACTTGTCGCACTAAATTGTCCTGCTAATGCTAACCCAACACCTACACTTGTATAAACGACTTCAACTATCGCAAACCCTTCAGTTGGTGTATTAGCAAGCAACGTCTGTGCTCCTGATGTGGAAGTAGTAAACGTATAAGTCTTAGTAGCACTAGCCGTAGCCACCCCATTAAACCCTGTATCTCCAGCTACTACATCAGCTATGTTGGTGCCGTTGGTGAGTTTAGTTTGTTGGGTGCCGTTGGTTTGGTTGGATGAGGTAGAAACAAGGCCAAGGTCAGTAATCATGGTTGCTTGGTTAGCGGCTGTAGCCGCGCCAGTAGGCAACGCAGAAGTCTCTACATTAACTTCAAGATAGCCAGATCCGTCAACTTGCAGAGGTTCCATATCAGTGCCATTCGTAGCACCAACCGCTGTACCGGTTGTAGGAAATGTTGCTCCAAACGTTGAGGAAGTTCCACCCCCCGAACCACCCCCACCTTCAGTAATAAGAGCACCCGTGGCAGGGTCAACGGCCACTGGTACCGGAGTTTCACCATCCGTACTACTTAAGCCCGTTAGTAATGGTGTGTGATTAGCCCCGAAGGGTTGTGGTTCTTTTGTCCAGTTAGCCAAAGATTTTCTCCAAATAAAAAAGCCGCTACTTGCGGCTTGAACCTTACAAACGCATTATACCAAACTATTCGTACGGTACACCAGCTAATTTGTGCCCTAGACGCAAACGCTTTTCTCTAGCATCTAAATCTTTGTCACGCTCTAGTTGAGCGCGTTCTTTAATGTCGGAAGCTTTCTCCTTGGCTAATATTGCCCTAATACGGCTGTCGTTACTCTCGGCTAGGGTACTTAACTCTGCAGTCTTGTTTACAACGTCTTCATCTAGGCTACGGAGCTTTTGCCGATAAGTGCTAGCCTTTTCTTCATAAGATTTTTCCAATATTGTCAAGTTCTGTTCAGTGAGAGTTATAGTTTCATCAAAGGCTTGTTTCTCCTGTTCCAGACGCACGATATCTTCTAAGAGTTTTTTCTTACGTGATTCAATTTGATCACCCTCATGCTGAAAGCCTGTAAGCTGGCTATTCCAATCGGCCACAGTCTCATTCACCACCGATTCTTGTTCCACAAGGTATTTTTTGTGGTTTGCAATATCTTGACGCAAACTCTCCAGCTGGGCAGTAGCAGCCTGGTTATTATCCCGTATAGTACGAGCACTACGTTCTAGTACTTCAATGGTTCGTTCTTTACGTTTCACTGTATCGTCAAGTTGCTGAACGGTTTGTTTGTAACCATCAATGTGTTCGCTAGTATCTTGGCGTATTTGCTTAGATTGACTGCGCATGTCCTCTAAGACTTTACGCTCGGCATCAATCTGTTTTTTAACAATATCTAGTTCTGATTTACCAGCTTTAACGCGCTCAAGTTCTTCGTCACGCAAGCCCTCAATAATAGCCTCAATAACCTTTTCGCTATTAAGCTTACTTTTTTGCTCCGGCATGTATTTCTAAGTCTTTCTCAATGGCAGTCATTTTTTTAGCAGCCTGATCTTTGTTGTATTTAGCAAATACATCTTGCTTGCCAAGGAATATTTCTTTAATAAGGGCCTTCTGGGTGGCAGGGTTAGTCCAGTTAGCGCTCTGCCACTTTACGGCCGTACCATCATCAATTTCCTGACGAACTTTGTCTGAAGTAATTTGTTTAATGAGTACTTCAATTATCATATCGGCTTCATGAGCGGGGCATAGACGAGTCTCGCCAGGCTGTAACGTTCGGCGCACTGGTGGTTTTTTTTGAATGGTATCTTTGTGACCAGGATAATCTGAGAAGGTTTCGGTATCGGTTGGACTGACAAACTGGTAAATGACTGGTTTAGTATCAACATTCTGGACGGTTACAAAGTCTTCAGGATCATAGAAGTCCCGTAAACGTTCACCTAATGTTTTGGTATCACTATCACCGGGCGCACCATAATATGGATAGATATCATCCAAGATTGTTACCCTCTCTTTTCAACTAAAAGCCTATGCATTAACCTAAGTTAAGTACATTGTTATTGAAAAGTCAAACTATTCAGTGGTGGCTGGTAGTTCTGGGTCTGGGGTTGGGACTGGAGCTGTCCAGCCTGCCTCTTCTAGTACGGGTGTAACTGCCGCAAGTACGTTGTCAGCAAGTGTTGGTTCTTGGCTAGTTACGTCTGTTTGTACTACATTAAGGGCTGTCACTGCGGCCTCCACATCGTCTTGTAAACTCATAATATTTTCTCCTTATAGATTATTAACTTGTTGCAAATGGCGTTGCTGTCGTACCACTCGTGAAGTTGGTGCCGTAGACTTGCCATAGAGTAGCGGATAAGCATGTAAACTCTAGCTGCGTACCGACTAATCCACCTGTAGTGGTACCGTTCATAGCAACTGATATATTGGATGAACCAATAACTGATTCAAATACGGAAGCGGTGGTAGTAGCCGAGATAATTACGCCCTGCAATAGTTGTGTACCGGAGCCGGTAATTACTTTTAATGTATTGCTACCTGTGGCGGCAGTAATGACAATGAACGTATAGGAAGTACCGACTACAGGGGTCACAGGAAGCGTAATGACCGTGGCTGCTGCTGGGGCGAGGGTAATAGTTGAGCCGGACTGTGCTTGCGTAACACTACCAGTAGCAGTTAGGTTAATAACGTTCTTTAGTTGCCCACTGTTCGTACCCGTGTTGGTGATACCGTTCGTGGTAATACCAGCCGAGAAAGTATTGCTCCCACTGAAGGTATTTGTTCCAGCCGATACTAGAGGTTCATTAGAGTTAAGCCTAAGCCCGTTCTGTCGTACAGGTGCGCTGTATTGTCCGAAATCTTGTGTAGACATTAGGTATCCTTCCTTAAGCAATCGTTAGGTAGGTTGAGCAAGTGGCCGACGCCGAGGTAGTAGCACGAGCAACGCCAATTATTTGCGCTGACCCATGGGTTAGACCGGCACTAAGCCAAGCTGTTACGCTACCAGCAGTCGTTGTGGAGTTAGCAAGCTGGGCACCAGCTGTAGCGCCCCCGGATGTTGAGTCAAGTTGTGTCAGGCAGTCACCATAGGTTTGCACCCAAGCAAAGTTGTATTGGCCCGAGGCACCTACTGAGGTAATTGGCAATACTCCAGCCGTGAGCAAATCAGTTGTGGAAGCGGCAATAGCCCAAAATGGATTGTATACCAAGTTTACGGTGTCAGTGCCGGGTACCAGGGCAACAGTGTTGCGAAGTGCATCTGTCGGGAATAGTTGTACCAAGAAAACACCAGTAGTGGTTGCTGGAGCTGAGTTACCAGAAATTCGATAAACTGATTGCGTGGTTGCCCCTGAAGTTTGAGTAACTTGCAAGTAACCCCCGGCAAATTGGTCTTGGGTAAAAGCTGTTCCACCGGCAGTTAGCCAAAGACTGGTGCTACCACTGGCAAGTTGAGCTGTAACGTTAGCCTGGGTTGTGTTGGTAGTGGTGTTAATAGCCAGAGCGGTGCTATTTGATGGTGCAGCGGCTTGCTGCAAGAGCGTACCAGCTGTGACGGTGCTAGTTCCACCAATATTAGCATAGCGGAAAATACGGCCATCAGCAGTTGCACCGATAGCGCCTAGTTGGTCTTGACCTAAATCTTGGGGTTGCGGATATGTAGCAGTCGTTGTGTAGACAGTATTAATATCCTGGTCGGTTAGTACTCGTATACCAGTTTGCATATTATCTCCTTAGTTTCCTGTAATGCCGATTAGTTTACCGTTTCTTCGGGGTTGCTCATCTATCAGGTTGCCTAAGAGGATAACCACACCAACTTGTCCAAGCTGGTTAATTGAACTCATCAAGTCCCGGAACTGGAAAGCTGAAGGAAATGGTACATCCTCGTAGAAACCTTCCATAGATTCGACAGTCGAGCTAATATCTCGTAGTTCGGCAGAACGTTGGACAGCAAAGTGTAGATATTTCTCATTAACCCAATAGAAAGTTCCAGCCGTAGCTTTGTCATCAGCTACCATAGGACGACCCCGCCAGGTGATGGAGATGAAGCCACCCACGCCGTGTACTTCAGCGCCTTCATAACGACTGGTGCCCATCGGCGTTTTACCGTCAACCCGGTCATAACCTTTGACAGCCGTAGACTCATAGCGAGCAGAAAGCATTGGCTGGATAAGTCCCTCAACTAATGTCCAGATAGATTTTGTGGTAAGTCCAATGGTTGGGCTTTCTGAAGTGCTAGAAGCGGCACTGACGTTATCAAACTCTGAAGACAAGTAAGAAAGGGTGATTACGCCGTTGGTGACTGTTGTAACATCTGCATCAAGGAAGGGATAAGTAGTCCTACTCAGTCCACCATAGGTAGCAGCATTTGTACCATTATCGACAATGTTACCAAGCCCATCAAAGGCTTTGCCAAGGCCAAAACCGTAGAGTTCTGTACCAATGGAATCAGCCATAGAGATTTTGGCTTCGTCCATTTTAGCTGTTAGAAGTTTAATGACCTGTGATTCGGTGTTACCGTTCACTGCCGCTTCGATACCAGGAATAACAATGGATTGATATTGACCAGTAATGTAAAAGGTCATTTGCCGAGTGTTATTAGTAGCGGCGGTGCTAAAGGTGTCCATGCCATTGAATGGGCCACCGGTATTACTGAAAGCCGTCTGAATTGGCACATTGTAAGAAATGCCTTCCCAATCAATCGTGTTGGACAAGACCTTTGATGTAAAAACGTTTGAGTTGGAAACGTTATCAACCAGTACTGGTAGAATGTACTGATAGGTGATGTCGGTGACACGGTCAGTAAAAATCTGTCCAGCCATGTGTAAATCTCCTTAGCCTTATATATAAAAAAACACAAGTCTTTGCGACTTGTGTCTTATGCTAGTGACTATAAGCTAGGCGGTTTATATTTGCAAGTATTATTTTTTGGCTGGTGTCACCTTTGGTAGCAGTGGAGTAACTTTGTCCTCAAGGTTCTTAATGTCATGCTGCTCAAAGATGTCTTTTAAGAGTTTGCTGGCGGCCAGGTAAGTATCGGGCAGCGTGGCTTCGTGTAGTGATTTGCAGAGTTTCTTGGCCTCGTTATCAGTGAGTAGTCCAACGTGTTCAAACATCGCACAAACCATTGACGTAAAATTGTTCATCTAAATCCTTCCGAGTTTATATAGTCGTAACACATCATTCATAGTAGAACCAGCAGGCATGACTTTCTTAGTGCTACTGGGGTCAGCATTTTGGGGGGCACTAACTTTGCTAGCAACCGTTTCACGCTCTTTGTTGTCGGTCTTTGCTGGTGGAGTTTCAACTGGCTTAGTGGCCGTACGGCCACGCTGGGCATAGTATTTATCAGCGGCGTCTCGGTAGCTAATGCGGTAGGTACGCTTGCTCTGGATGTATGCCTGGTTGGTTTTCTCGTACAGATCATAAATAGCGTTGGCCTCTTTAACCGCTGGGTCATCATTGAACTTGGCGTCATCGTGAGCGTACTGAAAGGCTGGCAGAATACCCTGTTTCTGTAGAGCGGTAATATCTGCTTGGATGTCTACGGCTTCTTGAGCTTTGAACTCTTGATATTTAACTTGCTGTTGCTCTTGGTTATAACGGTTTAATAAGTCACGAGCATTAACCTCTTGGCTAGCAATGGCTGCACCAAAAGCAAGCTCGGCACGTTTGTTGGCAAACTCGAAATCGTCAGGTAAGTCTTCGACACGCTTTACAGTATATGCCTTATCGGACTTATCTGGTGTATGACCGATTACACTAATATCTGGTAAATTGTCTAACACATATTTTTGCCAGTTAGGTAAATCCTTGGGTGCTACATAGCTCTCAGTTTCTTCATCATCGGCTGGATTGGGGGGTTCGGCTGGAGCTGGAGGCGCTGTAACTGTTTCCGCTTCAGGTTTCTTTTCATCCGGTGGTGATTCTTCTTTTGGCTTTGTCTTGTCGGGGTCAGCATCGTCTTCTTTCGGGGGCATATTTGCCAAGATTTTATCTACTTGCTGGCTGAGAGGCCGGTTGCTATCTAAAACGGGCTTTTGTGGTTCAGTTTTTGTTGTATCAATCTCAGCAGGTGGAGTGGCCACCGCTGCATCGCTATCTGCCATAAACTATCTCCTTACGAAGTAATCATAGCATATTCTGCCTGTAACCAGCCATAAGTCTCCGCACACGGTAAATAGTAATAAGTATCTAACTAAGTGTGTACTAACTTCTTACGGCCAGTGCCAGCCGTCGCGGGACTTACCTAGCCAATCCTAAACATTTCGGGTCTACGCATTTACGTTTTGAAGGGTGCTTAATGCGCTACAGCAATGTGCTCTATTCGATGAGCTACGGCCCCCGTGTATTGTGGGGGCCGACGAGAGTCAAACTCGCTTCCGCATCGTCCAATCTATAGTGCCGGTAACTAACCGGCGATGTGTAGGAATGTTAATTGGCCAACCAACAAGTCTTTATAGACTGACTCCTAAAGTCTTGTGCAGACCAACTTATGACTGGATAGCGGCAGAACACCGCTAGCGTTTGTTAAACTGCAATACCTGGGCCAGTGGTATAGACAAGTTTTGCTGTCCAGTTGGCTTTCTGGATAGCAGTGTCTAGCTCACGCAGAGCTTTGGAGTATTTGTCGTACTCAGCCGTTACATCAGCCAGAGTGACCTTTGGAGTAGATACTGTAATCTCATCGACGTTATCGCCAATGTTTTTACGCTGTACCTTTTCATCAAACAGCCCTTTTTGCCCGTTGATATAGATGGGTTCTAATTGTTTAACTTTAGCTTCTAGATGCTTACGTAGCACTAGACCTTCTGCAATGGTCATTGCGTTTTCCTCCTTAATGACTCACCCAGTATACCTAAAATGGTGGCAATTGCATAGGATTTGCGGTATTAACCTGTGGCTGCGGAGGGCCTACACTTGGCGGTGGTGGGGGAGCGCCACCAGCAATCGGAGGCGTACCGCTCAATATGGACTGAATAGGACTAGCTGGTGGTGGTGGTGGTGGTGGTGGCATTCCCCCCATTGGTGGCGCTATACCGGGTGGCATACCAGGACTAGGAGGTAAGGCCCCTGGTGCAGGAGGAAGCCCAGCAGGAGCTATTTGTCCTGGCATCCCAGCTGGCATAGGCGGTGCTGGTGGGAAAGTGGCAGCCACAGGCGCGGGCAATGGTTCAGGTGTTGGAGGTTCAGTGCTTGACAATTCATCCAATTCAGTACGAATGCTTAATTTGTTTACAGCCTCTTGAACAAATTTAATGATAGCTTTCTGAGTACTAGTCTTAGTCTCAAGCAAGAATTTGTCACTAATCATAAGCTTACGCATTTGTTCAATATACTCTTGGCTAACATCGTCACGTTGCTCGACTTTCTTACCGGCCATCAGCTCCGTAAAGTCTACGATAGCCATGCGGTCAGTATCGTCATTGTCTACGTCCATAGCTAACTCTTGTGGTGAAGTTTTCCACTTCACAAAGTTATCATACAACTTCTGCGGATTATCCATATGTAACAACTTGTATACATCATATGGACTCAACAGCCCAGCATTGACTAAGTTCATGGCCACTGATTCTTGGCGCGCTTTATCGAATGGTAGTGTGGTACCAGACTCCACTTTGACAGTCATGCCTGACTCAATCTTATTCTTATGCATCTCAATAAAGTCAAAGTTACCGTCACCACCATTGACTGTGGCGTAGTGCTTTGAGCTATACCAGACAGTAATCATTTGGGTAAGCAGCCTAAAATACTTATCCATGCTAGACTCGATGGCCCGGACAATCTTATCCTGCCGACCGCTAGCCTGGTTCTTAATCAACTGAGCTTCACTAGCGGTTTTAGTCTGGTCTTCATCGTCACCACGGAATTGACTTGGAGTACCTAAAATGTTGTGAATAACTTGACGGTTATCTACCACCATGTTCAAAGCTTCCTGGCTAACAATTTGTGGGGGCAACTGGGTGACCACATCACGCACCGTCTGACCCGGTTTGGTCTTCACAATTAGTAATTGGTTAGGGTCACCCGTAAAGTTCTGGGCATCTTCACTGCGCATGGCATGAGCGTCTAGTACCTTAAAGCCATTAGCTGTAGATATATTGTCTACATTCTGGCGACCGACTTTATTCAAAATGTCTTGCTGGGCAACGGCTTGCTCCACGGCACTGGTTTTATCTATCCAGTGTGACCCATCATTCCAAACGTTAAACGGAACAAAAGGCTTCATAGGGTTGTCTAAGAAGTTCTCGCCCTCATCCCCATATAGCCAGTTAGGGTTCTTGAACTTAGCCAGCACTAAGTCCAGGGTGTACCAAGCAACAGCTTCATGAGGCTTGTTGCTGTCATCATAGTAGGTAAACCAGACCTCACGGTAAACAACTTCAGCAGTAGTATTCTTTGGCCCCTTACGCTTAATGGTATATTTCTGGTAAATCTCTTGTTTCTTATCCGGAAACTTAGCCACTAAGCCATCAACCGTGTCTTTCAGTACATGGCAAATGAATCGTGGGTTTTCCCCTAATTTGGCATTTTTATCAACAATAACGTGATTGGGGTCTACTACCTCCGGTACGATCTCGCCATTAACACCATACAACGGATCCCAGCGTAGTTTAATAAAGCCCACATATTTACCCATGAGATTGTAAACGGCGCTCTCCATCTTACGGGCCAGCTCAAATTTCTCACTGTGGGCGTGTAAATAGGCTTCCAGATCAGTGGCGAGTGCCCGGCTTTCGGGACTCTTGCTAGCTGGATAGACCTCAGCACGTGGAGTCTGAGCGCAGACATAGGCCACAATAGCATCTACCCCTACAAACATTTCATTATCTATGTATGGTGTCTGGTGTCGATAGAGCTTATGTTCCTGAAGGTGCTTGCCTTCCAGCATTTGCGAGTTCTTCAAGCGCTTGTTCTTGAGGTTGAACTGATTAGCATCATCATAGTAGTCCATGCTCTCATTGATGGTGTTGTTAAGGTTCATAACAATATATTTGTCAGGTAAGTCAAGAGTAAGCTGTGGAATAGTCTCAACAAGGCCGTCTTTCTCGGCTAGATTGTCGAGATTGTAATCGCTAAGGGGTTGAGTAAAGAGTTGTGGGTTCATTTGGGTACTAAAAAAGCCGCAATACTGCGGCTAAAACCTTACAAATGTAGTGTAGCACACTAATCCTTAAGTACAATCTACCTCAAGAGAGCTTAGTATTGGCTGTTTGACCGGCGGTTCACACTTAGCAAGCGCTTTAATCACTGGGATTCCGAGCAGTGAAGTTACCATTTCTTAAGTCTTTCGACCGTCTATGGCAGGATGGTTAGCTTGCACCAATAACTTCTTAATCATAACTCAAGTTTGCAAATAAAGATTGTAAAAACGTTTACACCCCTTGCAATAGTATTGTATCCAGCCCATACCTTTGGGTATTTCACGTGGCGGGTAGGCTTCACCCATCCAAATAGTAGCCGTGTCACGATTAATGCTAAACATGTAGGTTTTGCAACGTAAACAGTTATATGGCAAAGCCATGTCTAATTGAGCTGCGGGTAATATCAGGTTAATGGGGGCAGGAGCAAACTCTATCTTACCGGCTA
>QGNH01000861.1_pt2 | contig 10706 bp, 11 predicted proteins | sample 1735481 | NCBI WGS metagenome assembly QGNH01 (sample SAMN09239004, study PRJNA386568) | Viral metagenome, whole genome shotgun sequencing project. | reverse complement strand
CCCGGCGACGGTCAGCGTCCCGGTCCCGGTCAGCGCCGCGGCGGGCTGCTGGACGACGGCGGTGGTCAGGGTCCCGATGCCGTACCCGTACACGGACGGCACGCCGGGCACCATCCAGAGCATGAACTGGTCCGCCATGGAGATAGTGGCGGCGGAGGCGTTCAGCCAGAACCCGGCGGTCTGGGCGAACACGGAGTACGCCGACCACACCATATCCGGTGCCGTGATCCCGACGGGGGTGGTGGTCGACACCCCGGCGGAAACCTGCGCGGAGGTCCCCGCGGCGGCGACCTGCGCGGCGGCGGTGGCGTACAGGTACGCGAATTCGCCGGTGCCCTGGTCGGTCTGGGTCTGGATGTGCACGATGTCAGCGCCGGCGGCGGCGGCGGCCCCCGCGATGTTCGTGCGGAGGAACCAGGCGTCCAGCCCCTCGCCGGCGAGGGGCGGGTTCACGCAGGTCGGGTCGTTGCCGAGGTCCCGGCCAGGCGCGCAGATGACCTGGTACCCGTTCGCGTGCGCGAGGGCGACGAACAACCCCATGTACGTCCACGGGTCGTCGATCTCGGCTTGCGCCACGGCGGAGGTATACGGCGCCGGCGGGTTCGGGTTCCAGTCCTCGTTGTCGTACATCAGCCAGTGGTACAGCGGGCTGATCGCGACGGGGGTGTACGTGATGCCGCTGATGGTCTGGGCGACGCCGGTGATGTCGGCGAGGAACTGCCCGTACGCGACGTATTTCAGGAGCGGGGTGGTGGTGTACCCGCTGGGCAGCGAGCCGGGTGCCGACTGGCTGGTGCCGATCGAGAAGGACAGGGGGGTGTTGAAGTAAACCCCGGTGGTGACCGGGTCGACGCCGTACAGGTCGGTGATGTAGGCGGAGTTCGTCATCCAGAACGTGCCGGGCACGGGGTTCATCACGCCGGTGCCGGACAGGTGCGCGGCGCCGGGCGGGGTCCATTCGCCGTAGCCGTAGAACACGCCGGTTCCGGACAGCGCCGCGGTGGCGGGGGCCGCTGCGACGGCGAGCAGGAACGCGCCGCCGTTCGCCGACGGCATGCTGCCGGCCGCGGTGGCGGTTGTCCCGGCTGCCGGCTGGACGGCGGTGGCGATGAGGACGCCGAGGTTCGCGCCGGTGGTGGTGCTGTTGACCTGGGCTAGGACGGTGGTGTACCCGGCCGGCGGGGTGATCGCGACCGGGGTGCCGGACGGGACCCGGGAGAACCCGAACCAGACCAGCAGGTCACCGGGTCTTGTGGTGACGGGGCCGGCGGCGGGCAGGGTGGTCCCGGTCGCGGCGTTCACCGTACCCGAGCTGACGGGGGCAGGGTCGAACGGGCTGGTACTGAACTGCCCGGTGATGACCGCGGCCGCGACGTTCAGGGTGTGGGTCACCGCGGCGGTCACCGCGAACGTCGCGCCTTCGGTGCCGTCGGTGGTGCGGTAGAGCAGCTGCGCGGAGCCGTTCGCGCCGCCGCTGGTCGCGGTGACCGCAGTGAACCCGGTGCAGGTGAACGTGTCCGAGACCGAGCTGGCGACGCACCACAGCAGCACCAGCGACCCGGCCGGGGTTGAGGTCCCGTTCCACGCGGGGTTGCTCACCGACTGCGCGTTGCCGGCCGTGGACTGGGCGGCGCCGGCGGTGACGACGGTGAAAGCTGACGGTGAGCCCATCACGCCGGTACCGGCCAGCGCCGCCGCGGCGGGCGTGATGTTGGTCGTGGCGGTCAGCGTGCCGGCGCCGGCCAGCGCCGCGCCGGGTTGCTGGGTTCCGGCGGCGGTCAGGGCACCGGTTCCGGTCAGCGCCGCGGCACCTGAAACTGGCACTGGTATCCCCCCTTACCAGCAGGTGATGATCACGAGCCCGTTTCTCCGCCAGAGCCGCCCCGCGGCCTAGCCGCCGCCCCTTCAGCCCCCTTTACCAGGCGGCTCGCCTGACCCTGCTCCCTCCTGCGGCGGGAGCGAGGTCAGGCGATGCCGTCAGCCGGGAGAGCCACGTGGGACCCTCCTACCACGCCGTCCCGTTCAGCGAGATCGAGTTGATCGCGAACTGGAGGGTGTTCAGGTTGTTCACGGTGACCGCGCCTCCGGACAGCGCCCCGTTGAACCATCGCAGCGGGGTGGCGGCGGTGTCCCAGATCTCGATGCCGGCGATCGCTGTCCACGCTCCCGACGCGGTCCACGAGATCGCCACGGACGGGCCGGACACCGTAGCGGCGGTGTTCGCCGCAGCGGACCACGCGGCCATGACCGTTCCGAGCGCCGTGTACCCGGGGCAGTTAGCGGTGGTCGCCTCGGTGCCGTTGGCGGTGTTGGAGCCGTTGGTGGTCATGAGCCGGAGTTTCCACGACGTGGGGTACACCATGGTGGAGGTGGAGGCGGCCGCGTTCATGATGGAGTTCAGGATGGCGGTGACCCTGTTGCTGTCGGTCATCGCCCCGGCGAACGCGACCCGCCACAGCACGTACGCCTTGGCGAGCCGCAGGTAGTTCTTCAACAACGTAATTTCCCCTGTTCCCTTAGTTGGGGCTGCCGTACGCCGGCTGGGCAGCGGCGCCGCCGACCTGGACAGCGCCCGGCCCCGGCATGATCGTGATGGTGATCGTGCGGCACGACGCGTCGTGGGTGCTGCGGGCGTACTCGGCGTGCTCCTCGTGGGTGTGGCCGGCGGTGCAGCAGCTGCCCTCCACCGAACCTGCCGGGTCATCCGCCCCGGAACGGCAGCGGACTTCGCTGTCCGGGTCAGCGTGATTGTCGGTGATCGCGAACGCGCCACACGAGTCGCATTGGACGTGAATGATAGGACTCATCCCCTTTTGTGCTAGTTGAAGTCGATATGTGGGGCTTCTGGCAGTTTTCTCGCGGGCGCCCGGAAAGGCGGCGGCTGCGGTACGGGGACCCGCTCACCGTGAGGCAGATCCGCAGATCAGGTCCCGGGAGATCCGGCGGCTGCTCGCCGCGAAGACACCGTGGAAGGAAATCGCCGGGCGGTGCGGGTGAGCATCCCGAACGCCGGCAGCATCAAGCGGCGCCGCACCTGGGCATGGCTGGAGTTACTCAGAACCGGGCCGGCCCCCGTGACGGCTCATCAGGTCGGCCTTGGTCATGCTCCCGGCTTCGTGCGGGTCGGCGCCCTGGCTGACGGCGTAGGCGACCCAGTCCTGCTTGGGCGCCGAAGACGCAGGCGCCTCGACGGGAGACTCGACCGTGCTGGTCACCGCGGCCGGGCTGCCGGTCCGGGCGGACCGGGGCTCCTCGGTGCCCTTCTCTTCATCGTTGTCCCGGTCTGCGGGAACGTGCTGTCCAGGACCGTGCTCGTGCTCGTGCGCCGGCGCCTTCGGCTCGCCTGCCGGGCTCACGGTGGCCTTCAGCGGCTCTGCGACCTCGGTGGTCTTCTCTTCAGGGCCGGAGTCCGCGGCGGGAACGGTCCACTGCCCGTCCTTGATCTCCGGGCCGCCGCCGTCGGCGCCGCGGACCAGGGCGGCCAGCGGGACGGACTGGTGCGGGTCCGCGCGGGTGATCTCGTCGGCTTCCCACGCGGGGACGTCGAATTCCTCCCCGGCCGCCGGCCAGGACCGCCCGTCGTACCGCGGGCCGCCTGCCTGCTGCATCACCCGGACCCGGACAGTGCCGCTCATCGTGCGCCTCTTTTCTTTGGTGTTATGTGGTTACATCCGGCCAGCGGGCCTAGGCTTCGCCTGTGGGCTTGCTCGGACCCGTGACGATGTGCGCGAACTGCGACTGTCCCGTCCGCCGCTGCCGCAAGACCGGTCCGCGCCTTTGCGCACCCATGCCGCCCGGCCGCGGGCGCGCCACGCTGACCGGCTGGGACCACTGGGGACTCTGGCAGGGCGTCCGCTGCCCCGGACGGCTCACCGGAGCGGAGCCCGGCCGGCAGATCAGCGAGGACGCTTACTGGGCGTGGGTCGATGAACGCCTAGCGGCCCGCGCCAAGCGCTAGAGAAGCGGCGTGTACGCGTCCGCCCACCGCTGCCAGTTGCCCTCGATGGTGTGCTGCCGGGCCAGCTCCCTCGCCTTAGCGCCCATCGACTCGCGGAGCGCCTCATCGCCGGCCAGCTCCCGCAACCTGGCCCGCCACTGCTTCGGAGTCGACACCAGGAACCCCGTCACCCCGTCGACGACGTAACCGCGGTACGCCTCCACATCGGAGGCGATCACCGGGATCCCGAGCGCGCCTAGCTCTTGCGCCTTGATGGCCGAATTGTGGCTGTGTATCCCTGCGGCGGAAAACGCCTCGCCGTCGACCTGGATGTCGACCGGGCATACCATGCAGGGCTCGATGGAGGCGATCTCGTCGGCCCAGCGGATGGGCCGCCGGGCGTTGTTCGGCCGCTGCCGGGACCTGTCCTGGTTCCTGCTACGGCTCCGGTTCACGGTTTCTGCGAGCCTGGTCTGCTTGCGTTCCGAGAGGAAACCGACGTGTGCCGCGAATAGCTCAGCTTCCGCAGACCGCAGCCGGACCGACCAGTAGATGCGGTCCTCGTACTTTGTGCCCTTCGGCCCCCGGCTCTGGCCTAGGCCAGAAGATATCCCAATGCTCCACAGCAACCGCTGGACGTCCCGGGCCAGGTCCTCGCTCTTGGTCGTCAGCGTTACATCAGCCCGTTGACGCGCTGCGGTCCCGTCGGCCTCGAACAGCCCCGCCAGGAACGCGGCCCGTACGGTGAGCGGGCTGCGGAAAATAACATCCGGTACCCGCAGGGTCCGTTCCCACCGCTGGCCGGTTCGCGAGTGCGGCCTGGCGGCGCCGATCCCGCACAGAAAGCGGGATAGATGGGCGCTGGACACGTTAACTGGCCGACGTCGCAGCACCTGGCCTTTCCAGGTGGTCACTCGTTCTGTCGTGGCCCGGAAACCTGCTGATTCCAGGTCGGCGATCAGCGACTTGATCAGGTCACCGTCCTGACCGTCACAAGAGAAGCGGATCGAGGTCTTCCCGGAGAAGCTGCCGTCGCCGGTGAAAAGCCCGAGAATCCGGCCCCAGGTTTCCGTAATGGCGACCGACGGTCCTTCGGGCACGTCCAGGAACGCCATCGGGTTCGCCGCGCCAGCTCGCGTTACCCGCCCGTCGGCAGGCCACGGCGCCCGCCGGTAGGGCAGTTCCGGGCATTCCTCCCGGACTAGCTTCAGGGCATCCCCCACGCTCAGGTCGCGGGACTGCCGCCATTCCCCGGAGCCGTTCATCAGCCGGTGCTCGGGAGTGACCGTGACCTGAAGTCCGCGAACCGTGGTGATACGCAGCCCGGCCCGCTGGAGTTGATGTTCTACCGCCCGCACCTCGCGCCAGCCGTCCAGCCAGACCCTGATGCCCGGCTCGATACTGCCCGCTTCAAGGACACCCTGATCGGTCGAAATTCTCATACCAGAGTCTATGCATTTGCCGGCGTCGAACACCGACCCGGTGAGGGGGCACAGCCCGATGTCGAAGTCGAGTTTGCGGTAGTAGTCCTCCGGGTCTGGTTCCCAGCGGGTGAACCGGGCGGTGAGCAGGTGCAGCGTCGGCCGGAAATCGGTCCCGACGATGTGCAGGTCCCAGTCCGGGCGGGTCCGCATGAACTCCCGGACGGTCTCGGCGATCATCGCGATGTCGAGGGTGTGGGACGCCCCGCCGGTCCACCCGACGACCGGTTTGGTGTTGCGGGGGCGGGGGTGGTCGCACAGCCACCCGGGGACGCAGTTCGGCAGGACCGCGACGTTCGGGTTATGCTCCCGCATCACCTCCGCGAGCGGCTCGGTGGTCACGGTGACCAGGTCGGACGTCGCGGCCAGGTGGGACACGACGTCCTGCACGCCGGGCTGGCCGTACACCCGGTACGCCATGTGGTTCGTCGGGTCGACGTGGAACACGTCGTCGTCGATCTCGTAGACCAGCCGGTGGCGGGCGCGGAGCCGGCGCCAGTGCCCCTGGGCTTCGGCGCGGTCGAGGCGTTCCCCGACGACGAGGCGGTACGGCGCTGATTCCGGCGGCGGGGTCCCCGCCTGCCACCGGGTGTCCCACCCGTTCGCTTTCAGGGTCCGCAGCGGCAGCACGATCCGGTAGAACCCGCAGCCCGACGGCCGCCCGGAATCGTCGGGCTGCGTGTCGTGGATCCCCCACACCGCAGGTGCGCCGCTGGCAGGCACGGTCAGGTCCAGGTATCAGGCATGCGGATGTACCCCTTCGGCGGGCAGGGCAGGGCAGGGCAGGTCGGGTGGTCAGGAGGGGGAGTAGGTGGACCAGGGGGTGTTCCGGTGCTCGCACAGCACCTCGTCGATGCCGGGGATGATCCCGGCGGCGGCGGCGAGCCGCTCCATGAACACCCCGTCGGAATGACCGCAGCCGCCGGGGTCCTCCGGCAGCCACTGCCCGGCGGGCAGCTTGTCGAGCAGCTCCCGCCGGAACATGATCATCGCACCGTCGACCTGGCAGTCGAACTGCCCCATCCGGCGCGGCAGCGGCGAGCGGATCTCCCCCACAGCGCGGGTCCCGCCGTCCCGCTGCAGCACCATCCGGGCCTGCGCGCAGCACACCGCGGCGTCGTCGGGGTGCCCGTCGAGGTACCCGGCCATCACTTCCATGAAGGGAGGCCGGTACAGGTCATCGTCGTAGAAGGTGCACAGGTAAGGCCCGCGGGCTAGGCCCGCCTCGATGGCCCGGTTCGTCGCCCACGCGACGGGGCAGACAGCGGCGGGCAGCCCCGGCCGTTCCCCGGTCGTCACCCAGTTGATCAGCGGGTGGCCGGAGAACTCCGCGTAGATCCCCGCCATGATCTCGGGGATCTTCCCGGTCTCCCCGATCCACTGGCCGGAGTCGATCACGACGGCTTCGAAGTCCCGGCGGGTCTGCGCGAGCACGCTGTTCAGGGTGTCCCGCAGCGTCGGCTTCATGTGGCTGGTTATCAGGCACGAAACCCGCGGGGTCAGCACCTTCACCGGGGGAACTCCCCGGAAGGCCTGCCGTTCACGGCGGGGTGGAATCGCGTTCCGCTCACCGGCGTGTCGCCTCCATCCGATTCGACCGATACGTTCGTGCTGGTAACGGAGATGCGCCGGGCTCGGACCCTCGCTGTACCCGGTTTCCGTACCCAGCTCCGGGCGCGCCGGCGCCAGACGTGAAGCCTGACGCTGCGGATGTACTCACCGCAGGCGACGCAGCGGTACCTGAGCCGCCGTCGCATCAGGCCCACAAGATGAGGGCGAGGACGAGCACCGACAGCAGCACCACAGAGCAGTTCGCGAGACTCAGGACGGGTATTCCTCCCCGTGACCCGCGATCCTTCAAGCTGACCGGGCCGCTTCCAGGTCGTGGGTCATCAGCCGCCGCACCACGTCGGCGAACATCACCTGCGGTTCCCATCCCAGGTCCCGGCGGATCCGGGCGGGGTCACCGCGCAGGCTCCACAGTTCCGACGGGCGGTGCAGCCCGGTGTCGGAGACCACGTGGTCCCGCCAGTCCAGGCCCGCCTCGGCGAACGCCGCCGCGCACAGGTCCGCGACCGAATGGGACTGACCGGTCGCGATCACCCAGTCGCCGGGTTCCGCCGCCGCGACCAGCGGCAGCGCCCGCATGTAATCCGGCGCCCACCCCCAGTCGCGGCGCGGTTCCAGGCGTCCCAGCAGCAGCTTGTCCTGGGTGCCCGCGGCGATCGCCGCGGCCGCCGTGGTGACTTTCCGGGTGACGAACTCCGCGCTGCGGCGCGGCGACTCATGGTTGAACATGATCACCGTGGAAACCCGGAGGCCGTGGGAGGCGCGGTAGGTGACCGCGCAGTGATGCGCGAACGTTTTCGCGACACCGTACGGGCTGACCGGCCGCAGCGGCGTCCGCTCATCCTGGACCGGGGTGTCAGCGCAGCCGAACATCTCCGAGCTTGACGCGTGGACCATCACGATGCCGGGGTCGGTCGCGCGGATCGCCTCGAGCATCCGCAGGACACCCATCCCGGTGGTCTCGGACATCACCGTCGGCTGCTGCCATGACATCCCGACGAACGTCGCGGCGGCCAGGTTGAACACCACGTCCGGGCGGACATCGGCGAGGGCCCGCTGCAGCGACGACTGGTCGAGCAGGTCCCCGTCGACAAGGCGCAGCCCGGGGACCAGCGCCGCGATCCACGCCCGTTTCGGGTTCGCCTGCCCGCGGATCAGCCCCGCGACTTCCCACCCGTCCGCAGACAGCTGCTCAGCCAGATATGAACCATCTTGGCCCGTGACACCAGTTATGAGCGCTCTCACCAAAGGAACCTCCGATGCGGTGGAGGGGAGTCAGACGATCACCGGGAGCGCCCCGGGGACCAGGAACCGGCCGCCGCCGTCGAGGAACTTCTTCTCCCGGCGGATCACCCCGGGCAGGTAGTTCCAGGCGGTCAGCAGGAACACGTCCGGCGCCGGGCGGGCGCCGGGCGCGGTGACCGGGATGTGGCTGCCGGGCGTGTACCGGCCGCACTTGGCGGGGGTGGTGTCCTCGATCCAGCCGACCCGGTCCGGTCCGATCCCGCAGTAGTTGAGCAGCGTCGCGGATTTCGCTGACGCCGCGAACCCGGCGACGGTCCGGCCGGCGGCGAGTTNNCACCTCCTCCTCGTTGGCGAACAGGAGCTCGAGTTCGCCGTCGAGGAGCTCGAGGAGCCGGGTGCGGCTGTAGGCGACCCGGCCGGCGAACTCGGCGTAGGTTCCGGGGCGCCGCAGCCAGTTCTCGCCGGGTGCCTGGCCGGTGTCACCGCCGGTGTCCTTGCGGAGCACGACCCGCAGGCTGCCGCCTTGCGCGGGGGTCCGTTCCCAGCTGGTGACGGCCAGCCCGGCGCGGCGCGCGAGGGCGGTGAAGGACCGCAGGGAGTAGAAGAACCGGTGCTCGTGGTAGATGTGGTCGTACTGCCCGCCGGCGATCAGGTCCCCGAGGTACTGGAATTCGGTGACGGCGCGGCCGCCGGGGTCGAGCAGGTCAGCGATCCCGGACAGGAAATCGGCGGGGTCGGCGACGTGCGCGGCGACGTTGCACGCGATGATCAGCCCGGCGGGGCCGTGCAGTTCGGCGAGTTCCGCGGCGAGTTCGCGGGTGAACGGCTCGGTGATCACCGGGACGTGGACGGCGGCCTGCTTGACCGGGCCGGCCGGGTCGATGCCGAGGACCGGGCAGCCCGCGTCGGCGAAGTGCCGCAGCAGGGTGCCGTCGTTGCAGGCGATCTCGACGGTCAGCTGCCGGGCGCCGGGGAACCGGTCCAGCGCCCATTCCGCCCACCCCTTGAAGTACGCGGCGGAGGACGGCGACGCGCCGGTGCTGAACCCGTAGTCGGCGCCGTACAGGTCCTCATCGGGGACCACGTCGCGGAGCTGCACCAGCCAGCAGCTGCCGCAGACCGCGACATGCAGGGGGTACCACTGTTCGGGGGCGTCGGGTGCGGCGGGGAACCTGTCGGCGAGCGGCGACGACCCGAGGTCCAGGAAGTCCTCGAGCTCGCCGCCGCACCCTGCGCAGGTGACGCGTCTCACCAAGCCGGGCCTAGTGCCCGGCGATCTGCGTGAACGGCGGGGAGTCTTCCCACGTGCCGGTCACCGTGCCGGCCGCGTTGCACGGACCGGAATCGGGCAGCGTCGCCCACGGCGCGGTCGCCGTGGTAGCCGCGCTGTACGGCTGGCCGGGGACCGCCGGGGGCGACACGATGGCCGGGTCAGAATTCGGCTGGGGCATATCAGGGGACATCCTTCCAGAAACCGGCGGCGCCGGACGGCTTACCCGCCCAGGCACCGAAACCGCCGGGCTCCGGGGGCGGCTCAGCCGACCCCGGCGCGTGGGACAGGGGAATCGTGGTGCCGCTCACCTGCGGCATCGGCAGCACCGGGCCGTCAGCGGGCGGCGGCATCGGGGTGACCGGCACCGAACCCGGCGCGGTCATCGCCGCCTGCCCCTGCCCGTGGTCAACCAGCCCGCCGCCCTCCTGAGAAGTCGGGGCGAGCGCCATCGGGAAACGGCCCGTCAGATCCTGCATGGAGGGTTCCTCCCGGTCAGCCGCGCTGCCCGTTGACGTTCCCGCCGACCCGGACCGTTCCGGCGCCGGTCGTGAACCGCCCCGACCCCGGCTGCGGCATGTTCCCCGCGATCCCCGGGAGGAAGAACTGGTCCGCGCCGCCGTACGACTGCCCGTTCGCCTGGGTCCAGTCCGACGTCCCGGACACCGGCGCGGTGTACGTCTGGGTGTCCTGCCCTTCCTGCTCGTCGCGGGACGGCTTGTACCCTTGCGTGAACGGGGAGAACGTCACCGAGTCCGGGCCGTTGTGCTGGGACTGCGGGGGGATCCCCGCCGTGCCCGGCGCGCCGGTCCCGCCGAGCGGCGTCCCCACGATCGGCATCGAGGCAGGGTACTGGCCGGGCTGCTCGGTGTGCCCGTCGTCGAGTCCCGACTCCGGTGCCGTGCTGCCGCCCGCGCCGGTCGACTCGTCCTGCGCGGGGAGCCCCATCAAGGTGAACGCGTCCGTCGCGGGCCACTGACCCGGCTGGATGGTCGATTCGCTGTCGTAGGCTGCCACGGCAGCCTCCTTCCGGTTGATACCTTCATCTTCGCCCTGAACAGGGCCGGGGCTTCCCGGGCCACGCCGGGGACTCCGCCTGGGAGTTAAGTGACGGCCATCCACGCCAGCTCGGCGGTCCCCTCAGCGACCACGCCGAACAGCGTGGCGGGGTCCTCGGGGACACCGAGCTGCTGGCTGGTCGCTA
>QGNH01000439.1_pt1 | contig 10707 bp, 9 predicted proteins | sample 1735481 | NCBI WGS metagenome assembly QGNH01 (sample SAMN09239004, study PRJNA386568) | Viral metagenome, whole genome shotgun sequencing project. | reverse complement strand
GTCTCAAAGCCCAACGCAACCGGATTCTTCCAGCGCGCGTCCTTTACCTCAACGTGGTCATGCATGGTTAGCTCGTGAGCTGTTTTGAACACCGAAACCAGTGTGTCGGGATGCATCTTTACCGGTCCGGATCCAAGGTCCATCACAACCCACTCTTCGCAGGGGAGTACTTCTTCTATCGTCCCGTCCGGCTGCTCGGTCTCGGTCCCAACTTCCACACATCCCATCTTGCCGCCGCCCGTTCCACCGCCGCCGCCAGTTCCACCAGAGCCGCCAGTTCCGCAGGTTTTCACCAGTCCCACAAACTCCCAGCCATCTGGTAACGCTGAGGCCATCGAAGCCACCGCGACATACGAAGATCCGGTGTACATCACATAGAGCGTCGTTAAGTAAGCCTGCCCGGTGATGGTTCCCGCAGGCCTGGACGGAGATCCGTATCCGGTCACTCGCGTGTAACCCGTTCCCACTCCGCCGCTTCCGTAAATTCGGATGGTGGCGTTCGATCCGGCGTCGATCGAATCGACCGTCGCTGTGTTCGTCGCATTCGTGGGTACGTTCGGAGGCATCTGGGACGAGCTGTACACCACAAACGCCGTCGCCGCGTCCGATGGCAAGCTGCTCCCTGCGGAATTCACTGCAACCAGGTAATACTCGTAAAGGGCACCCAGACCGCTTGTATCGAGATACTGCATCAGTCCCGCGCCCACCGAAATGGTCGAGACGTTGGTTGCCGCGCCGAACCCTGCGCCGGCCAGTGCTCGCCAAATCTGGTAACTGGTCAGGCCCTCATCCTTGCTGGCAATCCCCACAACCTGGTTGCCCGTTGCAATCTGCGTTACCAGAACTTGCAGGGGCTTTGCAGGCACCGTCAGCGCCCCGTTGAGGGTAAGTGTCGTCGTCGGCCCGCTCAGCGCCTCAGCGCCACCGGATGAGATAGCGATGGCCTTCAGCGTGACAGTCTCGCCCGTCGCCTCCATCCGAAATTGAAATGGGCTGCTCGATCCCTGGGCTAATGCCACAAATCCAGCCACACCCAGGTACCCGCTCGCGTAAATCTTCGCCGAATAGGTTCCCGTCGGCACCACGGCCACATTCACTGTGACCATCACCGCGCCATTCTTCGCCACCCCGTGCGAGGCTGAAATGCCAAGCGCGGCGGCCGGCGGAGTGAGTGAAGGATTCAGTACAAGGACTTCGGGCCCCACGGTGGCTGAAGTGTCCGTGATGTTCGTCGGCTTCAGGGTCAGCCAGTAATACGCCTCGCCCATCGCCTGCAGCGCGGCGTCCGTATCTGACCAGGTGAACTTCGCTGCAACGGCCGTCCAGCTTTGCAGCACAACCGCCGTCGCCGGATCTCCGCAGTTGCTCCGGACCAGCGTCACCGAATCCATGCCAACTATATCGATCAATGAGAATGTAACGTCCACGCCCTTGGTGGTCGGATTGGCCACAAGCGTGAGCCCGGAGACCGAGCCTGCCGAAACCGGAGGCGTTCCCCGAAGCCGATCAATCTCACTGACGGCAATCCCAAGCGCTACGTTGTTGACTGGCATTACGGCGTCCCCACGTAGAGCGGTTTACTGAACACCGTGATCGAGCGGATCATCGCGTCCTGGTTATCCGTGGGGAAGGCGGCGAGAATCTGAATATACCTGCCGGCATTGCATCCCTGAATCTGTAGATTGCCGCGAATCGTCAAGCCTTGCGTTCCCACCGGGTTCGGCAGCACCTGCGTGGTTAGCAGCACCGTGCCCAGGCTGTTGTCCGGAGTGTCGGCAACCTTGGCATAGAGCCGGAAGCCGGTCAGCGCGTCTGTGCGATTAGTCACCACATCCACGAAGAAGAAACGTTTGCGTGCCTGCGAGCCGCAATCCATCCATCCGGTACCCGCCGCGGGAGTCATCGGAATTGCGTCATCCTGGAAGCCATCGGGAAAGCGATAGATGTTCCCGGCCGCGTCGCCGCAGAACATGTAGGGAACGGAGTTCACCATCACCGATGCACTGGCCGTGAATGATACGGCCGGAATCTTGTCGGTCTGGAAGATGCCCTTGATTTGCTCGTAAACGCTCGATCCGGCGCCATACATTCCGCTCGAGGCCTGCGTGCTGGCCGACACCGCCCAGATCTGTACAAGATTCAGGTTCGCATCGGGCGCGTCCGAGGTCCTGCAGAACAATGCCAGGTAATGCGCGCTGCCATAGCTGTACCAGTGGAGCTGCGCGGTCTTCAGGTCCGCCGCGTTCAGATCCTCCATGCCATAGGTTCCAGTCATGGAGTTCGCGACGATGGCAGCTATATCACTGGGCGAGGCGTTGCCGTTCCAGATCCAAAGCCGCTTTGAGGGAGAAAGCCACGCGGTGCCCATCGGGGTATCGCAGAGCGCGTCCCTGCCCACCGCGCCAGGCGAAGCAATGCGGTCCTGCTCGGTGAAGGTTGTCGCGTCATAGCCTTTGTACGAATACCAGTAGTCCGGAGAGCACACGAGCAGCACCGTGCCCTGCTGTGCGGAGATCATTGCCGTGGCTTCGCGGTTCCCGCTCGGCAGATTGAAAAACAAACTCAGCGGCCAGGACTCCTCGGGAATTCCAAGCGTGATCTCGGCATAGCCTGAAAGCTGAATCAACCCGCCGTTTACCACCACAACGCGGTTTTGGAACGTGGTCAGAATCGGAGCCGGCGGCGCAGGATTGTTGTCGTACGGCGCTAGCCTGGTCAGGTCGAGTGAATCGTCGGTGAGCGCATCTCCCCACGTTGTTTGCGAGTTCAGAATCTCCGCCAGAAAGTAAAACGTCGCCGTCGTGTTGATCGGCGAGTCGTTGGTCGCGAAGATCCACTGGTAATTCACCTGGGGATCGGCCGAGGCCGTCATGCCGCCAACGGTGATTGCCTGACTCACCAGCGGGCCGGTGTGCGCGCTCATCTCACTGGGCGCTGAAATCGAAAGCCGCTGAATGCCCAGGGAATCCGTGTAGCGCGAGACATAACAGCGCACATAACGCCGTCCGTTAGTCAGGGTGAGCGTTCCGGCGCCGGTCGCAATCGTGGGAGCCGTCGCCGGCGGCTGAATGCCCCAGTTGTACCTGGTCAGTCCGCCCGATCCGGTGTCCACGAAGCGATAGGCGTTCACCCCGTCCGAGCCGTAGGCTGCAAAGTTGTTCTGGACGAAGCGAAATCCAACCGCGCCTTCGCCGCTCGAAAGCAGGGTTGCTCCGCTGCCATCGGCATTCATGTAGTAGAGCTTGTCGCCCGACTGCACGATGACGAATTGCCGTCCGTCCACGCCCCGCTGAAAATCGGATATCGCGCGGATCGGCCCCGTGCCCAGCGTCGCGACCTTGGTATATCCCGGAGCCTTGGAAATCTGCTGATCGTTCTGAATGATGACGTTCTTCGCCATGTTCAGCGTGCCAGGCGGCGAATCGACGAGGTTCCCCTGCGTGTTTTTGCCAGAGAAGTTCGCGATCGCCAATGTCTGTAGATTTCGAATTGCCATGGTTACCCTGGGTTCCTAACCTAAGTAGGGCGTGATCGTTGCCCGCTGCATGTTCTGGTTCTGCCTGAGCCAACTGATAAACGAAGCCAATGCCTTGTCGCCCTTGGCTTCGTATTCACGACCAAGCGAGTCATCGTTTGAGCGGAGGCACTCCGCGATCGCATAGTTCTGCATCGCGTAAGTTCCCTCATCCGGAAGCATCACCTTCGAACCCGCACCGGTGATCGGGATCCACTTCGCGGTGTAGGCAATTTGTACAAAACGGTTTTCGCTCGGCTGCGGAGAGATGCGGATCTTCTGGATCTGCGTCGCCTGAGGATTCTGCGCGTCGGTCGAATCGAGGTACGGCCCATAAAACTGGAACTGTGAGAGCTCGCCATAATTCTGGCCGTAATCGAAGAAGCCCAGGTCCTGCTGAATATTGCAGAGCGCATCGCCCAGCCCTTCCGGCGCAATCGGGTGCCAGTTTTCGGAACTCGACTGCCTTTCCGCTAGGTGCACGATGTTCGTCAGGTCCGTGGGCAGTGTGTATTCGGTCGTTCCCGGTACCAGCGTCAGGCTGGTTTCGTCCACCTTCAGGAACGTCCCACGAAACTCCTTGATCACCGCCGAATAGACGTAGAAGCCGCCCTCGGAAAGGGCGGCATAGATATCCACGTCGCTGCGGCTGTAAAGCGACTTCGAGTTCACCAGCGAATACATCTGCGCAAGGCTTGGCATTTAGTTCTTCCTCTTAGCCAGGTTTGCAACCTGATCGGAAAGCTCTTTGATCTGACGCTGCAGCTCTGCCGTGTTGGCATCCGTCTGCGAGCGCTCCACGGCCGTGCCTACGGCGTCCGCGGGATCCTGCATTCCCAGCGACTTCAGCGCATGGGCATACACGCCTTTGGCGCGCATTGGCACGCCGCCCGCGGCGCGCGCCTGGTCGCAGTTCAAAATGTGTTCCCGCGCTTTTGCCAGCAGGTAGTCTTTCCAGAGGCGATCGCCTTTTTCCTTGGCGTCCTTTTCGTTGACGGCGACGTTGTCGTCTTCGTTGATATCTTCCGCCTTTAATCGCGGGTTGATCCGGATGCAGCCGTAATCGCGATAATCCATCCTCACCCGGTCGGCAAAGCGCACCGGTACCACCAGCTCGCCGTTGTCGGTGATCACAATCTGTTCGGTAGGAACGTCGAAAAATGAATGCGCATCGGCGTGCAGTTGAAAATAAGCGATGTTGTTCTGATACTTCGGATCGCTGGTCGGATTGTCGTAGCGCAGCGTGTCATCGATCTTGGTGCCTGGGTTATAGAATTTCACGGGCATTTCAGTTTTCCTTTTCGCGGACATCCGCCCATCGGGTGAGCGCTGCCAGCAGGCGCCAGCGGCCGGCAGCGCATTAGCGCGTTACCCGGCTCCCTAGCTGGTTGAGTGACTATTGGGGTGGTGTGTGCAGGTTGTGGCGCTGAACCAGCGTCAAAGCTTCGTTCATCTGTCTGCGGTTATCGAGCGCCGCATGGTGCATATCGTCTTTTATGCTTTGCTCCGCCTTCGCATCGAAATCCGCTTTCTTGTTCTCGTGGTCGCGGCGTAGATTTTCGAGCGAGCCGAACTTCGTCCAGGCGTCCATCCCTTTCAGCTCCTCCAGGAAGCGCTCGGAGATCGCCGGCATCGTCATCACGTTGGTTTGTGTCTGGTTGCCGTGTTCGTCGCGGGCATGGCGGTCGATCATAAACGCACCCTTGAATGAGTTGAAGTAGCAGACCAGCGCCGGGTCGATATCCCGGAGCCGCCGCGTGAACCACTCGGGAACCGTCCGCGCATCCGCGCCAACAAGCTGAATCATGGGAATCCTTAAAAACAGGTGGCCCACAGTCGCCTTCTTTTGGTGACTGTGGGTACCAGACTGAGGCTTCCGCTTACCGCGCGTATGCCGGGTTGGAGGTGTTGTAGCTGAGGGTGTCGAGTGCCACAAGCTGGTTGGGATGGGTATAGACCATCTGGCCAAACTCGCGCACGTAAGCGCGATAGGCCATGTAGCCTGGATCCCACTTCAAGATCGAGCCGTCAATCTCGCTGAAGTTCAGCGCGGTGACTTCCCCAAACTTGATGACTTCCTTTTTGTAGCCGAAGACGACGCTGGGAGCAACGTCCACGTCCTTGAAGAACGGCTTGCCGCCGAAGGTCAGGGTTTCGTAGCCCTTTTCGAGCTTGACGTCCATGAAGCGCTTCTGGGCAAAGCCGAGAGCTTCGTAGGCGTCGAACTGGGCGTGCGAAGCGCAGTACTCGTCAATCTCTTCGCCGCTCACCACGTTGACCACGGACTGCATCGAGCGCAGATAGCTCTCGGTCAATCCGTTGCCGCCGGCGTTGATGCGGTTGGCTGCCAGCAGTGGATAGGTTGTGGTGGAAAGTCCCTGGAAGGTGACGCCCTGATTGTGAGTCGCTCCCCACAGTCCGGTATAGCTCTTGTTCACCCTGCCGCCGCCGCGTACTACTATGTCGCCGGTGGTGGTGGTCGAAGATGCGCCGAGTACGATGGTAGCCGCGCCGCCGCCCGAGGAGAGCGTGACAGAGCTCACCGTGTAACCGGTGCCGCCCGAGCGGCTGGTGGTCAGGGTCGAATCGTAGATGTCGATCAGATCGCCCTGCTGGATGTAGCGCGAGCCCCACTGCCCGAAGGCGGTGCCGACCGCAAGAGTCTGCGAGGTCGAGGTTGCGCCGGAGTTGATGGTCGAGAGAATGCCTGAGCCGTCGCCCGCCGCCAGATCGATGTTGATGACCTTCAACATGTCTTTCACGATGTTGGTCATTTCGTCTTCCTGGTGCGAGATGAAGCTCTGGAAGTTCTTCTCCGCATTCTGCATGTCCTTTTCGAACAGGCGGATCTGGCCGGAATATCCGCGGTCATTGACCGTGAACTTCTTTTCCAGTTGGCGCGAAGCGGTGGGAAGCGGATCGTCGGATGCGGTCGGAGCAATCGCCGCGCGGTTGCCGCCGATGCGGGCCGGGAACTCGAAGTGATCGCCAGGGGCGCGGAAGTAAGCGTTATCGGCCTTGCCCAGACGATTGCGAAGGTCGGCCTTTTTGTTTTGCTGCTCTTCGATGGTCGGTCCAAAAGTTGCCTTCAGGATGCCACCGATACGGGTAATAGTCGCTGCATCAGCCATGTGAGGATGTCTCCTGCAAGCGCCAGCGGCCGGAAGTGCCCAGCGTCCGCGACCGGCAGGCCATCTGTTGGCCGTACCCGTCGCGAAGCTGCGCGCGTCAACCTGCAGGTGCTTGATAATTGCGGTTGTGCCGTGGCACGCGGAGACATCCCCAATCCAGGCGGGCCGGATTGAAATGCAACGTGCTGAAGCTGGTTGAATGAAGATGATCAGGGGCCCCGGGTTCGCCTTCTTTTGGCTAACGCGGGGTGCCGGAAACGTTTCTACTGAGTCGGTGTGCCTTCCTTCCAAAGCCGCGTTGCGTAAGCCGTGACACTTTCATCAGGACGCTTTGCGCTGGCCGGCGCCGCTGTGGTTACCGGCGTGTTCTTGGTACCCGGCACGCTCCCGGCCAGAGCCCGCCGCGATTTGATGAGGTTCTCGTTGTACGCCTTGAGCCTCGTCACTTCGTCCCTGCGTACCGCCTTCAACGCCGCTTCCAGAGGCTTGGTGTTGCCTGCCAGGAGTTCGCGCACCATCTGTTGCTCGGGCATGTTCACCCGCGAAGCGCACTGTGCCAGGAAGTAAGCTTCGTTGCCCTCGGCAAACGTCCCCTTGAGCATCTCGGAAACTTTGCCGAGCGCAACCTTGCTGGCCTGGCCTACCTGCTGCTGATACACGGCCTGCTCGCGCTGCTGTTGCTCCTGCTGCTTGCCCTGCTCAATCTCGGCGCGGAGCTGGGCGACTGGATCCACCGGATCTCCGGCCTTGCCGCCGAACTTCGTTCCAGTCACGCCCTCGATATAGGGAATCAAGTCCTCGATGATCGCTCGGTATTGTGCCGGGTTTGCATCCTTGATGCCTTCAATCAAAGTGCGCGCCGGAAGCTCGCCGGTCGCAACCTTCCAAACTTCATCGGCAGCGCGTACCGCCTGTTGCACTGTCGCTGCGTCCCTCACAAACGGAGAGATCGTCAGCGCCGCTTCAAACTCTGCCGGTACCGGTTGGGCTGCCTGCGGATCGGGAGCATTGGGGTCCACCGCATCTTCCGCGGCGAGCTTGTCAATGTCGGCCGTCAGCGCCGCCAAAGGGTCATTGGGGTCAATCGTTGGTTCAGCAGCCGCCGCATTCGGATCGGTTACAGCCGCTGCAGGGTCAGCCACGGCCGCTGCTGCGTTGGGGTCAACTCCAGCCGCCGGGTCACCGCCGCCGCTGCCCGGATCACCGCCGCTGACGTCACCTTCAATCGAACAGGTTGCGCGCGGGGTGAAGCTTCGGAACTCAAACCAGAAGTTCTTGTTCATGTTTTCCTTTTTGCCGCAAAACCAAAGGCCCCGCGAGGGAGCCTTGATTCAGGTCTGTAAAGTTGGGTGTAAAGTTAGCGTCCTTTTGCGAAGACGTAGAGCTTGATGGTGGAAATGTTCAGCGCGTTCGCGCACTCAGCCGCGGCGGAGGTATAGAGCTTCACCTTGCCGTTGGCCCGGTCGTTCGAATAGGCGAAGATGCCGGCGGAGAGCGATGGCCCGAGTCCGACGCACGCCCACATCTCAACCGCGTTCCAGCTAGTGCTGGCGAGAATTGCCGGGCGTACATCGACGCCGTTGGTCAGGTAGTCGGTGGCGCCGGTGAAAGTGATTTCGAAGATTGATTCTTCCGACGCGCCCGGCGCTACGGGAGCCCCCGGAAACACGTCGTAGACTGCCGCTGCAATTGCCATGATGAAACTCCTTTTACGCCATCGGAGATGGGCTGTTGGGTACTACGTTTGCGCCTTCGCGAATACTGGCGACCTGAACTTGTTGCGGTGAAACCTGCGAGCCAGGTACCTGCCCGAGGATATGCGATGGGCTCTGCGCCCCTATTCCGCCCTTCGACGGGTCGGGATGCGGTGGTAATCCGGGAGCTGGAGGCATCGGCGGCGCCGAGCCCGGAGCCGCTCCGCCCTTGGCAATCGTGAGCTTTTCGCTTACATACTGCGCATACATCAAGATGCCGTTGCGCTGCTGGTCCGGCAGAGCTTCAAACTCTTCGGTCAACGTGTAATCGGCAAAAATCTTCAGCGAGATGTCCCACTTCTCAAACGGCGACTCCATCGGCTGGATCCCTGCAATCAGCTTCTGCAGGTCGCGCTCCGCCTTGGCATACATCAGGTGATCGCTGAGGTCCAGGTCGGTCATGCCCAGCGAGTCGAGTACATATTCCCGGCTGGAGGAGTCCTGCGGATTCAGCAGCCCGCCCTGCGCCAGCATCTGGTAGGCTTCCATCTTCTCTGAGAGCGTCTTGGGGCGAGAGGAATCCTGAATCACGTTCAGTTGATATCCGCCTTGAAGGTCGGATCTGTCAATCTCCGTCGCCCCAAACCTGTTATTGAATCCGGCAGTCTGTATCTTTCGCGGCTCGTCCCACGCCTTGATCGCCATCTTGAGTATCTTGCGCGCCCGCAGCTCGTGCGCCTGCTCCCACAAATAGCGCTGCGTCTTGCGCGTCTCTTCCGCCTTTGCGCCCAGGTATGCGAGTGCCCGGAAGGCGGTACCGGCCCCAGGCATCTCGCCTTCAGCCACCGAGTTGGTGAATCCCAACTCCTTGAAGTCGGCGACGATCTGCGTCCGCTTCTGGATCAGCTCCGCGCCGTAAGCGTGGCCGCTGAAGTACTCGGGCTTTACCTTGCCCTCGCCGAGCGGATCCCAATACGTCACCTCCACCGGGTCTCCCGATGGCGGACTGACCGAGCTCTGCGTCGTGGGCCACAGCAGCTTGACCGTGCCGTTCGACATCAGCGCCCGCTCCATCAGCGAATCGACGCGGTTCAACTGTTTCTGCAGCGGAACGATCTCTACGCTCAGGCCCTTGTTGTACGGACTGAGCACATCTTTTTGCCAGGGGAAGAACGTCAGCGGCTTCGCGCCCTCCCATGGGTTCTCGCCCCACTGAATCACGTTCTTACCTGAAAGCACGGCAAACAATCCAAACTGGATCGCCGCGCTCAACTTGTCGAGGCCGTCTTTCTCATACAGCTCCGAAGGCTGGTCCTTCCACTCCTCGGCAATCTTTTCCTGCACGTCCTTCGATAACTGAGTCCAGTCGCCCCACCAGTTCCTGATGGTCGACGTCTCGGACTTGCCCGAGCCCGCGGCCTTCGCCTGGTAAGACAGCGAGCGCAGTGAATTCATGTAGTATGCTGCCAGCGTCTGATCGGGACCGTCGTCGGCCTTGAAGTCGTCGGCAAAGTCGGGATAGGTCTCCCTGAGCTCGCCCAGCGGCACCGATCTCCACCAGCGCTGTACCTTCGCCAGATTCGGATCCTTGCAATCCCTTTCCAGGTAAAACTGGAACGGACATATCAGATTGGTATCGAGCCGCGGCGTTGGGACCTTCACCGTTCCCGAAACGTTGGGAGCGTCTCCCACGTCTGAATCCGGGTCAAGCGTGGTTTGCGTGGCAGGCGGCTGCTGTGCTCCCATNNGGGTGCCCCGTTCAATCCTGCATTTGGATTGGGCGGGGTATTTGAACTTGGGTTGCCTTGTCCTGGCTGTGCCGGCGGAGCCTGTATCGCCGCCGCCTCCTGTATCTCCGGAACTTCCACCGTTCCATCAAATGCAATGCTGTCTTCCGTCGCCGAAATTCCCCACAACACAACTTGCCTGGCCAGCGTGGGATTCAGTATCTCCATGCCGCTCTCGCGGTTGGCTGCATCAATCGCGTTGCCTGCGGCCTCTGCAGCTCGCCGGTTGCGCGCGTCGTAATTGTCGGAAAGCGCCAGCATCTCCGGGATTCCGGCGCCGAGTGAATTGGCATTCGTCGAGATCGTCTTCGAAAAATGGTTGGTCACCGGCATCGGCCACTTCTGGTCCGAGCGGGCTTTCATCGGACGCAGCCGCTTCGTCTGCGGGTCTTCCTCCAGCCACTGCTTCAATTGATCGAAGTATCCCGCCTGGGCCCATTCGCGCTCTTCCGCCCAGCGATCCCGCGCCAGGGCGTCAAATTGCTTGGACACAAACTCAGATAACGCGCCCTGCGCCGGAGACTGCTTCGTGATTTCGTTTTCTGCTGCCATTAGCGGACCATCTCGATGAACCATGAATA
>QGNH01000109.1_pt2 | contig 10711 bp, 16 predicted proteins | sample 1735481 | NCBI WGS metagenome assembly QGNH01 (sample SAMN09239004, study PRJNA386568) | Viral metagenome, whole genome shotgun sequencing project. | reverse complement strand
GGAGGTGGCGGTGGAGGTGTTGTAATATTGGTCACAAATGAATTAACGTTTACCCCTGGAGCCGGAAGCGAAATTCATGTAGAGGGCGGAACAGCAACGTCTCACAACGGAGTGAGTGGTAATGATGGATACAACGGTACCGTTATTATCTTTAGCGATCAACTAATGGCTTCTTTTTCAGGAGATCCTGGGGAAAGTAACCCCTTCACCGGAGTTGTAACTGAAGCTATGTATAAACAGGCTCTCACAAACTATCACTCAAAAGGTACTGTTAGCGGTTCTTAAGAAAGGTATTCATGCCAAGCATTCAACTAAATAATCAATCATTTTCAATCAAAGCTGTTTCTTTTGGGCAGCTAACCATAACAGCTAACATCAATTCTAGTTTGTCAGACATCTACACTGGTATGACAGGGACCGTGTATCTTTCTACAGCTACCCCTACAAGCCAAGAGGTTATTGTAACCAATGTAACTTCTCCTGGAGTTATCCAATTACAATTAACTACCCATGGTGGATCTAACGCTTTTGGAGTGCCCTTTGATTTTGCTAACTATAACACCGGAACTCTTTATTTACCAGCTCAATTAGCACAAACAGATTCGGCCAGCGCGGTTACTGTTTCTGCTACAACTATTATGAGCACACAAACAGTGGCTACGGCTGCTGGAACGACTCTATTGACTAGCGTTAGTCCGCAACAGACCGTTTTTACTGGAACTTTGGCGCAAACAGTTGTATTGCCTGACGCTAGAACGCTATCGCCTGGATGGAAATTTGAATTTGACAATAATTCTACAGGTTTGGTAACAATACAAACAAACGATCTGTCAACTCTATGGGTCATATCTTCAGGGGCGGGGCTCATTACTACATGCTTGACAGTTGCAACAGCTGCTGGGACATGGGAAAATGACTATCTTGGAACACTCGCTGTAAGTGGCAAAGAGCTTACCGTTAACAATAACCTTACGCTTGCTGGCACAGACGGTACAACTATGACGTTTCCCAGCGTTAGTGCCACTATTCCTCCTTCGGCTTCTCCTACATTTACTGGGACGATTACCAGATCTGGGATTGGAACACCGGCGACTCTTCCAGGAAATTCTTTTGAGGCATATGACACAGTAGTCGGAGCAACTCTCCAAAACAATATTCAAAACCTCTCGGCCAATGGATCTTCTAGTTCAGACGTTTGTGCTACAGCAGACAATGGATCTAACACTGCGAATTTTATCGACATGGGCATTAACAGCTCTGGATATAATGACGCAGGGTATACAAGTGGAGGAGCCGACGATTCTTATTTACTAGCGCAGGGCGGTAATCTGGGTATTATTACTGGTACAGCTACTAAAACAGTTTCGGTTTATACAGGTGGGACATTAGCGGCAAATAAAAGAGCAACCATAAATGACAGTGGTTTGGTGCTACCCGGATACGTTTCCGCTAACGGACTAGTGTTGACGGTACAGTCTATTGCTACAGCGGCTGGAACAACAACTCTGACCGCAACTAGCCCTGAAACAACTATCTTTACTGGGGCTTCTGCACAAACATGCGTGCTCCCGGCGGCTACAACTTTACTTGTAGGGCAAACATTTACTATTTTTAACACTTCTACGGGGCTAGTTACAGTACAGACAAACGGAGCGGCCACCCTACTTATTTTAGGGGCTTCTACTAGCGTTACGTTTACCTGTTTAACTATTGCTACAGCGGCTGGAACATGGGCTACAGCTTATATCGGAACGAATACTGTATCGGGGAAGGTCCTTAAAACAAGCAACACCTTAACGCTTGCTGGCACAGACGGAACAACAATAACGTTTCCCAGCGTTAGCTCTACAATCCCTCCAGTAGCATCCCCTACATTTACAGGGGTTGTGACTAGATCAGGCACTGGTACTCCCGCCAGCCTGTCAAACTTGGCATACCAGTCTTATGACACTTTGACTACCATGTTTCAAGAGAACATTCAAAATTTATCAAACGGAACTTCGGCATCTACAGACCTCGTTGCTACAGCCGATACTGGTTCGGACACTATAAACTATATCGACCTTGGAATAAATTCGTCCGCATATAGCGATAGCAATTATACAATTGGCGGTGCGCTAGCTGGGTACGTTTACTCTAACGGCGGGGACCTTACTGTTGGGACTGCAACTGCCGCTAAGGTGCTTAAATTACATACAGGTGGAACTCTTGCGGCTAACTTAAGAGCTACGGTCTCAGACACGGCCTTAACACTGGGAACAGGGGTTGCCCTTACAGGAGCGGGTGCTATTACTTCCAGCGGAGGCGGTATTGGGTATGCTACAGGGGCAGGTGGGACCGGCTCTCAATCTACCGCAAGAACGGACACTGTTACTATCAACAAGCTGTGCGGAACAATTACTATGTTTTCTGCCGCACAAGCAGCTGACGCTATCGTTACATTTACGTTGACAAATTCATTTATTGCGGCAACGGACTATCTATTAGTACAACATACTTCGGCAACAAATGAAGGGGCTTGGGCATTTTCAACTGTATGTGGCGCAGGCTCATCAACAATCACGATTAGAAACGTGTCAAATGCCTCAATTACTGAAGCAACTCCCTTAAAATTCCTTCTTATAAAAGCAGTTACTGCATAGCGTTAGACTAAGGAGTGGTTTCCTATTGAAGAAAGCTGCTCCAACAAGCTAAAACACTCATATTCAACAAGTTTTTGCTTTAAAGCGTCAAAGCTACCAGTTACTTTTACAATTGATTCTTTAGCAAAATCAAGTTGAGGCAGAATGACTTGATAATTCCTGAACACTTTGTCTTTGCTTTCTTTAAGCTTAGTCCAACTTTTATTACTTAAAAAATCTGGTTGCACATCTCCCAGCTTTAAATAAAAGTCTGCTGGCGTTATAACTCCCTCAGCGTTTAAAATGGGCTCAACTTGCTTCTTGATTAATCTTTCTATACCCTTAATTCCATCACTAGCATCTCCAAATAGGGCTTTAGCAAGATAAATACGTTCTGGGTTAGCTGTAATATGATAGGGCTCATACATATCTGATCGTTCTACAAATCGCTTCAAATTAGGCGAATATACCCTACAGTTTGGAAATTGAAGAAGTGCCCACAAATCTCGGTCGCTACTTAAAATGACGCAAGGATTCCCTTTAAGCTTTCTGACCGCATAGGCTATTGCGTCATCTCCCTCTTTTGTTTCTTCTAAAATCTGAATCCCTGGCCATAGCCTTAAAACTTCATTTGCTTCAGGAACTGGGTTAAATTCTCTAACCTCTCTATTTGCTTTATATCCAGGTAAGATCTCCCTTCTATAATCTTTGCTTCTTGACCCATCGTAGCAAAAAACCATCTCAACTTCTTGATCTTTTAGCTCATTGCGTAAAATAGCTAAAAGACTTGCCACACTTCCAAAAACATGTCCACTAAACTTTCCTTTGGAAGTTGTCAAAGATGGATTGGCATAGGCTGCTCTGTAAATGAGATGGCTATTATCAACGATAAGTCTAGTTTTACTCATTGATTCCACCGTCGTTTAGTGTTTTGTAAGGTTGTCTGCCTTTCAATTCTGAGTATTTTTGAATACCATAAATAAAGCAAAGTGTGAGAAATATTAACAGCATGATTATATTTTGTTTGCGTCTCATAGGTTAATCATTGGTCTAAGGCCAGAAACAACTGGAATAGGACGTTGTCTAAAAACAAAAGAACTTTCGACCAATTGTATAAACTGACCGAAAGACATGTCTAAATCAAATGAAAAATTAATTGCTTTTGCTCTGATAGCTACGACCTCAGACAGGTACATGAGATTATATTGTTCCAACAGCCGATACAAAGAGACTGCTAAATCAGACGTAGGCTTAAGCAGTAGATACGTTGCCTGCCCTTCAAAAAAATGCTGTAAGATACTCCTATGTTGGTTTGGAGAACTTGTCAAAAGATTCCTAAACATAAGGCGCAGCTCTTCAAGTTCGTTTGATTCAAGCTCTATTAAACCAGTCAATTCAGACCAGTCATAACGCAAGATTTTAGGAGCTTTCGACATAATAGACCCTCCCTTGAGGCCAGATAAATGTCGTAAGCAACATCACTGGCCAAACAAAAGAGAGTAAGGTATTTGCTGCAAATACCCGCTTAAGTTCCAACCTTTCATAAGAGCCCCTATAAATGATCGCTCCTAAAATGTTAGCAAAATTAAACACTAAAAACCCAAAAATGTAGATTCCTAGAAGACTAATCACGTGTTCCCCAGTTGGCTAGACGACTGCTACCACCTGATGAATACGGTATGTCAAACTCTTTAATAAACGGAACGTCAAAAGTATCAATTGTGTCGCTCAGTGGCATTACAATCGATTCGTTCCAAATATTTAGCTGTTCTTGTTCCTCTAGACTTAAATCATCGTTTTTCATTTTTACTCCTAAACACAACAATACCTTAGCTAAAAACTAAAGTCAACAGTAATCTTCAAAACATGAGCTATAAAGAGAACAGAGTAACCGTTGCCGAATTTGGTGTTTTGCCAGGAAATTCACCATTACTAGTCAACGTCCCTACAACGCCAGGACACCAACAACAAAGATTACACGTTGTAGCGGCTAATTCCTTTAATGTAATGTCTAACGCAGTCTATAAAGACCTGGGCTTTCCTTTGCTAATTGCTTCTGGTTGGCGACCTCACAGATGGGTTTCTAGAGAGCAATATGAACAAGTCCTAGTAGAAAAATATGGGAGTGTTGCTAAAGGACGTTTATATTTAGGGTTTGACTCACCGCACGAAACCGGATTAACCGTTGATATAGGATGTGGTGGCCTAGAGCCCGTTTCAGCTACTATAGAAAAACAAAAACAAACGCCTTTGTTTAAATGGCTGGTTGAAAATGCCTGGAGATTTGGTTTTACGCCGTATTGCGTCGAACCTTGGCATTGGGAACATCGTATCAGTTTAGAGGCATACAAATCAGGAGTAGCCGATAAAACTATCCCTGATCCAGTAACTACTTGCGCAGATCCAAATTTTGTATGTACGGAAACTGTTACGGAATAGTTTCTCTTAAAACAGCTGCCATACAAGTGACCGTTGTAATGAACAAATAGTCCTTAAGCTTCTGAGACTTAGGCAAATCGTTGTAACTTACCAAACAGGGGTGTTCTTTCTTGTCTGGATCTTTTACTAGACCAAACTTCCAGCCATTTCCAAACTTGTCTTTGCACCAAGCTTCGTGTTGATCGTGGGGTGTTGCTCCAGACAAGGCAATGTTTACTTCACGAATTGCCGACTCTCTTTGCCAAGCAGGCGCATTACCCAATTATCTTGTGAAAAATCTCCATGTGCCTCACAAAACAGACGGTTCATTTCATGAGCCGCTTCCGCACATTTTTCTACAATCTCTTGTTTTTCCATTTTACAGGTCCCCCAATGCTCGTTCACGAATCGTTTTAAAGTCTTCCTCAAAAACGAACTTACCATCCACCCAGACAGGTTTCAGGATACTATCTTCTTCCTGATCTGGAGTAGCCTGACTAATCAGCTCTAACTTGCCTTCTGCGTTAGGAATTACAGCCAATCTTCCTTTTGCGCTGTTTTTCATTCCATTGTCAGTTACGGGCTTCTTGAAGATATCCATTCCTTTACCGTTGATTTGAACCCAAGTTGCCTTCATAGCAAACCCAAAAGTGTCTCGCGTCACATATTGATAAGTGAACGATCCAATTCCAAAAACAACATTCCCTGAAGCAAACCCCTTTTTAGCTAAATTATTACAAATAGCTTCAGCTCGTTCAAACGTAATAGAATCTCCGTAGATGCATCCAATGTGCTGGTCAAGTAACCTATGTCCGGTAGAGGTCACAGTGCCACCAAATACATTCCAGAGGCATTCCACAACGCCTTTATAAGCAGGACTGTTTACAGGAGCATCGAAATCTCCGCAGATAATCTTTACAGGATCTCCGCTATCTGGACGAATAACCAACTTGCCATTCCTAGCCATAATTTTGTCCGTAAGGGTTGGAATAATTTGGGTCAGCACCTTCCACAAGTCCCAAGTATCTGACACAACGCTCACAACCCCATTGGGGTATAGCGTTAAAAGGCGGTCGAAGGTCTCTAGTTCAGACAGCTCCCCACCAGCACACATAACGCTATGCTCTGTAGCCGCAACAGACCCTCCCACAAAATACCCCTCAGGTGGCGTATAATACTCATCAATAAGATCTAGGGCCGGAACAGTGTCTGTCCCCGTGAAGTACAACAAGTGCGCTGCTCCAGACATTTCAGCTGCCTCTAGACCCGCCATCCCTCTAAAACTAAAATCATGGCCTTGCCAACAAACAAAATCGGCAGGACTACCTGTAGAAGCAGCCTTTTCATTCAACAGTTTCCGCATCCTAGAAGCCGAAGTTGCTGAAGTACAGGGCAACCACAAAATAGCGGACATAATGGTTTCAAAGTAGTTAACCAACCAAGCAAAATTTGGATCAGTATTTTCTACCGTAAGCATAGGAACCCTAAGAGGAACCTTGGATCCTTCTTTGCCTGCCCTAAACTTAAGAGGAAGATACCCTAGATTGTGCAATGCGCGAATGTGGTCTGTTCCAATTTGATTTGGGCCTAAATATCCATTAACTCGATTAAGGTACTTTAGGCAAACCTCATCCACTGGCGCGTCAAAAAACTTCTTCCATTCAGCCATCATGTACTTCTTAAGAAAATACTGAAGCCCAAAGAAAACTACTTCATTTTGTCCTTCAATACGAGACATACGTGGCGTCCAGTTGCTGTATACAAATTCCGTACATGTAGGATATTGACGCCTGTGGTCAAATTTATATCCATCGATTCGAGTGCTTGTCCTTAGTCCTTCTTGAGCAAGATTCATTAGTACGTTCCTTTCATTAGCTTTTCACAAACTTCAATAACTGTTACACCTGAAATTGAATCAGGTCGGTTAATAATTGAATCGGTAGTATATACTCGGTTAAACTTACTTGTCAACTCTTTAACGCCCTTACTAAAGATACTATGCGTTACAAACAAATCTGCCATTATACTCTGTTTCGACAACTCTTCTTTTAACCCAAGGAAAGTCCCTCCGCCGTCACAAATGTCATCTACGATTAGGACCTTGTCTCCGCATTTAAGTACATTTTCATACCCAAAACCGCTAATACTACCGTCTTTAACACTTCTAGACTTCCAGGCGTGAACTAGGGGAAGCCCCATATTCCAGGCGAACTTACCGGCCCGTTTTTCTGCTCCAGCGTCAGGGGAAATTACAGCATCATAGTCAGACCCGTAAAAATATCCAGAAGTACGTACAAGACAATTACTGTGAACCACCTTACAATTATTAATAAGCCCGGCAATAACTTCTGAGTGTGGGTCTAAAATAGTAACCCTTGGAAAGTTTCTTTGGTTGATCATGTTTGCTACAGACTTAGCTGTAAACAAATAGTCACCTGCGTCATTCATGCGATCTTGCCTAGCTCCTGGAACAAACGGAAGGACAAGCTCTGGAATATTACCACCCCTCCAAACCCAAGCGTCTACAAAAAACAATGCAGCTAGCAAGTCTGTCATCGTCAAGGGCCTAACTAAAATAGACTTAATACTTGCCTCACCTTCAAGGTTAATATTATGGGGCACAATAGGTACGTTGTCAGGATAAATGCTATCCTTGATTTCAACAACTCTGCCGTCACTCATATAAGCCAAAATTCTTGCGTAATCCATAGCTAAACAATACCTTTCTTTAGAATATTCGTCAACCTAATTCGCAAACTTCTTTAAAACAAATTGTAAGTTACGAATATCATTAAGTAAAATCGTTTTCCAAGTTATAACACTAAAGGGTTTCATTTCACTCCTACCAAAGTCATATAGTGATCGATGGACATTTTAGGGGAGGATAATGCTTGAGCGGCTGAGCAATTGTTCTTTCGCATTTGAAACAAGATAGAGGCATACTTTGTCTTGTTTGCTTCTACAGCAAAGTCCCTTTGGTTTTCTATGTATCTAATTTCAACAAACTTAGTGTCACAACAAACGACTGTGTTTCTATGCGCCTCATATACCTCTTCAAAAATCTTCTTTAACTCAGGAAGACTGTCAATGGCTGTTTTAACTTCCTCAAACTCACCTTTAACGACGATTTCGCACTTACGTTTCTTTGACAGCGAGTCCTTAGCATGGTGCAACATAACGTAAGCAGGTGACTTGATTTTAATCCTATTAAATTTAGCGTCTACGACAACAAACCCTTCCTGACTCATAGGGTTCAGTGCCTCAGCCGCTTTAACACAGTCTTCTACAGAAGCTAAAGGGAACCTCCTAGGGACGCCAATAGCCTGTATGGGGCTGTAGTCTAAATGGAACTCCTGTAGATTTCTAAGGTCTCTACATCCAATGGCAGTAAGCTCATTTTCTTTATTATCGACTACAACTCGATTAAAAGGACCCGTAAGTTCAAAAGAGTAGCAAAAATTAGAATTTAAATAGTCAGTGTCTGTCCCGTATTTATTCCATGTTTCCCAAAAAAGCTCTTTAAACGTCTTTCCAAAATCATTAACTTGACCTGAAGCGTCTGGAGTACCCGATGTCGCAACGTTCCATTTGTTACCATAGTGAAAGAGCTGGCACAAAGATCCATCTTTTTTCTCTTGGACCTCAGCTGTAGACCAATCAATTTTAGCGGCTAAAGACTCGCTTAGGTTGTGAAACTTTCTAAACGACCAACAAACAACTCGCCAATCATTCAATTCGTCAAGTACGACACCTCGACATTCTTGTACAATAGGCTCGGCAAAGTTTGACTCAATTTGAGAATATTTTAAAAGGACTAGGTTAGGATATTCAGAATGTCTTTTTGCATCAATAGCAAACCTATTTTTCAACTCCTCGATACCATTTGGAGTCATGCGCAAAAACTTTTGTACCTTTAGCTCTGGTTGCATAAAAACACTGTACTACACATTAGCTAGATGTCAATTGCTTTTGGTTCATAATAAGCAGGCATTTCGTTTAAATACCCTGCGGGATTAGAAATGACTCTGGTCTTCCCGATTTTAAAATCTAACGCATCATGCCCATGCCCACAAACCCACAGACTGATCGAACTATTTTCTATATCCTTGTCGTCGATACCTCCCACAAAAAACCTGTTAATAGCGCTTCCAGCAAACCTTGGATTGACACAACTATAACTTGGAAGATGATGCGATACAACAATGCAGGGCTCGTCCTTAATTCCATAGAGAAGACACTTAAACCTATCGTTCCTTCTGTAAATCTCAGGCTCCAAATCCTCAATTAAGGCGAAATCATTCAGCAAATTCTTGTAGTGTTCTTGATCACAAGCGTCTTGAAACCAAAGTGTTCCTACTAACAAATTCAAGTCGCCAAGGGCAGGTATATCTTTTTGTGTTAAAACCTTCGCCCTAGAGGCTACTGTCAGGTTTTTGAATTCATTGGGTAGGTTGTGGGCACGACAGTCTGTTTCAGTGATTGACGCACCGTAATACTCATGATTGCCCATTGCGTAAAGGACCTGCTTTGATTTATCGCATATTTCTTTGACGTTCTGCTTCCAGCGCCAATGGTTAGCTTGTGATAAGTCTCCAGCAATTACGGTTAAATCGCAATCAGGGATAATAAGATCTTTAAGAAATGACGCGCCACCATCTTGGTGGTGATCTAGATGCAAATCAGAAAGCAAACAAACCCTCATCCTGGTTAATGTATCACCGTATGGTACTCTTGTCAACAACAATCTTCGCTACATGCTAGATGAGGTTGGCAAAGAACGGCACAGGGCAGCTAACAAACGATGGCGTGATAAAAACAAAGAAAAGATAGCGGCCGAAAGTCTAGCCAGCAAAGAAACAAAGTCAGAATACGACAAACAAAGGTACAACAAAAATAAGTCGAAGATAATAGCTCTGTCCTATTGAGCTACGAAGCCAATTTGTTATACTATCACTCATTCTGACTTTTAACAACTCTTTTTAACGAATCTACTACAGCGTTTAAAGTGTAAAAATCACTGCAAGACAATTCTCTCATTTTTAAAATATTTGTCAAGAGTTTTTCTTCAAAAGTTATCCCTTCATTAACGCAAATGTGAACAGCCCTGTCATCATATATTACATCTAAAAACTCTTTTTCGCAAGTAACTTCGAATCTAACTCCAAAATGTTTAATACACCATTCTTCAATAGCTTTTTTAGCAGCTTCGCATTCTTCTGGTTTTGTATATCTACTCTTAGGGCTTACTCTGGCGGTAAAAATTACTATCTTATTTCCATTAGATAACCACTGCCTTACCTTGGCTGCCATTGCAGGAACAGGTTCTCCGATTGTCGTTGGACTTGACCACTCTTCAAAATGGGCCAATGTTCTATCCAGATCTACAAATCTTATCTTTGACACATAACTCCTTAAAATGAATAAGAAAACTGTAGGCCTATCCCTGGCTGAGAACTAGCCCAAACACCACCGCTTAACCCCCAAAAGACCCTTTTCTCTACAAAGGCTCCAACAATTCCACCAGGAACGCCTGTAATCAAACCAGAAGAATTTTTACCATACCCACCTAAACCACCAATTTTCCATTTATTAGAATTACTGACAATCGTTGTTTTCGAGTGATCTTCTTGTTTATATGAGTCTAAAAGCTGTTTAATTTCTGACACTTCAGA
>QGNH01001781.1_pt1 | contig 10713 bp, 19 predicted proteins | sample 1735481 | NCBI WGS metagenome assembly QGNH01 (sample SAMN09239004, study PRJNA386568) | Viral metagenome, whole genome shotgun sequencing project. | reverse complement strand
GCTTCGTGGCCGGTTTCATCGCCGATCATCCACCCACAGTCACACGCTGGGGCTCCTTGTTTAGCTCGCTCGCCTTCTCGGCTCGTCATCGCGATATCTCCTTACGTTATTAACTAGAATTGCACACTGGTCACTCGGTTGTTTTCCGCTAGCTCGCTTGCGCGAGCATTACGCGGACCACAAGTCCTCAGTCGGCTGGGTAGGAAACAGCGATCTACTCGGGTAATCCCGCACCGATCGCTTCACCCTCGTGGCCAGCGGGGTGTTCTCTGCCATGTGTCCGCATGGGCCAGTGTGCAAATCTAGTTAATTCGCTCATCGCTCGAGAACGAGAACAACAGTATCAAGAACATGGCAGCAAAAAACAAACAGGCGCCCATCAACAGCCATGCGGCCACCAATAGGCACTGTATGACATACAGCCCGGTCATGAGTGCAAACTCCCCGCCAGCAATCTCGCCGCGGCCTGCTCCATCAGCTTGTCATCGTGCAGGGCTATCTCCTGCTGCATGCGTGACACTTTCGCTTCGAGCAGCCTGATCCGTATCTGAACTTCCAGCGCGATCTTGATCCGTTCCGGTACGGTCAGGTCAGCCCGCGGCGTGGCGAGCTTCAGTAACAGCATCGCTGTGCTTGCGAGCTTGATATCTTCGTCCGACATGATGATCTCCCTAGTTAACAAGGCTTCGAAGATGGCACTGGAATCGAGCGAACTGCTCGTACTGGGATGCCCATTCGCCGCCCAGCCCAGTGCCATCATCGAAGCCCGCTGCCACATGTGGCTGCACATGCTGTGGTCTGTCTCGGATAGTTTGCCGAGGGCCACTGGGATAGGCGGGCGGGGTGCACTACGCCCCTTGAAGTGCCCCAGAATCTAATTCATGTCAAATCTCCCTTGAAACGCGAACACCTAGTTGAAATACATGTTCGGCGGGCAAACGTTCGGTAGGAAAACCTCGACGTATTGACCGTTCACATTGTATGTGCAAGCCCAGCCCACTCGGGCCGTGACTGACTGAGCAGGACGGCTACTGACCAGGAATCCCAATACGGAAGCCTGAACAGTTGCAGCTGCGAAAGCAAGAATCAAAGCAACGGTAATTTTCTTCATCTGTCTCCTTTCTTTGTTAAGTGCACTGGTTACCACAATGCACGTAAAAAAGAAAGCCCGCCGGGTTAGGCGGGCTATGCGGGCTTAGTCAATTATTATCCTGTGAACTAGATCACGCCGTGCGTGTGCAGCTCTTTCAGTGCTCCTACACAGACAGCTATCAACACCCAGCCCTTCCAACCCACGTTGACCGCGAACACCTTCAGTTTGCTCACGAACCCGCCGGGCGTGCTGGCTGCGAGCGTCGCTGCTGGCACAACACTGGCAGCACCAGCTTGCAGCGTGGCACCAGCTTTTGCCAACAGATCCTGCGCTGCGCTGACTTCGGCGCTATGCGTGGCCAGATACCCATTCAACGCGGCCACGACCTTGGATTTCTCGTTCTTGATGTAGGCGGCTGCTTCGGCCTCGGCCTTGGAGATGTCTCCAATGGCACCCTCGACAGCCGATTTGCCTTTGGCAATCAATGCCGTGGCGTCGGCCACAATGACTTGACTCGTGTTCATTTAATCTCCTCTATTGGTTTTGACCAGAAAAAGACCGTTCGAATCTCCTCGTCTGTTGGCAATTCAAAAGCGCAAAGTCCGCAGCGGATTTGCCTCTTCTGGATCGCCTCGCGGATCATTTTATCGAACCCAGTCTCAGTGTACATGCGTTTGAGCAGCATGGTCTGTGAGAGCTTGAATCGACGGCAGAATGCATTAAAAGTAATGCACCGACCTTCGAATGCGATATAGCGATGGCGCCCCGCCGTGAACCACTCAAGCTGCGCCATGGTCTACTCCCGGCACTGCTGGAGCCGGTGGATCTTTGATCTTGCCAGTCCCCTTGCACAGCGGGCATTGGTGCATAGACGCAGCCCGCTCGGCCCGCTTTCGAGCCGCGGCGACAATTGCTGGGAACTCCTTATAGCCATCTGCACCGCGTGCAAGGATAGTCTGTCGAATTGATAGATACGAGATACCAAGCATCTTGCAGAACTTGGTCAGCGAATACTTGCGACCATTGGCGGTCACTGTCCACATCAGTCGCTGTGGAAAGCCTTTGCGGTTCGGTCGCTTACCATACGACGTTTGTATTGATAGACTCATGTATCATGATTTCTTAAATAGACGTTATACGCCCATAAGGCGGATCATAGTTGACATGATGGACCGTGTCAAGCCATCTTATCGGCATCTTGCCACGGAAAAAAAAATAGTATAGCCAGATCTAAGTCATTGATTGCCAGGGGTTTTATACCCATCAGTACATCTTGTCACGGATTTCAGCGATTACACGGTGGGGTCCGGACGGTCGCTCGGGGAAACTGAGCGGGCTAGGTGGGGTCGGACCGCGAAGTCCACCATGCCAATCTAGTGTCTCGGAGACCCCCCCTGTACTCTTTTGTGCTGGTTTGATAGCCATGAAATAAACCGGTATATATATATTATTAAGTTAAGTTATTATTATTATAGGGTTTTTCTGTGGCTGGCAGTGCTTTTTAGCGTTGCCAATCCGGTTGCCAGATGACTGTCTATCAAGTCAACGCTCTCTTGTGCACAAGAACATGCACACAAGAGAGCGGGCTAGGTTAGCCCTAGCCCGCTTGTTGCTAAGAGTCTACTACTATCAGCCCGTCGCGCGGATCTGCTCCTCGCGCATGAAAGCCACCGCTCGGCTAGCCATGATGCGCGCCTCGTTGGTGACTTTGGGAGTGCCATCCTTGTTGACCTCGGTGGAGACCGCTTTCTTCTCCAGCATCTTGATCAACATCGCGAGCGTCACCGTGGTCGGCTCCGGTTCCGGCGCGAAGTCACCGTACGTGACCGCGTATGCGCCTTGCAGATCGAACTTCTCCGCGTCCCAGCCCTTCGCCAGCTCGACCACCCAAGACTTGGTCTTGGGGTCCTTGCGGGCGATCAGCTGGTCACCGGAGAAGTTCTTGAGCCACGCGACGATGCCCTGCTTGCGCACGCCGTTGTTAAGCCCGTTCAGCAGCGGCACCAGCTGGGTGTAATCCCCGTGCTGTTCCGTGTGCGTCAGGATGCTGCACAGAACATTGTGCAGTTCGCCATCGACCTTGCCCGCGACACGAATAATGCGCTCGACCTTCGACTTGAGTTCGCCTTGCGTATATATCTTCATGGTAAATAATCCTTTGAGAGTTAGTGGACACAGATAATCCAAACTGTGCCCGATCTCTCAGGCACAGCATTGCATTACCCGCGGATAGACCGGGTGTTCCGAACCTTGATCGCTGGCTTAGTCATCTGGCGAGCAAAGCTCGCGTCGCCAGGGCTTTGTCGATGATGGATGCGCTCGGCGATGTCCATTGGTTTCTTGATCGCATACCAATGCCCATTGCGCCGAACGACAGTCTTGCCATGTATTACGAACGTGTGCATGTGTGAATCTTCCTTGTGAGTTAGGTCACTTGATGTTCCTGAGAATCCAAGAACATCAAGAGACCTAACCCCCAAAGTTACGCCCGGCAACCGGCGGCCTTCGTCATGGGCGGCAAGGTAGACAGCGGCAGGGGACATTCGGCTCACAACCGATTCCGTGTTTGCGGCGCTACAGGGGGCGCACATTAGGCGGGCTAGTTGGCGGGCTTTGCTGGTCGCTGCGGCTTTCCGCCAATCGCCAGTGGGGTTTCGACGCGGGGCGCACCCCTTGTCGGATTTGAGACTAAGCGCATCTGCGCTGGCTCAGTTTCCCCCTGATTTAGCGGTCCGACAATCGCGCATTCGTAGATCAATGCGCGTCGCGTCGAGTGTTAGTCCCTACCATGGTACTAGAGTGCTGTCACCTTTCGTACCGTCAGGACTCCGCCTTTCAGTCTGCGCCAAGCCGGGCTGTGCATGCGGTCTTGGCAGTAATAGGGATCGGGGCGTCGTTATGTTAAATCGCGCGGGATTATGGCAAGTCGGACATGGGGATCTGGACAAGGGGGGTGGGCGGGCCTGGGCCGCTCAGGTGTTGCCCACAGAATTTTGAGTACGAAACTCATGTATTGACGTTGGGCGCATGTTGGCTTACTCTGCCCGCATGGCCCGCTCAGACACCCAGTCTCCCCAGGATCCTGACGACTTCGATGTAGTCGCGCTCAGCAATCTTCTGTGCCTCTACGGCTACGAACTCACAAACCACCTTGATCTCTCCGCACGATACTGGCACTATGCGTGCCAGTATCCCGGCGGCCTTCGCCTGTTGATAAACTCCTGAGAGCAAGTATTCATGAGCAATCCTCCGTATATTGGCTATAACCCCAACACAGGGATCAACACCCTGCCAGGAACGACGATCGCTTTGAACGGCCAGCCGTCTTTGGATCTGATAGCCAAAATACGCGCGGGCATGGCCGCCGCGGCCACCAAGAACGCGGTAGAAAGCCCGCCCTTGTTGCCGCCGATCAATATCAACACCGGACCCGGCAACGCGGTGCGCGCCAATTCGACTGCGTATCCGATCGGTTACATGTTCACGAATGCGGCTGGGACCCACCAGTTCGTTGTCCGCTTGGCGGGCACAAGCGCAGCCTCCGAGCCCGCCACGGTTACAACCCCGCTGGTGACGACCACGCCGTTCAACATGGGCGATATTACGGACGGTTCGGCCACGATCACCTGGATGGGGCCGGTGCGCGTCACCACAGCCAACCCGCTCGCGCCGAGCGTTTACTCAGGCGCCAAGCCCGCGCAGTTGACTACGGTGAACACGTTCGGGCCGAACGGCAGCAGTCTGGCGGCAGCGTACACGAGCATCTTCCAGTTCACCGGCGGGACTGGAGCGATCCAGGGCAACGCGAACAATTTTCTGACCTACGCGCTGGGCAACCAGGTCCAGGCGGGCCAGGGTTCCAACCAGATCGATGCCAGCCAGTCCACCGGGTTCGGACCTCAGTCGAATGCCATCACGTTCATGACTGATGCGTCGCTGATCGCGCTCGACTTGACCACCGGCGCGCAGGCCTCTGGGTTGGCAAACACCACTGGGGTCTATGTCGAGGTTGACGGCGTACGGCTGTCGGATGGCATGTTGATGGCGAGCGCGAGTCTCGCCGCGGGCGTGGGATTCATCATGCTCGACTGGCGCGCCAATGGCGGTCGGAAAGCCCGCAAGATCCGTATTTCCCAGTATTCGACCGTGCAACAGCCGAACTATGGGCGCTTCTACACGCAGCCCGAGGACTCTGTCTGGTACCCGTACAACCCCAATCGCTACCGGATCGCGATGGTGGGCGACTCACTGGGGTCGGGAAGCAACAGCAGCAACTACATCGCGAGTTATGACCGGGCGACGCTGTTTGCGGCCTTAATAGGGTGCGATGATATTTCCAATTTAGGTGCCGGTGGCACCGGGTACATCGCCAGTTCCTCGCCGCAGATATCGTATCCGCAGCGGTTCAATGACGTGATCAAGCTCGCGCCTGACGTGCTGTATATCTGCAACAATTACAACGACAGCCCGTACACGAGCGCGCAGCGGCAGGCCGCGGTTCTTTCGTACCTGCAGACTGCGCGGGCGCAATTTCCGAACATGATGATCATCGCGGGCGGCACCATCGGCGGTACCGCACCCACGACGAATGCGATTCTCGAGGCGGATATCAAAGCGGCGGTTGCGACGTTTGCGGATGCGAATTGCTTCTGGCTTCCCGAGGACAGCGATAATCCGTCGTGGGAGACCGGCACGGGCAGCTTGACCAGCCCCAACGGCACGGGCAACAACGACATCTACAAGGGTCCTACCGATACGACGCACCCGAGTCTGCAGGGTATTCTGTACATTGCCCAGCGCGATGCGAATGCGTTTCGGAATTTGATCACCACCTTGTCGAAGTCCCCATGACCGAGCCCGCCCTGCCCGCCAAGACCTCCCCGTACGCTGTGCGGTTCGTAGTCGCAGCCCGCAGCAAACTTACCACCTACGTCGCGCTCGCCACGGCGGGCCTGACCGAGCTGGTGAGTTCTTGGGACCAAGCCGCCGCGCTGCTGCCGACCTGGGTGGTGACGCACAAGTCGCACATTTTTGCCGCTTCGACCCTGGTCACGATCTGGACTAGAATTCGGCGCGAGCTGTGATATTCTTGAGAACGTGGGGGCAGTCATGCCCCGTGTATGACTAGCCTTTAACCCATATGGAGATCTCGATGAAAGCAAAAATTCTGATCGGCGGTTTGGCCGCTCTGTTCGCGACCGTAGCTCTGGCTTCGGCGTTTTATGTCGGGTACAACCCCCTCACTGGACAGACCGGTGTAGTCGGCGTCCCCGTGGCGACCGGCACCATGCCGACTCTGAATGCGGGCACGTCCTGCGGCACGCTGGCGACCGTACAGGCGTCCGAGCTGGGTGGCAGCGGCACCGTGTCGTTCGTGGCCAATGCGACCACCTGCACGCTCTCGTTGACCATGCCGCTGGGCCAAGGCGCGACCGCCGCCTCGCCCGCTCCGAACGGTGTGTTCTGCGTGTTTATCGACGAGACCCACCCGGCGGATATCATCAGCCAGGCGTCTCATACGACCACGACTTGCACCAGTTCGGCGGCCACCGTCGTCTCGGGTGACACGATCCTGGTCGAGATCAACGAGTTCTGAGAAACCCAGCCGGGCAGCACATAAGTGCTCGACCCGGCTTTTTCTTCCATGTAAATAAGACGTTGGGTATATAATGGCTACACATAAACCGTTCATAGAAGATCGGATTGTTGACATCGCGGAGCCGTATTTTCCAGGGAAGCTGGGTTACAAAGTCCACAGTATGCTCAATTCGAATCTCGCCTCGTACATGGTGCGGGCGACCTACACGAAGTGGCCCATTGGCGGCGGCATGGCGCACCATGCCGACATGACGTTTGACCAGATGGTTTTCGTGGACAACGATTTTAATCCTGAGATCGTCGATCAACAGATCGCCCAGCTCTCTTGGAAGCTGCACGAGCATATCATCAAGAACAACTCAACTTTCGATATCCCCCTAGGAGATTCCGCCGTAGAAGCGCTGCTCGAGATCGCAGGGCTGAAAGTCCGGGGGATGACCATCCCGGTGCTGGGGTACCACTACCTGCTTGTAAAGCCCGGCCACTGGGCAGAAAATATTCCGATCAGCGGCTTTCGGCTCGGGCCGCTCGGAAGGGGCGGGCGTCCGTTCACTGGGCTCCCTGAATGGGACTATGATCGATGGCGGGAATTTATCGCGGCGCGCGTGCGCGCAGGAGAGTCACATGAGCGACACGACTGAGATCTTTGGTATTGCGTTCTTGGCAGTAGTGGGACTGTACTGCTTGGGTGTTGTGAGCATCCGGCTCGTGCTCTGGGCGAGCGATGCTTTTGATAACTCTATCCCAAAAGAGAAAGATTTGTGGCAGGACGTTGACAAGACGGACACACATTAGGTAGATTATGTCTACCCGCAATATTGCGGACAGGAGGTTGTGAGCATGGCCGGTGCGTTTAAAAAGTTGGTGGGTAAGCTCGAGGGTAAAGGCAAGTCCGCCGCGCAGGCCAAGGGCATCGCCGCCAAGGTCGGCATGGAGAAATACGGCAAGGCAGGCATGGAAAAGAAAGCCGCCGCCGGTCGAGCCCGCGCGAAGAAGTAATGACGAGGCTCCCGTCAGGACGAACGAAGGTCAACACGTGGATGGACGACACCACGTTGGAAGCCCTGCGGCGCATCGGCGCCGTGCGCGGCGTGACTTATTCGGAGTTGATCCGGCAGGCTACTCGTGAGTTCGTGCTGAAAGAGGGTGGCAAGGTCGTGCAGGAAAGTTTGGACATGAAACGGCTGGTGCCGTAAATGCTCCCGGTTCCTGAACTCGGCGGTCATTCCGCGATCACCGCCACTGATGGCAGGCTCGCGTGGGAGATCGCCAGTGAGATCGACTCGATACCGAACATCCTCAAGAAGTTCGGGATCACTCCCCAGGAGTTTAAGGGCAAGCTCAGGGACCAGTTATTCAGATCGGCGCTTCGAGAAGCGAAGATCATCTGGAAGTCCGAGACCAACGTCGAGCAGCGCATCAAGATCAAGGCGCGCTATCTGGTCGAAGATTCTTTGCTCGACGTGTTTGCGATGCTGAAGAACGAGAACCTGACCGCCGCGCCCAGGTTGGAAGCGTTCGAGAAGCTGATGCGTGCCGCTGACGTGGTGCCGCGTACCGGCAAGGCTGGCGAGCAGGCGCCGGGCGGCGGATTTAAGGTAACTATTAACCTCGGAGACTCTGGAAAAAATGTCACCATCGACGGACAATCCCTACTTGGCCCCGCCCCCATCGAAGCCACTCCGTGACTCCTGGCCCGACAAGCCCGCCGTGGACGGGAAGTATTACGGCATCACGGACCAACACGGTATGCAGATCTGTGCGATGTCTCACAACACGTGGGCCAGCTTAGGCACTATGATTGCCAAGTTGGAGGCGACGATCAAACAGTTGAACGGCGGGATGAAGCGCCAGAACGAGGCGCTGAAATTACTGCAGGCAGCGAACATTGCACTCGCTGCCGAGAAGAACGATCTCGCCGAGAAGCACAAGAATCTCTCGCGTGCGTACAAGAAGTTGAAACGTGCCGAATTGGCACCGTTGGTCGAGGAGCCCGCCCAGACTCCTGCGTCCAACTTATTTAATCCCCTGGGTTAACAAGGAAACATCATGACCGACTCTCATACGTCCGATATCTCCAACGCCACACCGTCTGCGATGCAGTCCACGCTCGCCGCGGTTCTGAACGACATCGCTGCGAACAAGTCGAATTTGTCCAATCAGCTCGAAACCGCCAAGCAGCAAGTCGGCGTGTTGGAAGCGCAGATCGTGAAGTTCGATGCGCTGCTCGCAGTGCTGCAGCTCTCCTCGACCGATACGACGGTTCTCTCATTGGCCCACTCACAGCACGTGGTCAATAGCACCGTCTCTCCTACTGGTCCCGCCGCAGCTAATGAAGCAGCTGTTGCGGGTGCTGCCGCCTAAACAGCGGACAAAGTTCATGGACGCATGCCGAGCCCACGCACGAGGAGAACACCTGCCCAGCCCTACATTGGCCTGGGTTCGTAAGCTCCTGAAGGGGTAAGCATGTCGTCCAGCCATCTCGACTACAAGCCCCCGCCGACCATTCGCGACTTCATGCTCTCCGACAAGAGAGTGCGAATCGTGAGAGGTCCGGTGGGGTCTGGTAAGTCCTCGGGGATGGTGATGGAGATGCTTCGGCGCTCCGCCGCACAGGCGCCGGATCCCAAAGATGGAATTCGCCGCACCCGCGGCGTGATTGTGCGCAACACCGCGCCGCAGTTGGAAAGCACTTCGCTGAAGACCGTGCTCGAGCTGCTGCGCCCGATCGTTGACTATCGCCCTAGTGACAAGACCATATGGATACGACAGAACGACATCGAAGCGGAATGGATCTTGATGCCCTTAGACAGACCGGAGAACGTGCAGCGGCTTCTGTCTTTGGACTTAACCTATGCATGGCTGTCCGAGCTGCGCGAATTGCCGGTGCAGATCCTGATGGATGTGCTCTCGCGGTGTGGCAGATTTCCAAGCATGATGCATGGTGGACCGACGTGGCATGGGGTTTTTGGCGAGACAAACTCCTTCGCGGAGGATTCGGACTGGAACAAGGTGCTGGAGGAGAAATGGCTGCTCGACAAGCCGCTGCCGCCTACCTGGGACTACTTCGTTCAACCGGGGGCTCGGACGGCTTATGCCGAGAACAAAGAGAACTTAACACCTGGCTATTACGAGGATTTGATAGCGAACAACAGTGCTGACTGGGTCGAGCAGTATGTTGACAACATTGTGGCACCATCGCTGTCGGGCGAAGCTGTATTTCGGGCGAGCTTCAAGCGCGACTGGCACGTAGCCAAAGAGATTATCACGCCGATCCCGTCTACCATGGTGGTGGTCGGGATGGATTTCGGGCGCCACCCCAGCGCGATATTGGGGCAGATGGATCCGCGCGGGCGGATTTTGGTCACAGATTGTTGCTACGGAGATAACGAAGGTGTTGAAAAATTTGTCACATCGAATCTCAGACCGCTTGTGCAAAGCCCTCGTTATTGGCGGCTTCCTCTCGGCGTGGTGGGTGATCCATCGGGTATCGCGCGTGGACAGATCGGTGAAGAGCACGTCTTCGACGCCCTCAAACGTCTTGGTTTTTCCGGCCAACCGGCGCAGACTAACGCCATCGAACCCCGGTTACGAGCGGTGGAGAAGCAGTTCCTCGCGTCGCGGGACGGTGGCCCGGCCATCCTCATCTCCCCCCACTGCACCGACCTGATCAAAGCTCTGCAGTCTAAGTATCGGTTTGCCAAGAAAAAAGACGGCGAGCTGAACCCGACCCCAGAAAAGACCCACCCTTGGTCTGACCTCGCGGACGCGTTTCAGTATTTCTGCCTCGGGTTCACAGGGTCCATTATGAGCAAGCTCATGAGACCAAGGCGCCCCGCGGACTCCGGCCCGCGCAGTAGCGCCGGGTGGACTTAACCCTTATACTCGTGCTAGGAAGCGCCTTATGTTAAGTGCGCTCGCTGCTCGTAGGATCCTATTATGCCTGCAATACCGTCGCCGCCGACTCCTTCATCGACTCTGGACACAGGTTCGGGAGGCGGATCGGTCGGCTCAGGCGGCGG
>QGNH01001200.1_pt1 | contig 10721 bp, 16 predicted proteins | sample 1735481 | NCBI WGS metagenome assembly QGNH01 (sample SAMN09239004, study PRJNA386568) | Viral metagenome, whole genome shotgun sequencing project. | reverse complement strand
TATCCCTTTTTTATTGAATTTTTTTTAGTAATAATATAATACACAACACAATGGGAAGATTTAACACGCCAACCGTGAACTCGACTAAGGCTACAGAAATTGTAAACCTTGCAGGTGGAAAGGCTTATAGCCAGTCTGCTGAACTTGAACTTGTATCAATGCTTCTGACTTCTTTTGTTCAGGACCAGTACTACAGAACTGCTAACGATGGAATGAAAAGGCTCATAAAGCTTATGAATAAAGTACAACCTGCATTTGCTGCTAAGGCTGCAATTTATGCCAGACATGAGTTTGGTATGAGGTCTATCACGCATGTTCTTGCTGCTGAATTGGCAAAGAAAGTTTCCGGACAGCCATGGGCTAAGGATTTTTATACTGATGTTATTTTCAGAGTGGATGACATGACAGAAATTCTTGCGTATTACTTTGGACATGGTAACAAGTCTCTTTCAAAATCAATGCAGAAAGGGTTTGCTAAGGCATTTGAAAAGTTCGATGCTTATCAGCTTGCAAAATACCGTGGAGAAGGTAAAGAGATTTCTCTTATGGATGCTGCTAACATTATCCACCCTGCTCCTGTTGAGCACAATGGTATTGTTGAAGTTTCTAAATCGGATTATGTAAAAATCTTAGAGTCTTCTATTTCTCACTTAGAGAAAAACAAAAAGAAAAATGCTGAAAAAGAGGAATTCTTGAATACAAGACTTAAGGAAATAAACAGAATTAAGAAAGATGTTGTTCCTGTAAATGCGCTTGAAGCGCTTATGCTTGGTATGCTTAAGAATGAAAAGACATGGGAAGCTCAGTTAACCGAAGCTGGAAAACAGGCAGAAAGTGAATCTGAAAAAGCAGAATTGAAGAGTAATGTTTGGAAAGATATGCTTGAGAAAAAGCAGCTTGGATATACAGCTCTTGTGAGGAACTTGAGAAACATTGTGGAACAGGCTCCTGATGCAATTGAGCTTGCATGTGCAACATTGAAAAATGAAAATATGATTGCAAAATCAAAGATTATGCCATTCCAATTGATTCTTGCATCTAAGGAAATTCATAAAATGAATTCTTCGAAGACCAATAGAATTATCGAATCTCTTGATGATGCATTGGATATTTCCTGTGCAAATGTTCCTAAGTTTGATGGAAAAACTTTGGTAGTTTGTGACTACTCTGGTTCTATGGATGCTCCTATTTCAAACATGGGTACTATAGAAAGAAGAGAAGTTGGAAGTTTGTTTGCAGCTATTATGGCTAAGGCAAATGATTCAGATTTCATGATTTTCGGAACTACGGCATCATATGTTCCTTTCAACAGAAAAGATAGTATTACTAGTATCTACAAAGATGTAGATAAACACAACAGAAATGATTTAGGATATGGAGTGAGACGTGTAACTGGAGGAATCAATGTAGCTCATGGAACTGATTTCACCAATATCTTCAAAATTGCAGATAAGGCATATGACAGAATATTTGTATTCTCTGACTGTCAGGGTTGGCAGAATGGATCAGCTCCTATAGAAAGTCAGTCTGCATATGAAAAGAAATTTGGTTGTAAGCCAAGTATCTATTCGTTTGACTTGGCCGGAGCTGGTTCTAACATGTGGCCTGAGAAGAAAGTATATGCCCTTGCTGGATTCTCAGAGAAGATTTTCGACATTCTTAAAATGATGGAACAGGACAGAAATGCTCTTGTAAATACTATCAAGAATTACAGAAATTTCTAAAGAAAAGAAAGCTGATATGAAATCCCTGGGCGATTGTCCGGGGATTTTTTGAGTTTATGGAAATATTCTATTATATTTATTAAGTATGCGAAGTGTATATTTAATAAATGTGGAGGGGACCAATACTTATAAAATTGGTTTTTCCAAAAATCCTAAAATTAGGAAATCAGGATTGCAAACTGCAAACCCCGGAAAACTTATTGTGACGGATTTTTACAAGTCACACAGAGCTTCTCAAATAGAAACTATTATTCATAATAGATTTCAAAGTAAAAAAACATCTGAAGATGGTGAAATTCTGCAAGGAGAATTTTTTAAACTAGATGAATCAGATGTTTCAAATTTTCAGGAAACATGTAAAAAAATTGATGATACACTGAAATTTCTTGAGAATAATTCAACACTGTTTGATTAAATAAATTTACTTATGGAAGAGAATATAAAAGACACGAAAGGTGTCATGCTTATAGTCATTGGAGATATTCATGGGCAGTTTGAAAAACTTACTCATTATATATCTGAATATGACCTGAGAGACTGTGTTCTGATTCAGGCGGGAGATTTTGGTGCCGGATTTAAGACATTGAGAAAAGAAAAGGCTTCAATGAAATATATTAATAGTTGCCTTGTAGCTAGAAATATTGTGCTTTATGCAATTCGCGGAAATCATGATAATCCTAAAATGTTTAATGAAAAGACGCTGGATACTTCCAATATATTTCTTATGAAAGACTATTCGACTATCATTCTTGGCGATGGAAGAAAAATCCTTTGTGTAGGGGGAGCTATATCTGTAGATAGGTTACCAAATCCTATTGCAAGAGATGAATATGGAAAACCATGGAAAGGTAGGACAGAAGGAAAAAATTATTGGAAAGATGAACCTTTTGTTCTGAATGAAGAGAAACTTGAAGCAATGAGAGATGTGGATATTGTGATATCTCATTCTGCTCCAAATTTTGTTTACCCATTTGGATGTAAAGGAAGTGGAACCTGGATAAATAATGACCCAACTCTATATACAGAATTGATGGATGAAAGGGAAAACATTGCCAAAATGTATGAAATTCTGAAAAAAAATAACAATCCTATTAGTCACTTTTTGTATGGACATTTTCATAATAGTAATAAAGAAGAAAAGGATGGTACGGTCTTTAAACTATTAGACATATTTGAATTCTATGAAGTGAAATAAACAAAAAGCCCGGAGATTATCCGGGCTTTTTCTATAAAATTGGAGCGCCATTCCCAGGCGCAGGAGGAACACCGGGTACATTTACTGGTACAGAAACATCCGGAGCAAGCGCAGAAGGCATAGTCTTAGCAAATATCATCTTTGCCGTATCTAATCCTTTACCTCCAAATACATATCCAGCAAACAGGGCCATTGCCCATTGTACAGCATCAATAATTTGCTTTATATCAGCAGAGCTGATATCCAGCTTCCCTCTCACCGTTTTAAATGTCAGAAGGCCTATAGTTGCGTAATATAGAATTACAGATGTAAAAAGATATACCCTTCCCTGAGAGAATTTCATGCTCCCATCAGATGTTTTTTCCTTTAAAATATCTTTAATTACGGTGAAATTTAAAGCCATGTTACAATAGGTTTGTTTTAAATAAATACAAAGAAATCTTTTGTTTTATATTTTTTTTTATTTATTATTACTCAGAATAAATCAAAAAACTCTCAAAATGGAAAAATTTGGTGATATGGCTTACAATTTTTGGAATAAAGTATCCAAAAGCATTAAAGAAGTATGGTTAGGTAAAAAGCATGAAGAACCATATATGACAGAAAATTTTCCAACTTCATCTGCTTATGATAGAATTTATGGTGTTGATGCTGAAGAGGAATTAAATAAGCCTGCCGCTGGCGAAGAAATTGTAAATAAGAGAAGACTAGTCCTTAATGAAAAGACTGGAAAACATGAATGGACCGAAGGCGAAGAACCAGTTTTTGTTATTAAAGAAGAAGATAAAAAGAAGCTAGAAGATAGCTTGAAATTTGATATTGACCCTATTTGGGTTAATTTATTTGAAATGGATTTTTTAGGTATTCCTAAAAATTTTATTCAATGTTATTCTCAAATTAGTGATAGACAATCTATGCTAAGAATTGTATTGGGAGCAACACATGATTATAATGTGACTCATAAACTTATCGAACTTGCAAAAACTACAAAAGTAACCCGTAAGCCAAAGACTACGGCCAGGGTAAAGAAAGTGAAAAAAGAAAATGCACTTTTAAATGTTGTAGATGCTTCAGGGAAAATAAATTATGTGATTACTTTTTACAATATAAAAGTTATTCAGGTAAATATGTTTGAAACTTTTGGATATACAACTCCAGATATGGCCAGCGATATTCAATACGCAGACTTATATTTTTCACATGACAAAAGAATTATACAATAATGGGAATCGGTCCGGGAAGTAAAATAAGTTCCAGTTCATTTGATTCAGGTGAAGAAAAATTGCCTAATCCAGACCCTAATAATTATGAGATTTTGAGGGAAGAACAGCTTGGAAAATATCTTATAATGGTTATCAAGTATCCGGATTGCACAAATTATGAAGGAAAAAAAATACTTGTTTTTAAAGACATAGATTCTTTTGACCTGATGGAACAAAAAAGCATAGACCCTCACTTTTCAGAAAACGAAAAATTTCACTCTCCTATTGCCAGATTCGTGCCAACACCTGATGGTTATAAATTGGCCGTATATCTCTGTAAAATGTTGACTATACAGGAAGAAGAAAAATAATGGATATAGAAAGGCTTGTTAAATTAGGAGAAGTAGCTGTTAAAAGATATCAGAAGAAGTTTTCTATGAGTATGACTACTACATTTGATAAAGATAATTTTTTTGCACGTTTTAAAGTAGTTGTAAAATCAGAATTTGATTCTACATTAATGTTGTATACTACAGAAGAAGAAAAATTAGGAATACTATTAAAGAATACAATTGGTTCTAGTTTTTTTTGGTCAGTAGATGAAGGATTGGATACTAAGTTATTAAACTTGATTGAGTATGTGGTTTCTATTCCTAATGTAGAAGTACATAATTATGCGAGTTTTATTCATAAAGGTAAACAACATGATTGTGTAACAATGGTTATTAGAAGTATAAGAGATTTGAATATAGCTATTCCGCAATACAAAACATGTGTAGTATATAATATATGTAGGGGCGAGCAGTCATTTTTTACACAAGATTTTAAAGATAGCGCTTCAGATGAATACTATCTTATGAAAATTGCAATTTTGGATTAATTTACCTGATAATTAGCTTTTTTTCCATAGTTATTGATATAAACTAAAAACTCAATAACATGGCAGATTTTCAACACATTATCTCTTTTATAAAGAAAGCTGAAGGAGGCTGGGTAAATGACCCTCTTGACGCAGGAGGAGAAACAAATAAAGGAATTACATATTCAGTATGGAAGACCGTATTTGGTGATGACCACGATAGATTCATGGCTATGGCTGATGAAGATTGGGCAACAATTTTTAAGAAATTGTATTGGGACCAAATGTTGGGAGACCAAATAGTTTCACAGAGAATTGCAGATTTAATAGTTGATTGGGTTTGGGGTTCAGGTAAACATTATCCAGAAGCAGATGTACAGGATATATTGATTCATACATTTGATTCGCATATTGGAGAAGATGGAAATTTTGGTTCCATGACTATCGCATCTCTTAATGCAGTCGATGAACAGAAACTTTGGGAGGCTATTGTTGCAAAGAGGTTTTGGTATCTTGACCAGATTGTATTAATACATCCAACTAATGCTAGGTTTATAAATGGTTGGAAAAACAGAATGAATAACTTAATCGCATTTGAAAACGCAGCAGCAGCATAATATCAGATTTACTCCGGAGATAATAGAAAATCTATTATCTCATCAAGTTGTTGTATTTGGTTCGAATACCGAAGGTAGGCATGGTAAAGGAATGGCACTTACGGCTAAACAAAAATTTGGTGCCATATATGGAGTTGCAAAAGGTATTCAAGGGCAATCATATGCTATAATTACGAAGGATTTAAGTAAAGGAATGAGGTCGGTAGATTTGTCTTTTATAAAAGAACAAATTGCCGACCTCTATGCTTATGCAATGATTAATAAAGATAAAGAGTTTTTGGTTACAAAAATAGGATGTAGTCTGGCTGGATTTACAGAAAAAGAAATATCTGAATTATTTCATTCTTTCCAAATTCCAAACAATGTGCTCCTTCCGCAATCATTTTATGGTTTAGAATTACAAAAAGGGCAGCTTAACTTTGAAAAAGATATTGTAACCGGAGAAAAAGGTGAAGAGTTTATTAAAGAAGTTTTGATTAAAAGAGGAATGGTGTTTAAGAAATACAATAAGGATAAAAGATTTGATTTAGAAATGGAGTATAAAGGAGAATCTATTACATATGAAATAAAGACTGATGTATATAAAAGAGATACTGGTAATATTTTTATAGAATTTGAATGTAGAGGAGTACCATCAGGAATAGAAGTTACAGAAGCAGATTTTTTTGTAACGTTCTTTCCTCGCCTGGGAGAAATTTGGAATATTAAAACATCGGAATTGAAAAAAATAATATCTGAAAATAAACTTAAAACTACTTCTTTCTCTGGGGATGAAGGAAGTAATACAAAAGGGTATTTGATTAATAAAAAACAATATAGAAAGATGTTTAAATTTTATTCTAGTAATAAATTGAAACATCCTCTGGATTATTACGTATAACAGATATGAAGAACTACATTTTAATCAAGGAAACATGGACGGAATCCGAAGCAGGATGGGGTTGTCGTCCTGATGGATTTAGTCTACACATATCAAAAGAAGACTGTACTAAATATGTTAAAGCATATTGGGATAGAATGCCTCCAAGAGTAAATGGTGCAGCTCCTCATGAATACACACACGAAGATGGAAACCTGCAGGTTGTACAAGTTTCAAAAAAATTATATGACCAGGTTAAAAAAAGTAAAAGCTTTGGTGTAAGATATTGGAACAGCGATTATAGTAAACTAGTAGAAACGAAACAAATTAAAGAACTGGTATAATGCTTATAGTAGAACAAGACGCAAGTTCAGAGTATGGTCCAAGAACAGAAGTGAACGCATCTAAATCAGATTTTACAATAGCCATAGCTGTTGATTTTAAAAGTCGAGGAGAAGAACTCACCAAGGCTCTAGTAAAAAAACATGGGAAATTATATATCCCGGTATCCCCTACCGGAAATATTGATGAAAAAGCCAATAAAATCGTCACTTTACTGAATGAAAAGTTTGCCTCAGAAACAGGAGCAAAACTCACGGTAAACATTGCGGGTAATGGAATTAAAACCATGGATGGGAAGATGACCCAAGATGAATGTGATGTTTTTACATTTAAACTTTTGAGTAAAATATTCCTTCACAAGGAATTAAAAACAAAAATAGGATATCTTCGCTCAGGAGGCCAAACTGGGTTCGATGAAGCAGGAATTAAGGCGGGGACGAGATTACGTCTTAAAACGACCGCATACCTGCCAAAAGGGTATAGAATTAGAACTCTCTCTCAAGAATTATACCCCTCCCTGAAAGAAACACTCAAAAGATTTTATGTTCCAATCGTTTACATTGATATGGATGGTGTACTTTGCGATTTTGTAAAAGCATACTTGAAAATGAAACGGGAGCATCCGGAGATTACATATCCTCAATCACAATTTGGATTCTTCAATGACTTGGAACCTATTAAAGATGCCGTAAATGCATATGAAAGATTACATGATAAATACAATGTGTTTATTTTGACAAGACCATCAGTATATAATTTGATGTGCTATACTGAAAAAGCATATTGGGTTAAAAAATATCTTGGTTTTGAAATTCTGGAAAATCTTATTATGTCTCCGGATAAATCCCTTTTGAAAGGTGACTTTTTGATTGATGACCATACAGATTATGGACAAACAGAGTTTGAAGGAAAGCTACTGCTGTTTGGAGGAAAAGACTTTCCTGAATGGGAACCTATTTTAAAATATCTTGGAGCATGAAAAAATTTTTGAGTGAAGAAGTAATTAAAATGTTTTTGGATGCCTTGGAAAAAAAGGTAGGTAAAAAAGTGATGTGGGTGGATATGGACGGGGTTGTGTGCGATTTCGAAAAAATTGCTGCTAAATGGGCCGAAGCTGCTGGAATAACAATGAAAGAATTCATTGACAGCAAAATGTATCGTAAGCCTAATTTCTATATTGAGATGGAGCCTATGCCCGGAGCAATAGAAGCGCTCAAAGAACTTGGAGAAAAATATGAAGTAAGGCTTTTATCTGCACCTTCTTGGAGTGCTCCAACATCATTCACAGAAAAAAGACTTTGGATAGAAAATCATCTTGGAGATTGGGGAAGAAAGAGAATGGATTTGAGCTTTAGAAAAGACCTGGCCATGGGACATTACCTGATTGATGATAGATTGAAATACGGGGCCGGAGATTTTATCGGAGAACACATACAATTTGGAAACGAAAAATTCCCTGATTGGGAAATAACAAAAAAATATTTATTATGAATGAACAAATACGAAAAATTAAAGAGTGACCTAGAAGTAGTAGGAACCGGAAAAATGAAAGCGTTCGGTAATTCAATGAAGCCAATACTTGAAAGTAAAAGTTTGCTTACCTTTGCAAAACAAGATAATTATGAGATAGGAGATATTGTCTTCTGTAAAGTTAAAGGAAGATATATAGATGCGCATATTGTTACAAAGAAGGATGACAAGAAAGGTTTTATGATTGCCAATAATCACGGTTGGGAAAATGGTTGGACAAAGCAAATATTTGGTAGAGTTATTTATGCTGAATATAATGGCATAAAAAAAATTTTTTTATTTTTGAAACATTTTAAAATACACAGCGTACAATAATCGGCAGATTAAAAATAATGGTAACTATATACTTATTATNNCGCCTGAGCATTCGGACTTCATCTATAATCTAACTAATAAAACTAGGTAACTATATACTTATTAAACCTTATAAAAAACACAAAAAAAATGATTATAAATACATTGGCATTTGGCTTCTTGCTCTCTTTGACCATCTGGATTGTCGGAAAAATAGTTCTTGATAAATACGGGAACGTCAATTCCTGCATATCATTTATCTTTAAATGGTACGATGGGTGGATAGGATTCTTTTGGGACAGAGAAAAAAGGTGGTTGTACTTCTTCCCGATTCCCTTCTTCGGAATAATCATAAAACCTTGGAGAAAAAACTTCACCTAAATCACTTCAGGTCAAATAAGTATATAATTACCAAAATAATTTATAAAAAATTTGCTTTTTATTGAAACATTACATACATTTGTTGCGTATAAGTATTGAAAGCGAAAAAGAAATTTTTCTACATATTTAAAAGAAAAGAACATGACACTTTAGATTAACAAGAATCAAAAATTAATCATCGTCACCCGACGAGATATGTCTGCAGGATACCAATCTGTGCAGTCTATACATGCAGGATTTCAGTTCTCATGTGAACATCCAGTTGAATTTCAGAACTGGTACAAAAATTCCAATTATATTGCCAATTTATCAGTTGCTAACGAAGCAGAGTTAATTTCATTATATGAAAAACTTTCTGCCAAAGGCATTATCGTGTCTCTTTTTCAAGAGCCTGACGTTGACGGTCAAGTGACTGCTATTGCCATAGAGCCCGGAGAATTATCTTCAAAGATGACCAGCTCTCTTCCTAAAGCATTACGAGAGTACGAAAATCCAAATCTTATTCATAAACATAGGAAGGAAGTCATGAATACTTAAAATCATGCCCGGCTTTTAATAGTGTATGAGATGAAAATTCTCTACCGGGCACCATTGGCCGATTGCCACCGCTGAGTGAAAGTATCCGATAATAATTTGCAAATAAAACGGAGAGGATAAGCAAGGAGGAGGGGCGGGTGAAGCTCTCGAAGTACAAGAGAGTGATGAAGCCGGAGGTTCGATTCCTCTGTCGGCCACAAGCTGGGTCTTTTAATAGTGCAATAGGTGTGAACCCTATACCCGGCACCATAAGGGGAAGTTTTAATACTGCAGGAAGTGAAAATCTTTCATTCCCCACCAGGTTCAGTAGCTCAATGTTAGAGCGTTTTGCGAAAGCGAGAAGATGGCTGTTCGATTCAGTCCTGGACCACAATATTACCGAGGTTAGCTCAGCCAGGTTAGAGCGCCATACTTATCATATGGAGGTCGTAACAAACGGGGAGGTTGTATGAAATTTAAGCGAGCAGCGCTGCAAACTTAAATGGAGTATAATCAAGCTTAGTAGTAAGGGTTCGAATCCCGCACCTCGGACTAATTTTCCCGGAGTAGCTCAGTTGGTAGAGCATCACACTTATTTTGTGAAGGTCGTTCGTTCGAGGCGGGCCTCTGGGACTTAAAAAAATAAAATGGAAACTAAACAATGTAAAGAATGCGGAGCATTTCATGGGCATAGTCCGGAGTGTAAGTCCGTAACATTAGAAGAAGCCATGGAACAAAGAAAACAATATTATCAAGCATGGCTTAAAATGGAAGAGGAGATTAGGAGAAGAGAATTAAGAGTTTATGGTATGTGTTCAAAAGCAAAACAAAATTCTGAATTTTGGAAAGGTAAATTTTTCGTTGTGAAACATGAGAATAATGTATTAAGAAAAAAATTAAAATGAAAACTATAAGAGAAACACGCCAAGTTGTAATTGATAAATTCATGAATCAAGTGAATTTTAAAGATGGAGATGTTATTCTTGAACCATCTGCAGGCGTAGGTCTATTAGCCGATGGAATAAAAAGACATTGTCCAGGAGTTACAGTTCATACTGTTGAGTTAAATCAAGAGTGTAGAAATGAATTATATGATAAAGGATATAATATTGTNNTGTTGGAAATGATTTTTTCCTATTCAATCCAAAGATAAAATATGATTATGTAATTGGTGCTCCTAACTTCAGGAATAATGTAGATTG